>Ga0209467_1000409_pt1 | contig 62167 bp, 43 predicted proteins | sample Higcelwee11metaG_FD_187175 | JGI IMG/M metagenome (GOLD analysis project Ga0209467, IMG submission 187175) | Freshwater pond sediment microbial communities from the University of Edinburgh, under environmental carbon perturbations - High... | ecosystem: Environmental > Aquatic > Freshwater >...
TCACATAAATAAAATCATATTGCAAAGCCGACTCATGCAAAAATACCGGGTATGGCTTTTTCATCCCAATGGGGGAGCAGCCCCCGCGAATGTACCCAGTCAAAGGCAGCAGTTCCTTCACCATTACGGGTTCTACCTTCTTATTTCCGGAGATCGGTGCAGCCATCTTCAAATTCACCTCACAATCTCCAGGAACCACAGTCACCAAAAGGCCCTTCTTATCACCGCGTAAAAGAATCGTTTTAAATACGCGCTCCACAGGTTCGCCCAAGATAGATGCGACATGAACAGCACTCAAATCGGCTTCATCCACCTCGTAAGGAATAAGCTCATAGGGGATATGGAACTGATCCAAAATACGTGCCGCGTTTGTCTTGTGAATATTCATAACAAAACCTCAAAATTCAGGATCTATCTAAAAATTCATAACCACAAAGTAACTTTTAGATCTGTTCGTCAATAAAAACAGGGAAAAAACTATAAAAATTTGAAAAGCGACAAAGCCTAACTTGAGGCATCAAGATGCCCGGACATCCATGGGAATCGAGTTGAACCTAAATTTTATTCAAAAGAAAAGCCGCTCTGATAATTCTATATCGAAACCGTTCTCGCTTAGATCTGGGGCATATTCGTTGGACACGAGGCTTGCTATGACAGAAGGATCATTTAAAATTGTCAATTTTTTTTGATGTAGAATACTTCCGTGGCTTCATACGACTTTATTTTACACCCGATAATATCCATTATGTAAACTAATAATTTAAAAACAGAAGATTTTACCAAGATTTCATTTCCTTCTCACCATTTTCTAAATTCCCTTTTATGAAGCGCTTTTATCTGCATTCGATTCCTCTTTTATTTATTTCGCTCATTGTTTTATTTGCTGTTTCAGGATGTGGTGTCACCCGGAAAGTACAAGCTGCTAATATTTTGAAACAATGCAAAGCAGAGATCCACACCATTGAAATTGACTCTGTAGTCGTAAATCCTGAACTTTTTAAGAAGTTAAAGGCTTCCTCTACAGGGCTTTTACCCAATCCTCAAGTGATTGGATTTGTACAAAATTTGACTCGCGGCATTATTGAGATTCCTTTGGGCAAAGCTTATCTTAATGCAACTTTTACGGTGAAAAACCTCTCTCAGGATTCTTTGTGGCTTCGCGGTCTCCAGGCGCAATTATTTCTTGATTCTCTGTTGGTGCTTCCCATTAATTACTCAGATTCTTCATTTCTGATGCCCGGAGATAACCAGCTAAATCTGCATACTCAACTTTTGCTAGATCAACCTATTTTTGCGATTCCCCAAGTGCGCACCATTCACATCAAAGGCGTTTTGCGAGTCGCTCTAGATAAAGAAGGTGAGGATGTTTTGTTTGAATTTGACGAATCTCGCCCAGTGACTGAAAGCGAAATGAATTTAATACTCCAACAAACCCGGGAAGCAACCATGAATGGTCTCGTTGGCGACTGGGTAGGGAAACTACTATGAGTAAGAAACGTTTTTTTGTTCCCCTTGAATTTAAATCCGATTCTATATCGGAGGTAACTGCTATCTATACAAACCTTCTCAATCGGGTACTCCCCCCTACTCCCGCTGATTTGCGTGCCTGGATTCTCCAGTGGAGTGAATTGGAAGCCGTTTTGTCCGAAGAAAGTGCCAGGCGCTATGTGGCAATGACATGCAATACTCAAGATGAGGAAATTGCAAAAGCCTACGCTTATTATATCGAAAATATTGACCCTATTATGAGTGAATTTGGGGATAAACTCCGGCAAAAAATGATGGCTCACCCTGCGGTGTCTTCTCTGGAAGGTGAATTCGGGATGTGGTTCCGTAGCGTTCGCGTGTCACTGGACCTTTTCCGTGCAGAAAATATCCCCCTAGAAACTGCGGTTAATCAAGAGATCCAAGCATATCAAAAAATTACGGCCTCCATGAGCGTCGAAGATAATGGAGAAACAAAGACACTCCAGCAGATGACCGCTCTTTTGGAATCACCTGATAGAAACCGCCGTGAAGAAGTGTGGCGCAAGATCACAAACCGACGTCTCCAGGACAAAGAAGCGCTCGATAACACTTTTGACAAGCTTTTCAAATTACGCACACAAATTGCCAAAAATACAGGTTCGCCCCATTTTTTGGATTTCATTTTTAAGGCCAAAGGCCGTTTTGATTATACTCCTGCCCATTGTCGCGAATTTCATGAAAGTATTGAAAAAATCGTACTTCCCTACCAGCGGGAACTTTATAAACGTCGCGCAAAAAAAATGAATTTGCAAGCCCTTCGCCCTTGGGATCTCACCTGCGATGTGGCGGCACGACCTCCCCTAAAGCCATTCAGCACGGGAGTTGAGCTGATAGAAAAGTGTGGTCAGATTTTTGACGCCCTCCACCCCAAAACAGCGGGGTGGTTCAGGGATCTTCAGAATCAAAACTTGATTGACCCCGATAGCCGCGTGGGTAAAGCTCCCGGGGGCTACGAAATCGGTTTTGAAGAATGTGGCGTCCCCTTTATTTTTATGAACGCCGCTGGTTCTGACAGTGACATTTACACGCTTCTCCACGAAGGGGGACATGCGTTCCACCAGTTCGGGGTGGCGAATCAGCCTCTTGTCGCTTACCATGATGTCCCTTCAGAATTTGCTGAAGTCGCCAGTATGAGTATGGAGTTGGTGGGATCCACCGATCTTTCGCCCTTCTATCCCAACGCGATCGATGCCAACCGAAGCAGAGCACGGGAACTCAGCGATATCGTCTGGCTGTTCCCCTGGGTCGCCAGTATCGATTCGTTCCAGCATGAGCTTTACACGCATCCTCATCATTCTGCCAATGACCGTAAGGAAATATGGCTCTCCATTATGGATCGCTATGATGCGGGTGTGGATTATTCAGGTTTTGAGGAAGCCCGCGCGTTCCTGTGGCAAAAACAGCTTCACCTTTTTGAAGTGCCGTTCTATTACATTGAATATGGCATAGCCCAATTAGGGGCTTTGCAAGTTTGGGCTGCTTATAAAAAGGACCCCCAAAAGGCTCTCGATCAACTATTCAAGGCCGAAGCCCTCGGCAGTAGCAGGCCGCTTCCAGAACTGTTTAAGACTGCAGGCATTCGTTTTGACTTTTCTCCCGCAACGATAGAACCATTGATTCAGCAGCTGTGGGATGAGCTTTCAAAAATTTCCTAATTTTTTTGAAATTTCACCATTTTTTAGCCGGAATGCAGTATTTTTCTTGACGGGAAAATTTATTCTTGCTATAATTGGCCCCACATCCTGTGGAGGGATGGCCGAGTGGTTGAAGGCGCACGCTTGGAAAGCGTGTTTACTTAGTTGTAACGAGGGTTCGAATCCCTCTCCCTCTTCTAAACATCTACAAAGGTGGCAATCATGTCCGATCAGAGAGTTTTTCTTGACGATATTTATGCCAGCGAAAAATGTGGTGGTTCCATTTTTCGTGCAGTGGTAATGATGGCCCATGAAGCCCGTTTCATTAATGAGCAGGCTCGCTTAGGTTATCTTCAGTTAACCAAAAAACCGACGACTATTGCCATGTACAAGTTTAAAGAAAATAAACTCACCATGCAGGAAACTCCAGTGGTTGAACAAGCCCCTGTAGTGGACGACGATAGCGTTGATATTCTTGATTCCGCTTTTGGTGACTGAAAACACTCAAAAGAACTTAAAAACGGCTCCTTTCAGGGGTCGTTTTTTTTGTATTCTTTCATTTTAGGACACATCTACAAATTTCTTTGAGGCCATAAAATAGATACTGATCCTAGCTAGCGTAGGTCCATTTATTTTTGGACACTAGTGAAATTTCAAATAATTTTGGATAAAAATGTTATTGTGATAAATTTTTCATATCTTTAACTAGAACAACCACTTATGAGTTTTATTTGATGCGATACGGACAGATAAAGACTGAAAAAATATACTGGTCTATTACAGAAGTATCCACTCTCGCGGGCATTCCTGCTCACGTACTTCGCTACTGGGAAAAGGTCATCCCCGACCTTCAAGTTCCCAAGAATCGGGCTGGGAATCGTTCCTATCGCAAACAAGAAGTTGAATTTATCAAAGCTCTCGCGGCCCTTTTGGCGCACGAAAATATTCCAATTGCTGAGGCCGGAGAAAGACTCAAAGATAAATCGTTGACCCCACCAGCCGAAACCTTGCCCACCCACTTTATCGAAAATCCACAAGCCATTATTGCCGTAGCGGCGCTTGCACCCCCAACCTCGGACCTCCCCTCCCCTACACCACCCTCAGGTAAAACTCACGATCCCGAAGTGCTTAAACAGCTTCGATCGGAACTTTTGGAAGCGATGGCCCGCCTAAAATCTTCACAAAAAAAAGGGCTTTAACAGCCTAAATGCCCCCCAATCCCCTACAAGTTTTCTAAATTCATCTCAGTAGTTTTAATTACACCCCCACTATCTTCTTAAAGAGGTAATCAAATGGCTGTTTCTTACAAGACCCTCGGTCTCGTTAACACCAAAGAAATGTTTGCGGACGCGACCAAGCACCAGTACGCGGTTCCTGCTTATAACTTTAACAACATGGAACAGATGCAAGCGATTGTTCAAGCTTGCGTTGAAACTAAGTCCCCCGTCATCCTCCAAGTTTCTGGCGGTGCACGCAAGTATGCGAACCAGACTTTGCTCCGCTACATGGCCCAAGGGGCTGTGGAATATGCCAAAGAACTTGGTTTGAATATCCCTATCGCCCTTCATTTGGACCACGGTGATACCTTTGAGCTTTGTAAGTCCTGTATCGATATGGGCTTCTCTTCTGTGATGATTGATGGCTCACATCACTCTTTTGAAGACAACATTGCCCTTACCAAGAAAGTGGTTGAGTACGCTCATCAGTTTGATGTCACCGTAGAAGCCGAACTCGGCGTTCTCGCCGGTGTGGAAGACGAAGTTTCCTCTGCTGTTTCTCACTACACCAAGCCAGAAGAAGTGATCGAATTCGTGACCAAGACTGGTTGTGATTCTCTCGCTATCTCTATCGGCACTAGCCATGGCGCAAACAAGTTCACTCCGGCGCAATGCACTCGCAATGCTGATGGTGTTCTCGTTCCTCCTCCGCTTGCATTCAACGTTCTCGCTGAAATTGAAAAGAAGCTTCCTGGCTTCCCAATCGTATTGCATGGTTCTTCTTCTGTTCCTCAGGACAAGGTCAATATCATCAACCAATACGGTGGCGCTCTCAAGGATGCTGTGGGCATTCCAGAAGAACAACTCCGCAAGGCTGCAAAGTCTGCTGTTTGTAAGATCAACATTGACTCCGATGGTCGTCTCGCAATGACTGCAGCAATCCGCGAAGTTTTCGCCAAGTCCCCTGCAGAATTTGACCCTCGTAAATATTTGGGCCCAGCCCGTGAAAGCTTGAAAGAACTCTACAAAGCAAAGAACCTCAACGTTCTCGGCTCTGCAAATCGTGTTCCTTTTGTGAAATAATTTTCACCGCTATTTCAAACACCCTTAGGCCGATGGTCTAAGGGTGTTTTTTGTATGTGATAAATATTTTTTTGATTTTTTTTTGATTCTTGTACTTTCTAGAAAACGAAATATTTATCTTAAAAATATTATTCTAGAGGTTTTATGTTCTGGTTACGCTTTATTGGAGCTATACTGATGGTATGTGGTATCGTTGATATCACACTCTATCGTTTTGCTCATATAAACTTTCTAGGCATCGCATGGTCCGCTTACGCATTGGGTTTATTGGGGCTCTTTTTAGCCGAAATGGGCACAGAAGAAGTCTCAGAAGAAAAATGAAAACCATTTGTCCCCATTGTGGTGCAGAACTTGCCCCAAAGGCGATAGCCTGCCAGAGTTGCGGAAGTGACGCCCAAACCGGGTGGTCTGAAGAAGCTTCTGTGGATTGGGAACTTCCTGATTACGATGAAATCATTGAAAATGAATTTGGAAATAAAAAAAAGGCTCATTGGCCTGTTATAGTAATTTCTTGCATATTGGTAGCGGCTCTCATTATTACCTTCACAAGTATATTATTCTAGGCTTTAATCTCCTGTTTTATCTTTTCAGAAATCTCAGCGGCTAAATCAAAATCAAAGTCTCCGATAGCATCATGAAGACTTTTTAATTGAGTTGTCAAAGACTCGCTATAATGTATTTTAGAAACGGAATCCAATAATTCACGACATTGAGCTGGCGCACAATCTTCAATAAATGGAGCTAGTTCTTCAAGCATTGTTCTGAGCTTTGTAACTCCATCTGGATCTTCTAGCAAAGGTCCTTCATTCACGCCAACAACTTCATCCATGGCAGAGGGCAACGCGATGCGAATCTGCTCAATCAAGACATTCAACAAAGAATCAAAATCGACAAGTTGGGCAAAAACGTCTTTATCTTCAACAAGGCCCAATTCAATTTCCGCCGCAAGAGCTTGCAAACGTTCGGCTCCAATAGTTCCCCCCATTCCCTTGATGGTATGTGCCATTCGCATGGCGGTCTCTTTATCCTTCTTCTCAATTAAAGCGCGAATTGTGGAGGCATAATCGGCAAAATCAGTCACAAAACGCTTCAGTACTTTGACATATATCTGCTTACTTCCTGCGGAACGATAAAGTCCAATGCTAGGATCAAAATTTTGAATAGAGGCAAAGGCCGCGAGGAATGGATCTTTTTTTGTTGCCCCAATTAGTTTAATGGGTTCGGACTGATCTTGATCTGGATTGTCACTCATCAAAGGTAGCCACCGCGCTAATTCTTGGTATAGGAGATTGGGATCAATGGGTTTAGTAATATGGGCATTCATGCCCGCTGCAAGGCTTAGTTCTGCATCTCCTTGTAGAGCACGAGCACTCATAGCCAAAATAGGCAATGATTTAAATACAGAGTTAGGTAAAGCTCGAATCAATTTCGTTGCAGTCATCCCATCCATCACGGGCATTTGCAAATCCATAAGAACCAAAGCATAAGTTTGTTTCTGAACTTGCTTAACGGCCTCATCCCCATTCCCCACAACATCCACTTTCAAACCCACATGATGCAATAACTCAATTGCCAATTCCTGATTCACCAAGTTATCCTCAGCCAACAATATAAGAGCTTCTTTAAAGACAAATTTCTTTAATTTTTTGTCCTTCCCTTCTGATAATCCATGTTTATAGCCAAAAACGCCGAGAATGGCATCTACAATATTTGTCGATTGGTATGGTTTAGAAATAAAGCCCTTAAAACCAGACAGAGCTGCCTTTTGAAGAGTTTCCTCATCATTCTGAGAAGAAAGCATCAATAGACTTGGCATATTTCCACTGCGTTCATGAATTTTTTCAGCGGTTTCAATCGCAGTCATCCCTGGCATTTCCGAGTCCAGTAAAACCAATTTATAGGGATCATTTTGCTTTTCCGCCAGATCATACATCACAAGCGCCTCATTCCCCGAAGAGGCGACATCTACCAGGAAAGATAATGACTTCATAATTTTCTGTAAAATTCGAAGTGAGGTTTGATTGTCATCGGCGACCAAAGTTCGCATACCACATAAGCGAGAATCAATTGAATTTTCGGGTTCCTTTTCTTCTTCATAGGGCAAAGTAACGGTAAAGAAAAAACGGCTCCCCTTCCCCACTTCACTTTCCACCTGCAAATTACCACCCATTAACTCGACAAGAGACTTGGAAATCGCCAAACCTAAACCAGTGCCCCCATATTTTCGAGTCGTCGAACCATCTGCTTGGCTAAACATTTGAAATAAACGATCCATCTGTACTTGATTCATCCCGATTCCAGTATCCCGCACAGCAAAAAAGATGTCAACAGAATTTTCACTTTTACGAGTCAAATTCAACTCAAGGACAATTTCCCCTTTTTCGGTAAATTTGCTCGCGTTGTTCACTAAATTCGTCAAAACTTGAGATAAATGAAGAGGATCGCCCAAAAGTCTAGAAGGAACCGCAGGATCAATATCTGCAAGGAGCTCAATGGGGCGCCCCGCGAGACGCACTTCTGCAAGCGATAAAACATCATCTACAGTATCACGCACGGTAAACGGTATGGATTCCAACTCTTGCTTCTTCGCTTCAATTTTCGAAAAATCCAATATGTCATTAATAATTCCTAACAATGACTTAGCAGCACGACTAATCCTATCCACATACTGATGCTGGCGAGGAGATAGATCCGTTTCCAACGTAAGATGTGACATTCCAATAATGGCATTCATCGGAGTTCTGATTTCATGACTCATATTGGCCAAGAACTCACTTTTTGCCTTTGTCGCTTTTTCTGCTTCTTCTCGTGCTTCCACAACTTCGGTAATGTTCGAAAGCGAAAACATATAACCAATAATAGAGTCTTTCGCCATCAAAGGAACGGCTTCTGCTCGGCACCAAATCTTCTCGGTTTTCTTAATAACCATGGAGAAATTACCAGTCCAAGCCACCCCTTCTTCAAAAACCAAAGAAGGAAGATCTAATATGTCTCGCGGAACACCCAGAGATTCAAAATCATCATAACCCATTCCAATAAGAGATTTCCAATCTCGATCAAAAATTTCACCAACACGTCTGGATACATAATTAATCTTCAAATCGCTATCAAATATTATAAGAACTGAACGGGAGGATGTCATGACGGCATCAAGAATCGAATCCTTACGCACCACACTCGTTTCATCAGATACTAAAAAGAGAAAACGAATAGAGGCATCGTCTTCTACCAGAATACGGAAGGTTATATTCCACCAAAAAATTTCTCCCGTTACAGATTTTATAGGCAAAAGAATACGACTTTCTTCTTCGCTTAATGTGCCACCCTTATTTAAAACGTGTAACACAAATTCACGATATTCAGGATTCGGAATAATATCCCAAAGACTTTTACCTCGCAAATCATGCCAATTTTCGATTCCTAGCATTGTCGCAATATTAGCGCTTGCATGCAAAATTTTATAATCAAAATCGGTAAGCATCAAAGAAAGGAATCGACTCCCGAGCATCGTATCAAAAAGAGTGCTCGAATCTACACTTTCCGATAAATCATCTGAAACCGTATATCGAAAAAGAAATTTGCTCATCGCAAAAGTCACAAGAATAAGCAAACCTAAAGTGATCCCCGCAAAAAAAATCAATTGACCACTACGATCCTCTAACATCGCCACCGCTTTATTGTGTGGCACAATGTATATCAGATGGAAAGGCATTTTTTGTAGCGGCGCCATCATGGCCGTATATTCCCTTCCCAACGAATCCGTAAACTCTATATTCTGGACAACTCCAAATTCTGCGGAATCAACATCAAATTTTCCAGAGGTATAAGCAAGAAGGGAATAGACACTGTCAAGAGTAATAGAACCTAAATTAGTTTGATAAGGAAAATGCGTGAGAATACTATCTGCCGTATTATCGACAAGCATCGTAATACCGCCACCCTCTTTTGAAAGCATAGACAAATCACCACGCAACTCGTCAAGATCCAAATCTTGAGCCAATACCCCACGAACTCTATTTCTGCGATCCCAAACGGGATAAGACATAGTTAAAACTCGCTTCTTTCCTTTCCCATTAACATTAGGGCCAGAAAAAGCCAAACCTCGATTGCGATTTGCCTCTAAATACCACGCCTTGGTTCTGGGTTCAGCATGTCCTGGGTCCAGTTTTAGGCCTTTGCCACTAATGTAGGCTCCATCAGAAGATCCGTAATAAGTATCCACGATGATCGCTTTCCGTGAAGGAAAACTCAAAAGTTCCCATCTTATGCTAGAATTCTTCGGCTGACGAACCTGTATTTTTTTTTGAAAGTCCTTGAAAGGAGCCACATATGAATTAATCGATTTTTCAAAGGATTCCGTAAGTTGTACAAGTGTTTTTCTCGACTCCGTGTAGGCGGATTCCAAAAGGAACGAACGCAAATACATTACAAAAGCAATAAAACAGAGGATAGACGCTAACAGGGTCGGAAGAGAATAGACCCACAATATGCGTTGTCTTAAACGCCGTTTGCGTCCTAAATGCTCACTCAATCGGTAAAATCCTTATAAACGCCTGGAAGTTTATCCGCAATTTCTTTAAATGCATCAACTATATCGGGATCAAAATGCGATCCGCAACCCTCAAGGATAATATTTACAGCATCCTCATGGGACATCGGTTCTTTATAAACTCTTTTTGATACCAAAGCATCATACACATCAGCGACCGCCATTAATCGAGCGCCGATTGGAATATTTTCTCCCTTTAAACCCTCTGGATAACCTGTACCATCCCATTTTTCGTGATGGCTTTTCGCAATTTGGGCAGCAACAATGACCATCGGATCATTATGAAGTTCAAACGTCGCTGATTCCAGCACTTCATAACCCAAAATTGTGTGTCCTTTCATTTGATCCATTTCTTCGGGAGTCAAACGACCGGGCTTCCTCAAAATACTATCCTGAATACCCACCTTTCCAATATCATGAAGAGGGGCCGCTGTAGCAAATTGTTCTACCACTTCATCATTAGGTAATACATCATAAAACTTGGGATTTTTTTGTAAAACTTCAGCGAGCATACGAACAATAATTTGCGTTCGCCGAATGTGTCCCCCAGTTTCATTATCACGATACTCCGCTAAAGCACCAAGACTCATAAGCATTACTTTCAAAGTCTGTCGCAAAGAGAGTGTACGCTCAAGCACTAATTCCGCTAGATGATCCCGATGAAATTTGTATTCCAACTGATTCTTAATACGAAGTTTCACAAGAGATGGGGTGAAGGGTTTGGTAATGTAATCCACAGCCCCTAAAGAAAGCCCCTCTTTTTCCCCTTCGCTATCCACTTTTGCAGTAAGGAAAATAACGGGGATATCTTTTCCCTCTTCAATAAGACGTAAACGTTGCAACGTCTCATAGCCGTCCATTACAGGCATCATTACATCTAGCAAAATAAGATCTGGTTTAAGTCTCGGAATTAATTTAAGCGCTCGTTCACCATCCAAAGCAACATGAACATCATATTCGTCCATGAGAATCCCCTCCAAAACTTCAACATTAGTTTTGGTATCGTCAACAACGAGGATCTTTGCCTTAGCACGTTCCATATGAGAATAATCTATGTTGTTTTATAAGGAAAAGAGGCTATCGCTTACTCCAAAATGGAATAGCAACATAAGTTTAGATTTTATCCTTAATAACCATAATTCCGCTTTTTTCAATCTTCGGATAAGCTTTCATTCCCTCTCCCCCGACACCTTTATCCAATATTTCTAGAAGTTTCCCCGAAGGAGAATAAAGATGAAGTTCCCATGGCACACTTGGAGCATTAAAATATCCAGAATTTTTTTGAACATTGCGTTGGAAACTACGGTTGAGACGATCAGCAATACTACGAGCTTGAACTAAAGAAACATCAGCAAGAGTCCAATTGACAGGAGTCCCCCCCATATCAAAAACCAATACGGCTTGGTCATCTGAAGGTTCCTTCATCGTGAATTTCCAACTGAAATCTTGCCAGCTTGTACTTAAATCCAAAATACGTCCATTAGCATAAGGAACATAATTTTCAGAAGCTTGTTTTATATCTACGTTCAAAGTTCTCGGTTTATCCGCTTTTGCGCGCATACTAAAAATGTAGGTCAGCCCATTACGTAAAGCCAATGTCTGCTTGAATTGCAAACACCAACTATCAGCACCCGCTTGAGCTATCTTAAAGTAAACTTCACCGTTCTTACTTTGAACGTCTACTTTTCCACCCCAAAAATCCGACATCCAACCGTCCAACTTTTCTTCCTCAAAAGAAAAGTCGCCATTCGTAACAATATTACAGCCCTTAGCCGAAATTCCTGTTGCAAAATCTGAATTGAGAATAAAGGAAGGAATCACACTCGTATTCTGAATACTGAGAGAGCTATCCACGCATACGATTCTACCCCATTCCACCAAAGTATTGAAAGAACCATGGGTCGTCATATCCATCGCTTGACTGTCATAATTACCAGGCCCCCAACTCCAAGCAAGCCAACCAATTTCTAGACGTTCTGCTTCAGCCATAATAAACTGATAAGGAATATCCTTCGCGCCATTAACCGCTACAGGAGCAAATTCCCCAATAATTAACGGAATCCCCAGAGCCACAGACTGCTCCAACTCCCCAGTCACTCGATCCTTGACCGTCGCATACCCCGTTTTTTGTGGGTCATGACGTTCACTCGGCCACCACATATGAATGGAAAAAAGCAAATTATGTTCTGGGTCACTTTGAAGCAGTCTTTTTCCTTGTCCAAAAATATTTTTAGTACTCTGTCCCCAAGCATCAGCATCGATGACCAAAGGCACTCGAATACCAGAGGCTCTCATTTGAGTCACTGCAGAGCTATAAGCATTATAAAAATCTTCCCCATCTACTTCTTCGCTACCCACTTCATTACCAATATTGAGAATAAGATATTCTTGATGGTCCTGAATCATTTGTAGCGTCTCATCACGCAACCAAAAAGATAAAAGATCTGACAGTCGATCCCATTTACCCGTAGCATCATGCAATTCAGGCATCGGAATCATATTGTTAGCGATGCATTCACCAATGATTCTGTCTAAATCGCAAACACGTCCACGCATATTCCATACAATGCGTACAACATTGGCTCCTGTTTTTGCAATTTCAGGAATTGATTTGCCTTCTCGATCCGTCCAAATAAACATATGGTTCACACCACGAAGAATTACTTTTTCATTATCCTTCGTGTATAGAAATCTGTCTTGTACAAAAAATCCAGGTTTTGTCTTAGGACTCATTTTAACCTTTCCGTTGCAGCAAAATCATTAGCAAACAATTCATTATTCGCAAGCGGTTGTATCTCAACCACTAAAAATAATCTATACCGAAAGATAGAAATTGCAAGAGCCTGAATGATACTCATAAAAAAAAAGCGCGGTACCATGGGTCCGCGCAAAAAAAAACAAAAATCAAAAAGAATTAATTTTTGGAATTAAATGCATACTTGTCTTTGTAGTAAGCAAGCATTTCATCCGCATTTCGAAAGGCTCCGTTGCGAACCGCATCACGGACTTCTGGGTCCGTACGAACCATCTTACGAAGGCGAGAATCCACATCACGGAAGAACAAATCATTTGATGCCATATCAACGTGAGTTTGATTGTAATTCAAATTATAACGACGTTCCAGCATCTGGAACAACTCAGTTTGACACTGATTTTCAGGAGGATCCCGATGAACAATAGGACCATAACATTGGGAAATATATGATTTCTTAAGGGATACGATCATCTCATCAATGGGAGGGATATTTCGTTCAGCATTATGTTCTGCCAACTCAGCTTTAGGCAAATTCACAGAAGAACAGCCTACAAAAAGCAACGCAAGGCCGGCAAAAAAAGAATAACGAGAAATCATACTTGGAATCTCCTTGGATTCAATATCTTTACAAAACCGACCAATCCCACTACCAAAATTATTTTTTTTACATCATAAAAGGAATGTTAAGATGTAACATTTTTCTTACATTATGCCTATTTTTTTGTTTGAAAATAGAACCATGTGATAGGGTTCACAATTCGATAATGCATATTTCCAATTATTTTGGAACCTTTTGGATCAACAATACCTGTTACCAAATGAACATGAGGTCCTGTTGTATGGCCCGTCGTCCCAACAGTAGCAATCGGATCCCCTTGCATAACATCTTGACCATCTAGATATAGCAATTGGTCACAATGCATAAAAAGCATCACTGCTTTTTCATGAACCAAACCAATAACAACCCCACCGCGTTCATCCTTCAAAGTCCATGCTTTTGCGTTAAAAGGGGCTAAAATTCGGGCCCCCATTCGACTTGCCACATCAATTCCTGTATGGAGGCGGCAAGTGTCTGTTGCTTGCTCATGATACATCTCAGTAAGATAAGCGATACTATCCGAAATCATACCCGTAAAATATTTCCATGCGGGAGCAATGGAATCGTAATAAGCATTGTGAATATTTTGCGGCGGAAGGAAACGAAGTTGTGTACCTGCTGGGGGATAAATTAAATCGTCCTTTTGCCAACTATTTTCAGGAAAATCATTTTGTTTCAAAACGTCTTTGACATAAGAACTCAAAATTTTATCTGATGTGACCGTAGCAGTAAACCGTCCCACTGCGTAGCGACTGATTCTTTGCAAAGTCTCAGTACCATCAAAAACGAAATTGAAGTAAGGAGCATCAGAATAGCGATCTCTTTCAGGACGCATCTCCCGAAGCATCGATAATCCCGTATCTATTTTGGTAGGAAGTAAGAATGGTATTGCACACAACAAAAGGCACAGAATAACCCAAACCCGTCGAAAATAATAGGGCAAGCCTTCCAGTGGATTTTGAACCAGCACACGTGCTTTCAACATATTTTTTATTGCCTGCGCAAACAATTCTGGCTTATCAAGAAACTGTTCAGATGATGGCAACTGTAAACGACCTACAGAACGGATGGCTCTTGTTACTTTGGGAAAGCGTTTCTTTTCGGGGTACTCCGTTGCTGACCACCAAATACTTTGTTTGGGAAAACAGTTCACATTTTCTAACTCAGAAGCAACATCCGCTACATTTGCTTTTTCTCCCAAAACAACCAAGAAAAAACCGCACGAGCAAAAGATTTTGGAATGCGTTTCATTCCAGGTTTCTGGGTACAATAAAACGATAAACGGATGAGACTTCTGAAGCACTTGGATATTGCGCACAAATTGTCGCACAGAAGTATCTTCGGCATCTAACATTTTGCCGAGAGAAGTAATGACAGAAAGCCCTTCCCAAAGAGCACAGATTGATTTTTCAGACTCCACTACAGACAAAGTTCTCTTAAAGAGTGATTCTGTGGATAGTGGTGAAGAAACCGGAATTTGACCCGTGCCTAAATCCACAACAAGCGGAAGTACATCAGCAGAAAGCGAATGCACAAAAGAAGAGACCGCATGTAGGGGATAAGAAGAAAAACCGGGAAGCATGAGCCCGACAAAAGAGCCGCGAGCGGCAAGGGACTCAAGAACCTTTTTTTGCATTGCAAACTAAGTTAAACTTTTGCACAACCACGAGGATAAACGTGACCCGGAGGAGGAGCCGCCACAAATTTATCCACCATTGCAAAAAGCTCTTCAGGAGAAGCACTCGGAACGATAACCATCTCCGAACCGCGCATCGCACAACGCCCCTTGAGAGCTTCTTGACGACGATTACGACTCACAACACCCAAAGGAAGAATTTCCAAAATTGGAAGTAAACCAAAATAACGGAAGAGGCTAAAGTTTTTCTGCCAAGTGAAGCGTTCCACCAATACACCGAACGTTCCTTCAGGAAAAGACTTCGCTTGAAGAAACTCTTCGGCAGTCATAGTTACCAGTTCATGGTTTGTTGGGAAATTATTAACAAAAGCAGCAAGGTCACCTTTGAGGTAACTGGCATCGCAAAGAAAAACAAATTTCATGACTCGTCCATTTGTTGAATTCAGCTAACGGCAAAGATAGCTTATATGTTTTTTTTTGTCAGGAGTTCACATCCGTGAGTGCAAAAAAGTTTTCCTGAAGGTAAGGGCGACAGGAAGCCCTACGAATACGACGCAAAGCTTGATCCCGCAATTGACGTACTCTTTCATGGGAGATATTCAAAGACTCCCCCACTTCCCGGAGTGTTTGCGGCGAATCCTGACGAACACCATAAATTCCAGCGATCACTCTACCTTCGCGGTAAGGAAGATGTTCGAGCAAGGAATGAACCACGGTCTCAACACTGTTTATTTCAGTACGACGATCAGGACTCATCATAGAATCGTCTGATAATATTTCTGCATACGTTGTTTTGGAGTCTCCAGACAAAGGAGAATCAAAAGAGATACCGCGCTGTCCTATTTGCAGAAGTTCCCGAATATCTTCATCAATCTCCACTCCACGAGCTTGTAATTTTAAAGCTTTTCGAACCCGTAATTGCTGATTTGCAGGAAGGCGAATCAAAGAACCTTGCTCGTTTATCGCCCGGGTAATATAAGCTTTGATCCACCATACTCCGTAGCTGATAAATTTTAGACCTCGGCTATAATCAAAGCTCTCAATAGCTCGTACAAGGCCCATCGCACCTTCATTAACCAAATCAGAAATTGGGATAAACGGAGATCGGTATTGGATAACCACTTTAAGAACAAACCGCATATTAGCAGAAACCAGGCGTTCCTTCGCCTTGCGATTTCCCTGAGCCACTAATCTGAAAAGTACTTGTTCCTCGCTACGGGACAACGGACGCGTTCTACGAATGTCGTCCAAATACCTCTTCAAATTTTCATCATTATGATCTATGTGCATTTGCACCTCTTGTAAGCGAAAAATACTCTTTTCCTAGAGGAAACGTGCCAATATCTTTTGACATTTAGGAAAGATTATTAAGGTTCCGTCTATTTCTATTGAAATGGTAACCGCTTTTAACACAAGAAAATACAACGAAGTTCATACAAAACTGAATTATTTTGTAAGAAAAAAATTTACTTTGTGCGTTAAAAAAGAGGCATCAATGAAACTGGCGATTCCCGTTTTTTCTTGAATATTAATAGACTTTCAAACAGAAAACGGGACTTATTATTCCAATTACGATTGTTATAAAATGAAACAAAAAATCAATAAAAATGAATTTTTTCTCTATTTCTTTAAAAATCAACGACTTAAGAAAGTCATAGAAAAATTGCATCTTTTGTGAACGCCCAAAAATCTCGTTTTTCTTTGAAAAAAAGCATACACCCCAGCTCAAAAACTTTATATTTGGTGACTGTTATAATAAGTAAGTCGCGAAAAAAAACAATTTTTCGCAACTTTTGGATGTATTTGTAGCTACATGTCAAGACCGAACCGCCCGGTTTGGCCTTGATGGAAATCAAGGGATCTATGGGAGATCATAAATGAACCGACTTAAAAAATCCGTCACCGCCCTGTTTATCACGGCAGGACTCTGTCTTGCTACTGGTGTTATCGCACAAGAACAAAGTGCCCCTGCAGCAGTTCAAGCACCCCAACAAGAAAATAATGCGCCCTCGGTGAACGGAATTCCTGGAGAATCCGTCCTAGAAGGGAAAAGTTTTGCACCGATTAAACTTGATGATTTTGTTACAGACTCAGAAGACAAAGCGGCAACGCTTCGCTGGCAAGTCAGTGGCAATAAAAATTTACAAGTTACCATCAGCAATCGCGTCGTAAACATCAAGGCCCCAACTCCTTACTGGAACGGTTCGGAAGACATTACCTTCACTGCAACAGACCCTAAAGGGGCTTCCGGTTCTGAAACAGTTACGTTCACTATTGAGTCTGTGAATAACCCACCAGAAATCACTAAAATCCAGGATCAATCTGTTGATGAAGGTAAAAAATTTACGGTCATCAAATTGGATGATTACGTTTCAGACTTAGACCATCCTAAAGATCAAATCGTTTGGGAGACAACCATTACTCCAGTAGGAAAAGATAATGCGGACGGGGAACTTTCCGTTGAAATCAGCAAAGATCGAATAGCAACCGTTGTGATTCCAGATACTAACTGGCATGGTGCAGCAAAGATTACCTTTACGGCCACAGATGGTGAGTTCGCAAGCGTAAAGACCGATGCCGCATTTACAGTGAAGTCTGTGAATGACAATCCTATTGTTCAGAAAGCTCCTGATCAAACAATTGATGAAAAGAATACTTTCGAGACTATTAATCTTGGAGACCTGGTAAGTGATGCAGACGATGATCAGTCTAAAATTAAATGGGCGGTCACGGGCGGAACATCACTCAAAGTAACTATTGACAAATACAATGTTGCCACAGTTACGATTCCTAATGAAAACTGGAATGGACCTGCAGAGACATTCGCGTTCACAGCAACGGATCCACAAGGGGCAAGTTCTAGTTTCAAAACTAATTTCACAGTAAAATCTATTAATGATGCACCGGAATTTATTGCACAAATTCCAGAACAGACAATTAATGAAAAACAGCAGTTTAAAAATATCTCATTGGACAAGTACATTAAGGATATTGACAATCCTTTTGAACAATTGAAATGGGACATTACTGGTGGCAAGGATATTAAAATTGAAGTTGTCGGCAAGGAAGCAAAAATTATCCTTCCCAGCGCTCTTTGGAATGGCTCAGAAACATTTAATTTCAAGGTGACAGATCCGGCGGGGGCCGTTGCTGAAACTCAAACATCATTTACTGTGAATTCTGTGAATGACGTTCCTAAAATTGTGAAGCAAATTCCAAGTCAAGCGATTGATGAAAAGAAAAAATTTGCCCCCATTAAGTTGGATGACTTTGTAAGTGATGCCGATCATAAAACTCAAGAACTTTCATGGGAAGTAAATGTTGAACATCAAGGCAAATTACCGGAAAGCGGAACGCTCACTATTAATATTGATGAAAAGCATGTTGCTACCATCGAAATTCCGGACTCTCTCTGGAATGGTGCCGTCAATGCAAAGTTTAAGGTCACTGATCCAGAAGGGGCTTCCGATATACAAGAAGTAAAATTCACGGTAAAGTCCATTAATGACCTTCCCGTATTCAAAAAAATCGCGGATCAAACCGTTGACGAAAAGACAGAGTTTAATTCGTTCTCCCTTGATGAGTTTCTTTCCGATGCGGATCATGACATTTCCAAGCTTAAGGTTAGTGCCAATGGTCAAAAAGATCTCAAGGTAAACATTAACGAGAAGACCCGTGAAGTATCGATCAAAGCTCCTAACTTGAACTGGAGCGGCTCTGAGAGCATTACCTTTACTGCGGTGGATCCAGAAGGTGGCAGAGCTTCTACAACAGTGAAGTTCACCATCAAGTCGATCAATGATCCTCCGGTAATGGCCGAGATGAAAGGACAGACGATTAAGGAAAAACAAACGTTTAAGGCGATCGAATTGGATAGTTATGTAACAGACATTGATCATGAGAAGAGCCAACTCAAGTGGACAATTTCTGGCAATAAAGACATTAAAATTACTGTTGACGGAGGCCATAGAGCTTCATTAGCTCTTCCAAGCCCATATTGGAACGGTGCAGAAACAGTCCTGTTTAAGGTGACAGATCCAGCAGGGGCTTCTGACGAGAAGACCGTGGACTTTACTGTGGAATCAATCAATGATGCTCCTGAGTTTATAAAAGAAGTTGCGGATCAGACCATTGATGAAAAGAAATCATTTGCACAAATTAAATTGGGCGAAATGGTCAAAGATCCAGACAACAAAGCAGAAAGCCTTGCTTGGAGTTTTGATGTAAAACCCGCTGCAGGTGCTCCGAAGGGAACACAGGCTGGCTTGCAAGTCAACATGGATGCAAAACAAGTCGCAACAATTGTGATCCCCGATAAATATTGGAACGGATCAGACGAAATCAAATTCACCGTGACTGATCCTGAAGGCGCAAAAGTAACTTCTACAGCGATTTTTACTGTGAAATCGGTTAATGATGTGCCCACACTCAAGGAAATTGCAAGTCAAACCATTGATGAAAAGCAACAATTTGCTCCTGTTAATCTCGCAGAACTAGTCTTTGACCCAGATCATTCCTTTGACAAACTGAAATGGATATTCTCTGGTAATAAAGATCTCAAAATTTCTGTAGATAAAGCCGGAGTGCTAACAGTTTCTACTCCTAGTAATTTGTGGAATGGCTCGGAAAAAATCACGATCACAGTCGAGGATCCCGAAGGAGCTTCGGCAAAGCAAGTGGTGGCATTCACAGTGAAATCCATTAACGATGCCCCTGTTATGAAGGATATTCCTGCTCAAACGATTAAAGAAAAACAACAGTTCAAAACCGTTGAACTGGATGATTTCGTGAGTGACTTGGACGATGAAGACAGCAAACTCAAATGGACCGTAAGCGGTAATAAAGACCTTAAGGTTTCTATTGACGCGAAACATATAATGACAGTTGCAATACCTGATAAGGGTTGGCACGGCAGTGAAACGCTCAAAATTGACGTGACTGATAATGCAGGGGCAATGGATTCACGGTCGGTGACATTTACCGTGGAATCAGTGAACGATGTGCCCTCATTTACTAAAAAGATCAACGATCAAACCGTTAATGAAAAGAGCCTCTTCAACACAATAAAGCTGAGTGACGTTATTGAAGATCCAGACAATAAGATCGAAGATCTTGCGTGGAGTTTCGATGTGAAGCCCGCCCCAGGCACTCCAAAAGGGTACCAGGTGGCATTACAGGTAAATGTCGATGCGAAGCAAATCGCTACGGTTGTAATTCCAAATAAAGATTGGCACGGATCTGAACTGATCACATTTACAGCCACAGATCCTGAAGGAGCAAAGGTTTCTACCTCTGCCTTATTCACTGTAAAGTCCGTAAACGATACTCCTATTTTCAAGAAGATTAATGACCAATCCATTCTTGAAAAGGAAACGTTCGCCGTATTTAATTTGGCTGAATTAGTCAATGATCCAGACAATGACTTTAGTTCCCTCCAATGGACTATCACTGGGACAAAAGATCTCAAAGTGAACATTGCTAAATCGGGTGATGCGAGCGTTCAGATTCCAAACAAATTCTGGAATGGTACAGAAAAGATCACGTTCACCGTTACCGATCCCGAAGGGGCATCAGCAAAACAGACAGTAACCTATTCAGTGAAATCTGTCAACGATATTCCAGTAATGAAAAATATCCCCTCTCAGACGATTAAGGAAAAGCAACAATTCAAGTCCATCAATTTGGACGACTTTGTGGAAGATCTGGACCATCCGAAGGAAAAACTTAAATGGGTTGTATCTGACAATAAAGCGCTTAAAGTGTCCCTAAATGGATCCCATAATGCAACAATCACAACCCCAGATGTATTCTGGCATGGCTCAGAAACAATCAAATTTACAGTGACAGACCCTGAAGGAGCCACTGATTCTCGTGCGGTTGTTTTTACCGTGGAATCCGTAAATGATGCTCCTGAATTTGTAAAAGAAATTGCTGATCAGACGATTGATGAAAAGAAAAATTTCGTTTCTATCAAATTGGATGATTACATCAAAGATGCAGATCACAAAAAGACCGAATTAAAATGGACTTGGGATGCATCCAGTATCTCAGCCACAGCCCCAGTGGAACCAAAAAACACAAAGAACAAAAAAGGCAAAGCCGTTGAACCCCCAGCAAAAGCGATGTCAGCTCTTAAGGTGGAAATCGATAATAATCGAGTAGCTACGATCCAAATTCCAGATAAATATTGGAATGGTGCTGCTAAGATTACATTTACGGCGACTGATCCTGAAGGCGCGAAAGCATCGGCATCAGCAAAGTTCACCGTACGTTCCGTGAATGATTTGCCTCAAATTTCTGATAAAGCACCAACAGGGGAAACGGTTCGCGAAAATGGAATATTTAAAACCATTGACCTTTCTACGCTTGCTACCGATGCTGATAATTCGGCAACATCCCTTGTCTGGACCATTACTGGCAATAAGGATCTGAAAGTTATCAGGAATAAGGATAATACGATTACGGTCGCTGTCCCTCATGCGCAATGGTTTGGCAAAGAAGTTTTGACATTCACTGTCGTTGATCCTGATGGTGGAAAAGCCTCTCAGAAAATGACGTTTGAAGTAACCGAAGTTAATGACGCGCCGACACTCTCGGCTATTCCAGGACAAAAGATTAAGGAAAAAGCGAAATTCAACGCAGTAAAACTTGATGATTATGTTAAGGACCCAGACGACAAGCCAAATACATTAACTTGGAGTGTTACTGGTTTTAAGCAACTCAAAGCCGAAATTTCGCCTAATCATCAACTCGTAGTAACGGCTCCTAATGAATATTTCTGGTGCACTCCCGAAACTCTTACTCTTATCGTGAAGGATAAGGATGGAGCCTCTGCATCTACTACCGTTACTTACGAAATTACCTCTGTAAATGACGCGCCTGAAGTGAAAGATATCCCTGACCAAAAAATCAAGGAAAAATCTCAATTCAAGGATATTCAGCTTGATAGTTATGTGAGTGACCCTGACCATAAAAAAGATCAGCTGATGTGGACTGCAACTATTTTGAAAAAAGCTGGCGCAACGGTTCCAACACCAAAGAAAAAGAATGGCAAAAAAGACAAAAAAGTAGTTGAAGAAACGCCTAAAGTTTCGTTGGACGATGTGTCTGTGGAAATTGACAATAATCGTGTCGCCCACATTAAATTGGCATCGAAATTCTGGAATGGAGAGCGTGATATTACGTTCACAGCGACCGACCCAGAAGGAGCCAAATCGTCTAAAACAGCTCACTTTGAAGTAGAATCAGTCAATGATTTGCCGGTCATGAAAGCCATCGAGTCTCAAACGATTAAAGAAAAAGAACGTTTTGTACCTATTGATCTTGCGGGTATCGCTAGTGACCCAGATCATGCTGCATCTAAACTTTCTTTTGAAGTGAGTAATACGCGGTCTCTTAAAGCTTCAATCAATAGTAAGCAACAATTGATTGTGGAAACCCCAGACAAATTCTGGAATGGTGAAGAGAAGATTACCCTTACGGTGACAGATCCTGAGGGCGGGAAAGCCGTTCAACAAATTCTATTTACTGTTTCGTCCGTAAATGATGCTCCCTTGATCTCCAAAATTGATGGACAGACAATCAAAGAACGGTCTAAATTTGAACCCGTAAATTTGAGTACCGCAGCTACAGATCCAGATAATAAACCCAACGAATTGAAATGGTCTGTTTCTGGTAATAAAGACCTCAAAGTGGACATAAAGGGTAACCGAGCCTCAATAGTTGCACCGAATCCCAACTGGAACGGAAAGGAGACTTTGACCTTTACTGTTACGGATCCTCAAGGGGCTTCTGCTAACGCGAAGGTTGACTTTGAAGTCACACCGGTGAACGATCCCCCAGTACTTAAAAAAGTACAACCTCAGGTAACTCAAGAAAAGAAGACTTTCGAATCCATTGATTTTACAAAGCTGGTTTCCGATCCAGACAACAAGCTGGTAGATTTGCAGTGGACGCTGGATAATGGGTTGCCTGCCACAAAAGACAAAAAAGGTAAATTGGTCAAAGGAAAACCATCTTCTGTAAAGCATGCTCTTGTCTTTAACATCAATGACAAAGGTCTATTGATAACAGAAATCCCAGATGAATTCTGGAATGGTGAAGACCAAGTAACAGTTAATGTTTTTGATCCCTCTGGTGAAAAGGCATCTGTGGATGTTAAATTTATTGTGAAACCCGTAAATGATGTTCCTGTAATTTCAGATATTGAAGGGCAACAGACGATTGAAGGAAAGAGTTTCAAGCCTATTAAACTTGATAATTATGTGAAAGATCCTGATAACAAAGTTCACGAAATGAAATGGACTGTGAAAGGGAATCAACATCTTGAAGTTATCATTACTAGCGGTCGTGAAGCTTTGATTAAGGCAAATCGCGTAGACTGGTTTGGTAAAGAAGAGTTGACATTTACGGTTACAGATCCTTCGGGAGCGAAAGCATCCACCAAGACCTTATTTGAAATCAAACATGTGAATGCTATACCGGAACTCCGTAATATTCCTGATTTTACCATTAAGGAAGATGAAAATAAAGGTGTTGTTGCAGTCATTAAGTTGGATCAGTATGCTCGAGACAAGGATAATAGTTTCGATGAATTGAAGTGGACGTTCTCTGGCAATAAGAATCTCGAGTTAAAATATGATAAAGTTCGCAATGAATTGATGATCAAACAACCTCGTGAAAACTGGAATGGTCCTACAGAAACAATTACGTTCAAAATAACGGATCCTGAAGGGGCTTCCGCTCAAATGAATGCCAAATTTACGGTCCTATCGGTCAATGATGAACCTTCTGCGATGTCTCAGGCGTACCAGACCAAAGAAGGCGAACCACTCAGCGTAAATGCTGAGGATGGCCTTATGGCTGGAGCAACTGATCCTGATGGTGAAAAGCCAAGTGAAGTTGTTTTGGTAAGCAAGCCTCAAAATGGTTCTGTGAATTTGAACACTCGTGATGGATCGTTCTCTTATGCTCCTAACAAAGGGTTCTATGGTCTTGATGAATTTTCATTCAAGCTTAAAGATAAAGGCGGCCTTTATTCCAAACCAGAAACCGCTGAAATTAATGTAAACTTTAAGATGAAAGATGTTCGTGGCGAAGAAAAAAAGCCAGATTCCAAAGTAGATGACCAAAAGTCATCCAAGAAAAAGAAAAAATAATCTGTATTTTATAATAATTAAGGCTCCACTTTCGTGGAGCCTTTTTTGTGTGTATTAGAAAACCACCCGCTAGGCGGGTGGTTCCGTATAAGCCTTTTGACATTCGCCATTTTTCCCTATTTTCCAAATTTGCGCACTAAAATATATAAGTCCCAAATTTTGCAATTAGATACAGATCTACGATAAAATTTTCAATCGGAGATACAAATTCGGAATCAAAAATTTTGAGACCGAGTCAACGATATAGACAAAGTAGGAGAAAATGAGAAAAGGAAACTCTGTAATCAGCACTGTATGTAAAGAAAAAATCATAGAAGGCAGGTTATTTTATATGTCGTCTTGCATCGCGAGGCTAGTATTCTAGGACTCTACTAGGAGTTGTTTTTTTTACGATTGTTTGCTTCAAAATATGTCTATTATTGTGTTATATTATGATGTTGTAAATCAACAGGAGATTCTATGAAAAAGTTTTTGTTATTTGCAGGAACCTGCGCAATGGTTTTATTAATGGCTTGTAGCGAGGAAAGTAGTAGCGAATCTACTGCAGACAAGTGCAAAAATGAGTTTTCAAAGGCTTGTTTGGAGGGAACTTGGGTAATGCCAGGCTTATATTTAACGGCCGCCGATACCGTGCCATCTCTAAACTTTTTACCTCCAGATACATTGTATTTAGAAGTGGCAAATGGAGATACCCCTTTAGCACAAGAAAATTTCACTATGGTTTATACATCATCTTTAGCGTCTGATGACGTTTGTGGGACTATGTACGGAAAATGGTGGATTTCGGGAACCAATACGATTCATTTCAAATCTACGGTGAGTAGCTGTATCAAAGAATTTGATGCAGTTGTTACTGTAAACGAATTTCAGATGTTTTTTGATAAAGGCTACTTCCACAATACCTTGGTGGGTCTCCAACCAGGGGTTGAAATTTTTGATCGCATTAAATAATATTTTTTATAAGCAAGGGCTCGCTAAGCGGGCCTTTTTTTGTGCTTATTTGGAGGGTGTATCCTACTTGGATACAGATAATTAGAAATTTTTGCAAAGATCCTTGTTCATTGTAGTAGTATTAAATAAATTACTCATCGGATTGAGGTTGTTCGTGCTCAGGGGAGATTTTCATGGACAACCTTGCCGTTTTACACATGGAACGGGAATATCCAACACAGCCAATCAAATCCCTGGGACCCTGCTTGCAGGGTCCCTTTTTGTGTGTATTAGAAAACCACCCGCTAGACGGGTGGTTCCGTATAAGCCTTATGGCGATCCTGAGTGACACAAGAAATTCCTTCGAGTAAATTCGGAATGCGGTCTCTCAACTGCATCACGACTCAAAGGAATTTCAAAATGAAAGAGATAAAGAAATTAGCTCATACGAGTTGGAATGGTTCTTCGAACATATTCCTGTGCTCGGTCATGGAAACGAAAAAGTTTCCGCGATACTCGCCTACGTAACACCGTAAGTACCCTATTGTGTTCGCTCCGAAAACATCAAAAAAGGCCCTTCCAAAGAAGGACCTTTTGAGGATCGGGATAGCCAGATTCGAACTGACGACATTCTGCTCCCAAAGCAGACGCTCTACCAGACTGAGCTACATCCCGTAACTGGGGCCAAATATAACAAAGCTTGAGAGAAATCCAAGTTATAGACGCTTTAAAACTGCCTGAGCATGGTGAAAAAAGCCCTCTGTCTCAGCAATTTTTGCAATGGCCTTGCCATTTTTGAGGACCGCTTTCTGAGAATAACGGATAATGCTCGTCCTTTTGAGAAAATCATAAACACCTAATGGACTTGAAAAGCGCGCAGTTCCATTCGTTGGGAGTACATGATTGGGACCTGCAAAGTAATCCCCCACAGGTTCACTGGACCACGGTCCTATAAAAATAGCACCGGCATTCACAAGATTTTCGGCAAGCGTTTCTGCTTCACGAGTCATGACTTCTAAATGTTCTGGAGCAATGCGATTTGCGATGGCCACTCCATCAAACCAATTGTCTACGACAAGAATGCGCCCATATTGTGCAAGCGTTTTTTCAAGAAGCTCCCGTTTAGGGGAATTCTCAACCTGAATCTGTACACAAGTGTCAATAAGCTTTGCGGTTTCCATGTTGTCTGTAATACAGATGGCAGCTTCAAAACCAGAGCCATGCTCTGCCTGAGAAAGAAGATCGGCAGCGACCCAATCCGGATCTGCGGAACTGTCGGCAAGTACAAGAATTTCTGAAGGACCCGCGATCATATCTATGTCGACAATACCGAAAACTTCTTTTTTGGCAATTGCAGCAAAAACATTGCCTGGGCCCACAATTTTATCTACGGGCTCAATTCCTTTGGCCCCATAGGCAAGAAGTCCTATAGCCTGAGCGCCTCCGACATGATATACTTCCGTAATGCCAAGCTCCTGAAGCACAAATGCCACAGCAGGTTGTAAACCCTCTTTGGCAGGGGTTGTCACGACAATTTCTTCAACCCCTGCAACCAATGCAGGAACCGCATTCATAATGACCGTGCTGGGATAAATGGCCGCACCCCCTGGAACGTAAAGGCCTACACGGTGCATGGGGCGAATTCGCTGGCCTAATACTTCCCCATTTTTTCCTTCCATGAGCCAAGAGCTTTCACACTGGTTTTCATGAAATAACTTCACATTTTTAATCGCTTGTTTGAGCCCCTTTTGAAGGGCAGGATCCGCCTTGGCGGCAACTTTTTTAATTTCGGCCTCAGTGATGCGGAGTTTGTTTCCCTGAAGACCATCAAACTTCTGAGCGTACGCGACAACCTGCGGGAGGCCGCCCTTTTTAACATTTGAAAGAATTTCCCGAACCTTGACGTAGATTTCTTCCGTGGGTGCTACCGCCCTGGAACAAAGGCGTTCGACTTCAGCAGACTTTTGTTTGACTTTTACGATTTTCATAGTAATCTCGGGTTAAATACACTAGCAAAATATTACTGAACTCTTTTCTAAGAGTCCTTTTTATCTGTTGACTTTATTTCTTTATGAATCTTGTAGCTAAGACCATCGACGAGAGCAAGCCAAGAGGCTTCGATGATGTTCGCGCTCACGCCTGCCACATTCCACTGTTCATTTTCATCGCCAAAGGTAGTCCAAACACGGACCATGGCATCTGAACCCACATTGGAACCTAATACGCGAACTTTGAAATCGTCCAAACGTACCATTTTCATGAATGGGAAATAAGGCAACAAGGCCTTACGAAGTGCGGCATCCAAGGCATTCACAGGACCATCGCCTTCGGATACTTGATGGCTCACTTCCCCTTTGATTCTGAGTTTAACAGATGCTTGAGAGACGCTCATACCTTGAATATTTTTGTCTTCGATAACACGGTAGTTGAGTATCTCAAAAGGTTCATGGAAAAGCCCCAATTTGCGATACACGAGCATTTTAAAACTCGCTTCCGCAGAATCGAAATGCCAGCCAGCGTTTTCCTTTTGTTTAATGGTCGTCAAAAGTTCCGCAACCAGAGGATCTTTTTTGTCAATGCCAGGTTTTATTTGCTTTAATTTTTCAACGATCAAAGAACCACCCGCCTGATCGCTAGTGACAAAAATACGGTCGTTGCCGATTGAATGAGGATTGACATGTTCAAAACTGCGCGCAACTTTCATGACACCATCAATATGAGCTCCGCCCTTGTGAGCAAAAGCCGCATCGCCAACATAAGGAGCTCGAACATCGCTTGGAAGATTGACTATTTGATCTATCGCGAGACTTAGTTTGCGAAGCTCTGCCATGCTATTTGCACAGGCAAGCTCTGCGTTCATTTTGAAATGCAAATTGGCGGCGATGGTCGTTAAATTGGCATTACCACAGCGCTCTCCATAACCATTGATAACCCCTTGCACCATCATGGCTCCCCCTTGAACGGCAAAGAGACTGTTGGAGACACCGAGCCCACAATCATTATGAACGTGAACGCCTAATTTCGTTGTTATTTCCTTGCGCACATTTTCAAAAATGGACTCCACTTCCCAAGGTAAAGCTCCACCATTGGTGTCACAAAGAACGATGTAGTCCGCACCCCCTAACTGCGCCGAACGTAATGTATCCAAGGCATAAGTTGGATTTGCTTTGTAGCCGTCAAAAAAATGCTCCGCATCGAATATCACTTCCTGAGAAAATTCTTTGAGGTAAGCGACCGAGGATTCTATCATGTCTAAATTTTCTTCTAACGTGGTGCGAATGACTTCTGTCACATGCAGATCCCAACTTTTACCAAAGATGGTCTTTACAGGGGCTTCGCTATCCACCAAAGCGCGCATTAAGGGGTCCTGATCCGGAGTCATGAAAGGACGGCGTGTGCTTCCAAAAGCGGCAATTTTTGCATGACCCAACTTCAATTCTTTGACTTTACGGAAGAATTCTTCGTCTGTGGGATTACCGGGATTAGGCCAACCACCTTCAATGTAGTCTATTTTGAAGAAATCCAGCAAACGGGCAATTTGTAATTTGTCCGCCAAAGAAAGGCTTATTTTGCGATCCTGATTTCCATCGCGGAGAGTGGTGTCGTAGAGGCATACTTTCATGCTTCAAAAATAGTAAAAAAGCCTTCTGCAACTTTTTTATTTCTAATTTTGGCGCACTATGAGTTCTTTGAAAACAGATTTATGGGTCGGCGTTGATGTCGGTTCCACCACGGTGAAGATTGCGGTTGTTGATCCTACAACTGGCAAACTGCTTCATTACTCGTACCAACGCCACAACGCGATGCAATCGCAAAAAGTGCTGGAGCTTTTGCAAGAAGCTCATGGTTTATATCCGGGAAAGACTTTCGGAGTGGCGTTTTGCGGTAGCGGCGGTCAACCTTTCGCAGAAGCGACCCGTGCCTTTTTTGTTCAGGAAGTAGTCGCCAACGCGCTCGCGGTGCGTGCCATGCACCCTGAAACTCGTGTGGCCATTGAACTCGGCGGTCAAGACGCCAAGGTTATTTTCTTTGAAAAAGATCGGACCACAGGGAAACTTATTGCCTCTGATATGCGCATGAATGGCGTTTGTGCGGGTGGTACCGGAGCTTTTATTGACCAGGTGGCAGAACTTCTCCGCATTAAAACGGAAAACTTTGAGTCCTATGCCATGCGTGGAACCAAAGTGTATGAGATTTCTGGCCGTTGCGGGGTTTTTGCGAAAACAGACATTCAACCCATGCTTAATAATGGAGTGGCGAAAGAGGATATTGCCCTTTCGAGTTTCCATGCTATTGCCAAACAAACCATCGGGGGCCTTGCCCAGGGTATGGAAATTAAGCCGCCGGTGATGTTTGAAGGCGGCCCACTGACTTTTAACCCTACCTTGGTTCGTGTGTTTAAAGAACGCTTGGGCCTTACCGATGCGCAGGCGATTGTCCCAGAACGCTCAGAAGTGTTTGTGGCTTGGGGAGCGGCCCTTGCTTTAGGTACCATGTTTGAAGACAAAGTTTGTGGTTACCGAGAAGAAGGTTCCCGAGAAGCTTTGTTGCATTTTAACGAGATGCGGCAGGCGGAACGCAATGACAATGGAGAACTCTTTTTCAAGAATGAAACAGAGCAGGCACTTTTCAAAACACAGCATCCACTCGCGAATCCCCATTATCCACAACCGGCTTCTGGCTCTGTAATAAATGCGTACTTAGGAATTGATGCGGGATCCACCACAACCAAGTTTGTTCTTCTTGACGAAAATGAGAATATCGTTGATGGGTTCTATTCGGGAAACGAAGGAGAGCCGCTTGCGGTTCTCAAAACAGCCCTGACGGATTTGGCGGATCGTTATGAGGAATACGGTTGTAAGCTGAATATTTTAGGTGTGGGAACCACGGGTTACGGGGAACAACTTTTCGCAAAAGCACTGCATGCCGATTATCATACTGTGGAAACAGTCGCTCACGCGAATGCGGCACAGCACTTGCGTCCCGATGTTTCATTTATTTTGGATATTGGTGGCCAGGACATGAAGGCGATCACTGTTCAAGACGGCGTTGTGACGGGTATTATTCTCAACGAAGCCTGTTCTTCGGGATGCGGTTCGTTTATCGAAACCTATGCCAGATCCTTGGGAATTCCCATGGAAAAAATCGCCGAGATGGCCTTTAATGCAAAGAATCCATCAAAGCTGGGAAGCCGCTGCACGGTGTTCATGAATAGTTCCATTATCACGGAACAGCGCGATGGAAAACAGCCCGAAGATATTATCGCAGGCATTTGTCGCTCCATTATTGAAAACGTATTCACCAAAGTGATCCGCATTCGCAATCTCGAAACGCTTGGCAAAGTGGTGATTGTGCAAGGCGGAACCTTTAAGAACGATGCGGTTCTTCGCTCCTTTGAACAACTGACAGGGCTGACCCCTATTCGTCCACAGCGCCCCGGTGAAATGGGAGCGATAGGGATTGCACTTTTGACAAAACGTTTTATTGAAAAGAAGCGCTCTGTCAATCCGGAATTCAAGACTAGTTTCATTGGCCTTGAAAAGGCAAGAGCCTTAAGCTGGGACAATAAGCCAAGCCAAATTTGTCAATACTGCACGAACCACTGTTCTCGTACCATCGTTACGTTTAGCGACGGTTCGAGTTTTGTGACAGGAAACCGATGCGAGCGGGGCGAAGTGACAGCGGACCCGAATGATCCCGAAACCAAAAAGCTTGTCGCGGAAATCAACCGCAAAATGCTTGCCGTGCCAGACATGGTCAAGCGAACCAATCAGCTTTTGGTCAAAGACTATTCGCCAAAACAAATTCTTCCTCCCAACGGAAAGACAATCGGCATTCCACGCGTGTTGGAATTCTGGTCGAGTCTCCCCTACTGGAAAGCGTTCTTTACTTCCATCGGTTATACCGTCATCGTAAGCAAGCAGAGTGATTACAAGCTTTTTGAAGAAGGCTTGCACAGTGTTCCTTCGGATACCGTTTGTTTTCCTGCGAAACTGGTGCATGGCCACGTTCTGGATCTTATAGAAAAGAAAGTCGACCGCATCTTTTTCCCAGTCATGGTGGCCCTTCCTAGCGATCATACGAAATTTACAGCGACAGCCGTCTGCCCCGTGGTACAAGGTTATCCGAACATTTGTAAAAATACAGATGATCCAGAAGGACGCTACGGAGTTCCCTTGGACCAGCCCACATTCCACTGGTTTGACTCTGCATTACGCCGTAGCCAAACCGTTCAGTGGTTCCATGAAGAGTGGAAATTCTCAAAGAAAGTTTTGGAACGCGCGGTCACTGAAGGCGAAAAAGCACTCCAAAAATACCGAGACACTCTCATTGAAGAAGGCAGTAAAATTCTTGAAGAGGTGCGGAGGAAAGAGGAATTTGCCATTGTGCTTGCAGGTCGCCCGTACCATGCGGATAGTCTTGTAAATCATAATGTGGCGTCTCATTTCACAGCGATGGGAATTCCTATTCTCACGACGGAATCTTTGCCTGGAGTCTATGATCAGGATGTAGGAAAGCATACCCGTATGGAAGTAAAGAATACATTCCACATGCGAATGCTAGGAGCGACGATGCTCGCTGCCAAAGATCCTTCGATTGAATTGGTGCAGATTGTAAGCTTCGGTTGTGGTCACGATTCAATTCTCACTGATGAGATGAACCGGATGCTACATGAAACGTCCATGAAAGAACTTTTAATGCTCAAGTTGGATGAAGGTGATGCTCGCGGTCCTGTGGGAATCCGTGTGAAAAGCTTTATCGAGACGGTGCGTTCGAGACGCCAGGCGAACCTAAAACGCGATGTGAGCGAGAAAGAACTATTTCCGGTAAAATTCAAGGAAGGCGACAAGGCCAAGCGCAAAATTCTTATTCCTAACCTTTCTCATGCATTTAGTATTCTCGCCTCTGAATACTTTGAATCCTTAGGCTTTATTACAGAAGCGCTCCCCCTCGCCAATAAGCGGGCGATTGAACTCGGAAAGAAATATGTCCATAATGACATTTGTTTCCCAGCGCAAGTGAATATCGGCGAAAATCTTCTCTGGCTGGAACAACACCCAGAAGTAGATCACAGCAAAGTTTCAGTGGGTCTTGCCAAAAACTGCGAAAACTGTCGCGCCATTCAATATGCAGCCCTTGCCCGTAAAGCGTTGGATGAATCGGGGTATAATGACGTTCCCATCATCACCACGGGCTCTGACACCAAGGATATGCACCCCGGATTCAAATTGGATATCGGGTTCAAATTGCATATGCTTTGGGGCATTGCGACCATGGACTGCATTGAAACCATTTATCGAGCTTCTAGGCCATACGAAGTGCATAAGGGCGATACTCAGAAAGTGTATGATTATTGGTTGCCCTTGCTTATGCATGAGATCGCCTATACGCCCAAAAAATTTATTGCCTATCCCCGTTCCGTGCTTCAAATGTTGGAGCGGACCATAGATGCATTTAATGAAATCGAATTGGATCGTACTGTGCGCAAGCCTCGTGTTTCGCTTCTCGGCGAGATTCTTATGAATTATCATCCGAGCGCTAACGGCTACATTGAAAACTACCTTATGGATAACGGCATGGAAGTGGTGCTCCCGGGCATGATGGACTTTTTCCGTGTGGATGAAGTGGTGCGCATGGAAAAAATTAGACGGGGATTCATTCAGCATCCTTTTGGCAATTGGATTCTGGGGGGGATCACAGGGAAAGTGTATACGTTCGCTGTGAACCAAGTGAATAAAAGGGCTCAACGCTACAAATTTTATGAGCACCATGCGGACTGCTACGAATTGGTGCATCTCATCGGTGACATCATTGACCCCTCTTACAATTCAGGGGAAGGCTGGCTGATTCCGGGAGATATTCTTTATAACGCATCCAAAGGCGTGAACAGTTTTATAATCGTTCAACCATTTGCTTGTCTCGCGAACCATATTTCAGGCCGTGGCCTTACCAAGGCTGTCAAAGCAAGGTTCCCCCACATCCAAGTGCTTTCTTTGGATTATGATCCGGATACGAGCTTTGCCAACATTGAAAATCGTTTGCAGATGTTGATCATTAATGCGAAAGAGCTCGAAAAAGCACCTCATTAGTGAACAGGCTATTCAAAAACTCGCTTTTGATAGATTTTTTTAGTAGTCTGTTGATACTTCAAACTTACAAGCTCTTTACGACATCCCTGTAAAGAGCTTTTTTATGTTCGGTCATCAGTATAAGAAATTCTGGAGTTGATTTGAAATCAGGAAATTTCTACCTTTGGCGCCATGCTTAACGTTTCTCAAGTCAGTCTACAATACGGCAGTCGCGTTCTTTTTAAGGACGTTAATCTTTCTTTTCAAAAAGGCAACTGCTACGGTGTCATTGGCGCGAATGGTGCCGGAAAGTCCACGTTTTTAAATATTCTCTCTGGCGAACTGGAGCCGAATACCGGCGGTGTTTCTACCAATACAGGGGAACGCATCGCGGTGCTGAAGCAAGATCATTTTGCTTTTGAAAAGAATACCGTTCTTGAAACGGTACTCATGGGATTCACGGAACTTTATGAATTGAGTAAAAAGCGCGAAGCTCTTTACGCGCTCCCCGAAATGACCGATGCCCAGGGTATGGAAGCCATGGAAGTCGAATCTCGTTTTGGCGAAATCGGCGGCTACGAAGCGGATTCCAGTGCTGCGGTGCTTTTAAAAGGTCTGGGGATTCCCGAAGAATTGCATACAAACTTCATGTCCGATCTGGACGGTAGCTTAAAAGTGCGAGTGCTCCTCGCCCAGGCTTTGTTTGGAAACCCAGACGTTCTTTTGTTGGATGAACCCACGAACCACTTGGATGTGGAATCCATTAATTGGCTCGAAGATTATTTGGAACGCTTTGAAAATACGGTGATCGTCGTTTCCCATGATCGTCATTTTTTGAACCGCGTTTGTACTCATACCTGCGATATTGATTTCGGTAAGATCAACATATACGCTGGGAATTATGAATTTTGGTTTGCGGCAAGCCAACTCGCGCAAAAGCAACGCAAAGATTTAAATCGCCGTTCTGAAGATAAAATTGAGGAATTGAAATCCTTTATTCGTCGTTTTGCTTCCAACGCTTCCAAGGCCAAACAAGCGACCAGTCGTAAAAAACTTCTTGATAAAATGACTATCGAAGAAATGCCAGCCTCCAGCCGTAAATTCCCTTGGGTCAGTTTCAAGATGGATCGCGAACCAGGCAAAATCGTTTTGGAATTACAAGATGTCACCCTGGATACGGGCGAGGGCGGAAAAATACAGAATCTGAATTTTTCACTCGGGAATAAAGACCGCGTGGCTTTAGTCGGCGAATATGATATTTTGAAAACCGCTTTTTTCAAAGCGATCGCGGGTGAGTTAGAACCCACTCAAGGGACTATTAAATGGGGCAATACCATTTCTTACACCTATTTTCCGCGTAACAATGACGCTTATTTCGATACGGATCTCTCTTTGGTCGATTGGTTGCGCCAATTCAGCAAAGAACAGGATGAAACCTTCATCCGCGGATTCCTTGGTCGCATGCTTTTCACAGGCGAAGAAGCGTTGAAATCAGCCCGAGTGCTCAGTGGCGGAGAAAAGGTGCGTTGCATGCTTTCTCGCATGATGCTTTCCAACGCCAATACGCTCCTTCTCGATGAACCCACCTCTCATCTGGATCTGGAATCCATTACAGCACTCAACAACGGCCTCACGGCTTACCAGGGCCCCGTGATTTTCTGTACCCAGGACCATGAATTTGCGGAAACGGTCGCGAACCGCATTTTGGAACTCACGCCTCAAGGTTATACTGATCGGTCCATTTCCTTTGATGAATGGCTCGCCACCAGAAAGGGCAACCGCAAGTAAAAAGAACAAAATAGGATTGACAAAAAAGCCCCCTCTTTTGAGTGGGCTTTTTTTAGAGGAATGATATTTTCAAAGAGAGAAGCTATTGCGCGATTTGCACAGAACGGCTGAGTATTATTTTTGATCCATTCTTAACAATCAGTAAGTAGGCCCCATGCGCTTTGACAAAATCGCCCAACTTCATTTGAGAAGAACTGGAAACCGTCTTTTGCAAAATCGCTCTGCCACGAAGATCAAAAAGTCCTACAGATACTTTTTCATTGCCTGAAATAGTGAGATTGAGGATATCGCCTCGAAGATTCGCCAACGCGTTTCCCGAAGGTGTTTTCACCGTGCGTTCTGCAATCGCGATGGTTGCACCCGAAGAAGAGGTTCCCATATTCCAGCTGGAAGGAACCCGGGACGCAATACCACGGCCTGCAGTGCTCATATAAACAACACCGTAGGTATTCATATCCCCCATCACAAATTCACCGTTCGCAAGACCACCATACTCATGACCATCATCATTGACTCGCGTCCATGTGGCTCCCTCGTCATCAGAACCGAATACACCAGTGACATCGCCAATTTTCGCAAAGATATAGACTGCGGGATAATTCCCTGTTGTCTTAGCTTTTCCAAAGCCCACCGCCTCACAGAAACCAACACCAGTGACCTTGCTCCAAGTAGCGCCTCCATCTGTGGAACGCATCAATGCCCCACTCAGAGAACCATCCGTAGCTGTCACCGCCAAAGGAACCCAAAGATCTCCTTCACGTCCAGGGGCAACACGGAATTTCCGAAAATTACTGATACCTGGAGTACCTGCTAGAGAAAAAGTCAGACCTTTATCTGTACTCTTGTACATTTTGCCGTCCGCATACATATAAGCGTAAAACACACTTGCATTTTCGGGATCCCCCACCACAAATGCCCCGTTAATGCCTGAAACCGTTGACCACGATGAATTTGCATAACGCTGCACCACGGTCGTCCCTGTTGCCGAAGTCCAGAGAATCACCGCCCCATCCGTAGAAATGCCCACTGTACCTTGCTTATAGGAGGTATCAATCACATTATCGCCAACGACACTCCAAGTAGTTCCCGAATCCTTGGAAATTTGAATGGGATCTATTTTTATGTTATTATACTTCCCCTTGTAAAGACGGAGATCGGCAACTTTCACCAAAGTTCCCGCTTTAGGGGCATACGCAAGTCCGCGCGAGGTACCAAGAGACGTCAAAGTTCCACTGACATTCGTCTCATGACGTTTGGATGGATATTTGGCTATACTATCATGACGAAAACCGTCATAATCCCCTATCACGGAGATCAACGGACCCCCAGGAATGCTCACGACTTCGAAAGGAACCGTTTCCTCAATCCCCTGAGAGGCCACTTTCCACACCTGATGCTGATTCACACTGCGGCTACTGTAATAATAATCGGTTATTGAATCATAGGTTCCTGCGGCAATCACCTCATAATCGGAAACATTATCCGAGCGGAAAACTCCGTTTCCAGACGTCACCCATACCCGTTCCGTATTGAATGGATCAATAACCACGCTGCCCGACCAATGAATGGAACTTTTATGCATCCAGCCGATACCGTTTGCGCTCATTTCTTCATAGGTGGGATAGTAACCGCCATCCATCCAGTAATAGCGAAAGGAAGCGTCCCAAGTCTTGCCACCGTCGGTAGTGCGGTATATGTTTGTGCCCCATTCATCTTTCCAGGAGGTGGAAACGTTACCTGTGGCCGTATACCAGAATTGCGGTCCCCGGTAACCTTCCGTGGTCACGATCATTTCCTGGTTATTGCCGGGGTTGATGGCAATACCGCCATAAGAAGCAAAAGCATAATAGAGTGGGTTTTTAGGGGTTTCTGCATTCAATGAATCCCAGCAAGCGAGCCGTTTTTTGCATTCGTTCGGGTCATCAATAAAATTTTCTGGAGAAACATCAGTCCAAGTTCCTGTGGACAGACTGTATTGCAACACCGCTCCCCGGCCAAAACCATCATAAATCATACCCCAGCCTTCATCCCACGCCATGGTATGTGGGCCAGCACCATCTCCAAAAGTGACCGTAAGTATATTTCCATCACTGGAAATCACAGCGCGTTGCGGCATCAGATGGATGCGCGCTCTGGTGGTAGTGGTGAGCGTGACAGAATCTGAGGGAATTTGCACAGTGCGGAGAGAATCAGGAATAGGAAGGGCCTTCCAAGTCGCCCCCGCATCCTTTGAAGTAAATACATTTTCAATCGTTCCATTGGACTTTGTTCCTTCACGAAGAAAGCCCGCGTAAAGCACTGTGGAAGAAGCAGGCGCAAAGGTCACAAAGGAGAAACCGGCACCATTCCACGTGGTATCGGAACCCGCCGCCGTTGTCCAGCTTGTCACACGACTCCATGTAGAACCATTGTTGGTGGATTTCCAGAGACCCTTTCCCCGAGAGCCATAAAACATAATGTTGGCGTTATTGGGATCAATGGCGAGAGCTTCCCCATTGCCCCGCCCCATGCCGTTTCCGTGGGCTTTGAAATTCTGAATAGCACTGCCCTTAACTCCAGTAGAATCCCATGTGTAAATGACAGTCCAAGAATGGCCTTTATCTGTGGAACGCAAAAAGGCTGTGCGCCCATCGTTCCAATAACTCGTTCCAGCCACCATATAAACTTTTCCAGAAACGGAAGGATCCACAGCAATGGCTTCAACACCCAAAAGACCCAGTTCCGTTACGTCGACCCAATCCATCATGGGAACCCATTTTGAAGTGGATTCGTCCCAGCGGTAGGCACCACCGACATCGGTGCGCGTATAAAACAAGTTTTTATCTACAGGAGAGGCAATCACAGCGGATACAAAACCACCGCCACCAATACTCACATTGCTCCACACGAAATCATCCGCAGCCATGGCGCTAGACATAAAAATGGCTACAACGGAGAGCGATTTGAGAATATTTTTGACCATAACACACCCTTTTTCGTAAAAAAAATCCAAAAGTCACATCAAAAAAAATGTAAAACTGAAACCCGGGAACATAAAAACCGTTTTTTTTTCACGAGAAGGAAAACGGCGTAGCGACAGCACGCATAATTTATACTCTTTTAAATAGACCTTACCGAAAGCATTTCTTTTGAAAAACTTACTGTTGAAAAGATCTCAATGTAAGGTTCTTTAAAAACTGGTATCAAGACTTATTGAAGTAAAATAAATAAAAAGACCTATGATTGATGCTTTACCGAGGCTATTGTCATTTACGATAAGTATGCGTTGAAATTCTTTAAAACAAAAAAGTCCTCGAATAAACTCGAGAACCTTTTTCAAAAAAGAAAAGTAAAAAGTTACTTCAGAAACTGCATATAGGGTAACTTTGCCGCAATAGAATCCACCTTCACCGCATTTGCCATTAAAGCCGCGCGAGCGTGCCAGGAACCATCGAGAAATTGACCGCGCGGACTGTCAGCAAGGGTAAGTTCAATGGATTCTCCACCCATTTTGAGAGTCTTCGCACTGGTACTTGTCGAGAGTTCCCCACTCGGGTTGGCTTCAATCCAAGCAAGGATATTATCGGCCACAGCATGACTCACTTTGTAGCAAGGAATACCCAAAGCGACACAGTTCCCGAAGAAAATTTCAGAATAACTCTCGGCAATGATCGCGCGGATGCCCCAGCGCTTTAAAGCTTGCGGAGCATGTTCGCGGCTGGATCCGCACCCGAAATTCTGGTTGGACACCAAAATAGTTCCTTTCCTGTAAACGGGATTTTGGAACGGGTGCACTTTTCCCTGAAGTTCCAAGCCTTTAATATCATCAGCAAAGGCATTTTCACCGAGGCCTTCAAATGTCACGCACTTCAAAAAACGAGCGGGAATGATACGGTCAGTATCGATATCATTACCACGGACAGGAACACCGGAACCTTTAACAACATCCACTATTGGCATACTCATAGCTTACTCCTTGACGTACTTGCGGACATCGGTGACTTTTCCTTCAATGGCTGCGGCAACCACCATGGCGGGGCTCATCAAAATGGTCCGACCCGTAGGGCTTCCCTGACGACCCTTGAAGTTACGGTTGCTGGAGCTTGCGCTCACTTCGCGGCCTTTTAATTTATCTGGGTTCATGGCGAGGCAAAGAGAACAACCTGCCTCACGCCATTCGGCACCGGCTTCTTTGAAAATTTTGTCTAGGCCAAGCGCTTCCGCTTCAATCTTGATTTTCATGGAACCTGGGACAACCCACATTTTTACGGAGTCGGCAACCTTGTGGCCCTTGATTATTTTTGCGGCTTCCTGAAGATCCGATAAACGGCCATTGGTACAACTGCCGACAAACGCAATGTCAATCGGAGTGCCGAGCATTTTGCCGCCTTCTTGCCAGCCCATGTATTCGTAGGCTTCCGCGATGACTTTCTGTTCGGAGCCTTCGAACTTCGAAATCTTAGGCATATTTTCGTTGATCTGCAACGCTTGAGCAGGGGTTATGCCCCAAGTCACCATCGGTTCGAGATGATCGCAATCAATGATGATTTCGTCATCGAATTTCGCATCTGGATCACTCGCCACAGACTTCCAGTAGGCGACAGCTTCATTCCAGCGGTCCGCTTTGGGAGCATAGGGTTTGCCCTTCAGGAAATCAAATGTTTTCTGATCCGGATTGCAGTAACCGACCCGGGCACCGCCTTCAATGGCCATGTTGCAAAGGGTCATGCGGCCTTCCATATCCATAGCGTCCACAACAGGGCCCGCAAATTCATAAGCATAACCCACACCGCCGTTCACGCCGAGTTTTGCGATGTAAGCGAGGGAGACATCCTTGGAATAAACACCCGGTTTGAGTTTGCCTGTGAACAAAATACGACGCGTCTTCAAAGGACTCATGGCGAGAGTCTGCGTCGCAAGCACATCAGCCACCTGACTTGTGCCAATCCCAAAAGCAATGGCACCAAACGCGCCGTGAGTCGCCGTGTGAGAATCACCACAAGCGATGGTCATGCCCGGCTGAGTCACGCCTTCTTCCGGGCCAACAATATGAATAACGCCCTGTTCTCCAGTATCCGGACCAAAGAAGCGGACACCAAAATCACGAGTATTCTTTTCAATGTGAGAAAACATTTCTTCGGAAATAGCATCCTGAAGCGGACGGGAACGATCCGGGAGAGTCGTCGGGATAATATGGTCTACCGTGGCAAAAGTGCGCTCGGGGAATTTGACCTTGAGACCATCTTCACGGAGCATGGCAAAAGCCTGCGGACTCGTGACTTCGTGACAGAGGTGAAGGCCAATGAACAATTGCGATTGACCACTCGCGAGTTTAGCCACTGTATGACTTTCAAATACTTTCTGATATAAATTTTTGCCCATAGAAGTACCCTGATTAAGAACCGCGCACAATATAGAAAGAATCTTCAAAAGAGCTCTAAAAAATTGGTTGTCGACCGCAAAAAATAGCGTTCTGGAGATAAAAAAAGATCCCCTAAAAGGGGACCTTTTTCATCAAAAAATGGACCGATTAGGTATGAGCGTCTACCCATTCTGCATTTTTCTTAACCGCTTCAACAGACTTGTCAAAGGCAGCCTTTTCAACATCATTCATCTTGATTTCAATGATTTTTTCAACACCATTAGCACCGATCACCACCGGCACGCCACAGTAGAAACCCTTGACTCCATACTGACCGTCGAGCTTTGCCGCGCAAGTAATAACACTCTTTTTGTCAAGAAGATAAGCTTCTGCCATCTTGATTGCAGAAAGTCCTGGGCTGTAGAACGCAGAACCGTTTTTGAGGAGATCCACAATTTCGCCACCAGCGTTTGCCGTGCGAGCCGCAATCTTATCAAATGTGGCCTTATCCATCAGTTCAGGAAGCGGAATACCGCCGACAGAAACATGATCATAGAGGCTCACCATGGTGTCCCCATGACCGCCCATGACAATAGCACTCACATCCGCCGCAGAGACACCGAGTTCCATAGCGACAAAGCAGGCGAGACGGGAAGAATCGAGAACGCCAGCCATACCGATGACATGGCTCGCAGGAAGACCGGAAACCTTCTGCATGTTGTACACCATCGCATCCAGCGGGTTGGTGATCACGATAACAAACGCTTTCGGAGCAGTTTTTTTGATAGCTTCGCCCACAGTCTTGATGATACCGCAGTTAATGCCCAGAAGATCATCACGGCTCATGCCCGGCTTACGAGGAACGCCAGCGGTCACAATTACAACGTCGGAACCCGCGAGATCCGCATAGTCGTTAGAACCCGAAAGTTCCGTCGCAGAGTTAATGACAGAACGGCCTTCCATAATGTCCAGAGCCTTACCCTGAGGAACCCCTGGAACCACATCCACGAGCACCACATCTCCCAACTGCTTTTGAGCGAGTGCGAGAGCCATTGTGCCGCCAATTTGACCTGCGCCCACGAGCGCAATTTTCTTTCTAGCCATACGAACCATCCTTTAAGGAGCTAACATTTTATTAAATCAGTGACAAATAGATAGCAATTTTCAGGCGAAAAAGCACTGTTTTTGGGCAATTTACTGCTTTTAAGCTACCCTGATCCGGTCACTGGAATTCAGGAGCAACGGTACAGATAAAACTGACACCATGAAGTCCATGGAAACCTAACTGTAAACGAAATAAATACATATCCGGGCGCCTGACTCGCACTCCAAATCCCCAGGAATTGAGCAAATTTTCCATAGCGAACGAGTGCCAAGTACGTCCATAGAAAGCATACTCGTTAAAGACCACTCCATCGACAAGACGATCTATAGGCCAACGATACTCTGCAGAAAGTCCTAAAGTCGCAAAATCGGCGTAGGAAGAAAGGTATCCACGCAAGGGGTAACGTGCATTAATCGTTGAAAAAGCAGTGAATGGAGCCCCGCCCTCTTCCTGTTCCCACATTTGACGAGCTCGGAGCTGAACGGCAATAACCCGGCGATTAAAAAGCGTGGATTTTACGTTTTCAGGGCGCCAAAGACGAAGCGTTTCATCCCACGAAAAATCCGTATAAAATTTGCGATTTTTTCGACCTTCCGCGCTGGATAATCCATAATTTGTTGCAGTCGTACCCATGAAAAAATAATGCTGAGCCACAAAATCAATGACCTGAAAATCATGATTATACCTGTTGGAAACGCCATCGTAAGTATTGTTCCCTTTGTATTTCCCCACCCAACTATAAGTCCAAGCCAAAACGATTCGCGACCCCGTCGTCGGCATGAAAGGGGCATTCAAGTCATCATAACTCACAGAAACTCTCAGCGGAATAGAGAAGTAATCTTGGTAAAGACCTCTATCATACCGATTGAACTCATAGTCGCCCTCGTAAGTGATTAAATCTGCCACCGAGTCCTCGACATCTGGAACGTCCCCCTGAAACATAGAGAATTTTGCGTTAAGCTCAAAATCCATATTTTTAACAAAAGGCATCGGACGACCAATTCTCGTTTCTAGAGAATAAGAAGAATCGGCGTAGGTAAAACTTTCCTTGCCTCCTGGAAGAATGGCTACGGCATTTCGGTCTGCAGAATAGCGCCAAATTGCACCCCAGAAAAATTCAGAGTTAAAAACATTGCGTTTCGTATAACGAGTAGTTAAGGACCAATCTCCATTCGCATAGTAATCTGAACCAAAGACAAAGTAATCCGATGACAAAAGCAGGTTACGGTGACGGTACATAAACCCGAGGAGTGTTGATGCCCCCGGTCTCAAATTCATGGTCGGATAAATAAAAATGTTCTTTTCTTTACCAAAAGAGAACATGTTCACTCCGGTTTCCAGGACGTTATTTTTAACGGCATAATGGAGAGGCGCGGAGAAAGGAAATACGGCGGCATTAAAAATCGGTTGCACAATATGAGCAAATGGCCAAGTCAACGTTTCAAACCAAGGAGACTTTATCATTTCTGAGTCTGATTCCGCTCTACTCTCTTCTAGTGAATCTGATATTAATGTGTCCTGCTCTACTTGCGTTTGAGAAGTAGCCAAACCTTTAGACTTTCCCTCTGCAAAAAGCATAGAGAAGCCACATAACAGGAGTATCCAAATAAATCGAATCATCAGTGCCCTTTAAATTAGATAAATTAGGGAACATGTTTTCTCTCCTTTCCAGAATCTTAAGACGAGCGCACAGGCACCCTTGGGCAATTCTGTTCTTTTCACTAGGAGTCACTCTCCTCTGCATTTATCCGATAAGTAAGCTCCGCTGGGAGCTGAGCATTCTGGATACGCTTCCTGGCAATTATCCAACGAAAATTGCAAATGATGCCGTTGAAAAAAAATTTGGAGGATTCGGCACTCTCACGGTTGTCATTAACTCACCAGACAGTGCAAAAAATGATCGCGTTGTCAAAAGTCTTTCCAAAAAATTGGAAAACGATTCTTTGATCAATTTTATTGAGTTTGAAACCGAGACTGAATTTTACAAACAAAACAAACTACTTTACATTCAAACCGCCGATCTTGCTCTCATTCGGGAACGCGTGCGCCAATTACTGGACCGCTACAAACTCGAAAGCAATCCACTGCTGGTAAATCTTTTAGAAGATGACGCAACGGCAGATTCTGTCACTCGCTCTTTGCAGGATTCGCTTTCCTTTGAAGATTTGGAAAATAAATATCTGAAAAGATTTCGCAATTTTTATTCTAATACCAAGGGTACCATCCGCATTGTGGATATCTATCCCTCCAAAAATATTTCAGACTTAAATGCCTCAAGAAAACTCACCGGTCACGTTTCTCATGCAATTCAAAGCATTCCAGAAATTTCATCGGTTAATATCCAATACACCGGTAAAGTATACCATGCGGTCTCTGCGGGTAGAACTCTACTCCCCGAAGCTAAAAAAGCGGGTAAAATTTCTGCGGTATTCTTTATTCTTGTGCTTTTGCTCCGTTTTTTCAAACAGCCTCAAATTATTTTTCTCGCCGCAGCTCCCATTACTATGTCTGTCATTTGGACCATGGGAGTCGCAGAACTCCTTTACGGTCGAATCAATCTTTTCACGTTGATGTTAGCACTTATTCTCCCAGGTCTCGCCTGCCAGCAAACGACACACATTATGAGTCGTTACGCAGACGAACGCAAAAAAGGTCTGAGTCCCACATTGAGTCTTGAGAGTGCCATGTTAGGTATTGGACCTTCCATTACCGTTTCTGCTTTTATTTGTGCGGCCACGTTCTTTAGTTTGATCTCAGTCCCATTAGCAGGGATTCATGAATTGGGAATCCTTGGCGCCGTGGGCTCCCTTTTGAACTGGGGACTTTGTTGCCTGGTACTCCCTGCGCTTTTGCTTGTGACACAAAAAAGAAAACCTTTTATTCTTTTTGAAAAACGCGTTGTCAAATTCACTGATTTTAAAGCACGCCCCTACCAAGGCTATAAGCGTCTGTGGATACCTCTCATTTTGATTACCGTAATTCTTGCCCTTCGCGGTATTTTCCCTGTATTTGATTACAACTTTGCTCATACAGAATTGCAATCGTCTTCTTTTAAAGCCGATTCCCTTCTCAAGGAAACAGACTACCCTCACTATGACCCCGTAGTGGTTCTCCTACCCGATGCTAAAAGTTCCGTGACATTTTACAATACAATCAACCAAAGCATTAAAAACAATCCAGAGACGCTCATCCGTTCCGTGACCACTTATGCCAATTTATTGCCATCCCATCAAAAAGAGAAAATGGAGATGGTCAAAGAAATTCGTGCCGAACTAAACCCAGAGTTTGTACAACATCTGAATTCCAAAGATTCTGCCAATATTGAAAAAATTATCAGTTCTTGGAACATTTCCCCCATTAGTGAAGAAGATCTCCCTTCAAGTTTTCGTCATAAATTTGAAGGCCGCGATGGCACCATTGGTGAGTTTGCATTTATTTTTCCGTCCATTGACATCAACGATGGACTCGCTTGCCGTCGTTTTGCAAAAGAAATCCGTAACATTGATTTTCCTAATGGAAAAAAATATCTGATTACGGGAACTGCCATTATTCGTGCAGACTTGCTGGATCTAACGCTTCCCCATTTACACAAACCACTGATTGCCGGAGGGGCGCTTCTTCTTATTTTAACACTCCTTTTTTACAATCGTCTTTCTTCCGCTATTTTCACACTGGCCTCCCCCTGCCTCGCCATGGTTTGGTTGCTTTCATTGACAAGACTTTTGGGAATTGAAATTTCTGCATACAGTGCGCTTGCCTTCCCGCTTCTAATTGGTATGAGTGTCGATGGTTCCATTCAATTGTGGAACGCCTATTATGAAAAATCCACTGGTAGCTTGCATTACATTATGCATACCACAGGTGTCACCGTGGGAATCGCCCAGGGGGCGACACTTATTGGGATTTATAGTTTACTAGCATCTTCTCATCCGGGTATCAAGAGTATTGGCGAAATTTCCATTTTAGGTCTTCTTTGCATTACCGTTTCGCACCTCCTTGTGTTCCCGCTCATTGCGGGCTATTTAGACAGCCGTCGTTTCCGCGTTAGAAAAAAGGATTGATTAGCAACGTATGAAATCTTTGTCTTCTCGTACCGAAAAAATTGCACCCTCATTAACGGTGGCAATAGATACTTTAGCCAAAACACTTATAGCGAATGGCAAGGACATTGTGAGTCTCGGTGCTGGAGAACCGGACTTCCCCACACCCGAACACATTCGTCATTACGCACAACAAGCAATGGATGCAGGGAAAACGCGTTACACCGCACCGGTAGGCATTTTAGAAGTCCGCGAAGCGGTTTGTCGCAAATTAAAACGAGAAAACGGTCTTGATTACAAGCCCAACCAAATCGTTATGACGAGCGGTGCCAAACATGCAGTTTACAATTGTTTTTTGGCTCTCCTCAACGAAGGCGACGAAGTCATTATTCCTGCACCCTATTGGGTGACTTACCCTGAATTAGTGAAACTTGTGAGCGGGATTCCTATTTTTGTGGAAAGCACAGCAGAAAATAAATTCAAAATTTCGACTCAAGATTTGGAAAAAGCCATTACGCCAAAAACCAAATGTGTGGTACTCAATAATCCTTGTAACCCTACGGGAACCGTCTATTCCAAAGGCGAATTAGAAGCTCTTGCAAAAGTCATTCGGAAACATGATTTATTTTGTATTTCAGATGAGATCTATGAGCATTTTGTATACGAAGATACCTTTACCTCAGTGGCCGCCATTGAAGGCATGTACGAGCGGACTCTGATTGTTAACGGGCTTTCAAAATCTCATTGCATGACAGGGTGGCGCATTGGTTATGTCGCAGCCCCTGAGCCTATCGCTCTCCTGATTGGAAAAGTCCAAAGTCAGACCACTCACCATCCATCAAATATCGCCCAATACGGAGCATTAGCAGCCCTGGATGGGCCTTTTGAAAGCGTCCTTCAAATGAAAAAGGCATTCCAAGAGCGCCGTAATTATATGTACAATCGTCTACAAAAAATTCCAGGTGTTGTCGTGCGTTTGCCCGAGGGAGCCTTTTATTTATTCCCCACCGTGAGCGCATTATTTGGGAAACATACCCCGGAGGGAGTTCTCATTGATTCCTCCTCCAGCTTCTGCAAATATCTTCTCGAATTTCATGGCCTTGCCATTGTACCCGGCATTGCTTTTGGAAACGACAAAAGCGTCCGATTCTCTTATGCAGCAAACATGAACACTCTTCAAAAAGCCTGCGATCGTTTTGAAGCGGGCGTAAAAGTGCTCCTCTAGTGATGTATTTTAAAATTCTAAAAATTTATGGCTAGTCCGTTTCGCATTGTAAAACCAGACCCAAAGAAGCCCTTTATTATTGGGCGCAGCAAGAATTGTGATCTAATTTTATTGGATAGAGCGGTATCGAGATGCCACGCAAAAATTGAAAAAATCGGTGATGATTGGATTATCGAAAATCTAAGCCAAACGACTGGAACTTATTGCAATCACGAGGCGATTGAAAAGAAAAAAGTGAAAGATGGCGACATTTTCCTTTTAGGGGTTCAACAGATCCGGACCGTGCTTAAAAACGGAGAACTTTCCCTTTTACATATATGCGCTATTGAAGACATTGTCCCCATTCCCCTTTCCGAAACGGAACCTTTGATTCTGGGCCGCCGTGTTGAAGGGGAACACGCCATTGTGATTGAACACCCTGCAGCACCTGCAAAATTAGCGACAGCTATACTCCGCAAAGGGCGCTTAGAAATTTCTTTTTTTCATTGGAAAAAAATTTTTCTTTCCGATAGCGAAAGTATAAAACTACCGTGGTGTCTTTTAGAGTTTCGAAACAATTGTTTGTACTTACATCAAAAAGACATTGGCTTTGAGGTGTGCGTACAAGATGCAAATGTGGTTGTCAAAAACAAAGAACTTTTAAAAAGCATTCATTTCGCACTCCCCGCAGGTGAAATTTTAGCGGTGATAGGCCGCTCTGGCCAAGGCAAAAGTACACTACTTAGACTCTTTACCGGCAAGCACAAACTGAATTCGGGTTCTGTCACTTTTGATAGCATCAATTATGATGAAAAACGACTCCGGGAACAAATTGCTTTTTTGACTCAAGATCCTTTACTGCGTGATGCGCTCACCGTAAGCGAAACTATTCGGCATACAGCGCGAATTACACTCCCTAAAGATTACCGCGAAAAAGAAGTCGAAGAGCGCCTCCAAAAATTTACAGAACTTTTTGGATTGAGCGGCTTGGAAAATCATTCGATTGCAACGCTCAGCGGGGGCGAAAAACGCCGCGTGGCACTCACAGCGCAACTGATGGGTGCTCCTGGATTAATTCTTTTAGACGAACCCCTTTCGGGTTTGGATCCCGTGAATTCCAAAACGCTTTGCACTCATTTGCGACAACTTGCTTTTTTGGGACACACTGTGATTCTCACAACGCATAGCTATGAGGCTCTACAGATCGCCGATAAAGTTTTAGTACTGCACCAAGGCGAACAAGGCTTTTTTGGAACGCCTCAAGAGGCACTCCATTATTTTAACACCAACAATGCGGAAAGCATTCTTCAAACTTTGAATGATCAGACGGGAATCAATTGGGAAGCCTCTGGCCGTAAAGTGGCCCCTATCGGTAACACCGTTGCCCATACCGTTTTTCCTAAAGTGCAAAAGAAAGAGTTTTTCTTATACTTTTTAAAACTCCTGTTTCACCAATGGTTTCGCGACCGAGGGCGATCGCTTGCTCTTTTGTTGCAACCTCTCATCATCGGATTTTTGCTTTCCCAAACATTTACCACCAATGCATCTCTTTGGATTGCCGCCTTTTCTTTGATTTTATGTGCCAATTGGTTTGCTCTTTCTCTCTCTATTCGAGAAGTAGTCCAAGAAAAAGAACTTTTACTTGAGGAATTCCGCCAAGGAATGGGAATACATTCCGTGCTTTTCGCCAAAATGATTTTCCCTCTCTTCTTTTCATTTTTGCAAACGCTTCTTTGTTACTTGGCATTTGGGCCAGGAATCGGCATTGATCCTCCTCTTTTGCCCACCCTCCTCACGCTACTTTCCACACTCTTACCCGCAGTAACCATCGGCCTTCTAGTGAGCACTGTTTCGAAAAATTCAGGACAAGCGAACGCCTACCTCCCCCTCTTAATTATTCCCCAAGTCGCCCTCGCAGGCGCTCTTGTACCTATTGATCAAATGGGAGCCATCGGCCAAATGATATCCCGCGTTATCTGGTCTAAGTATAATCAGTCTGCTTTACAAAATCTTTTTACGGGGAACAATGCGGCCCTATTTGACATTCTTATCCCCCTCGGGATTGCTCTTGTATTTTATATTATCACTTTACATTTACTGCATCAATTAAAGAAAGCGAAATGAACCAATCTTCCCTGCAAAATAATAAGAACTTCCCTCGCCCATTTAATGACGATTACGACCTCTTGGGCGTTCTCGGAAAAGGGGGGATGGGCTATGTCTATAAGGCTCTCCAGAAAAAACTGAATCGCGAAGTGGCCCTGAAAGTCTTGGATACTTCTTCAGATAAAGAATCGATTGAGCGCTTTTACATGGAAGCACAAGCCATGAAAGAGCTGGATCACCAGAATTTAGTGCAAGTTTATGATTTTGGTGAACAAAGTAATCAGTTTTTTATTGCTATGACGTATGTGAAAGGGAGTACCCTTGCAGATGTCCTCGCCAATCGGAGTCGTCTTGATTTTGATGCCATTGACATTATTGCGAAACAAGTGGCCCGCGGGTTACTTTATGCACATAGCAAGGGAATTGTTCACCGTGATGTAAAGCCCTCTAACATCATGATTACGCATGACAATCGTGTGTATCTCATGGATTTTGGAATTTCTCACATCCAAGAGACAGAGCGACTCACCCTTACGGGCATGACCATGGGAACTCCAGAATACATGTCCCCAGAACAGTGTCACGGGGATCAAGTCACAATTCAATCGGATATTTATAGTTTGGGTGTCATTCTTTTTGAAATGACCTGTGGCCGATTGCCTTTTATCGGTGCAAAGCCTATTGAAATTGCGATCAAGCATGTTCAAGAACAACCACCCGCCCCAGAATCTTTCCGGCCCGATATTCCTAATGGCTTATCTTTTCTGATCCTCAAATGCCTGAAAAAACACGTCGCTGATCGTTTCCACGATATGCAGGAATTACTGGATGCACTGGATAATGTTTTCCCCAAAAGCTCGGACAAAAGAAATACAGAAAAATACATCCCAGGAAATTCCAATGTTCGCCAATTAATCAAGAATCGTCCATTGATTAACGCCGATTCAAAGCCCAAAACCAAAAGTATTTTTTCAAAGAAAATACTCCTTATCGGCATATTTCTTTTTCCTTTGCTCGTCTTTTTAATTCTGCTTTTTATGCTTACTTACAAACCACCCAGCACCTTGCAGGAAGTATCCAAGTTTACCCTCAGAGCCTCCTATGAAGAAAGAAACCTTGAGAATGAAGGGGGTGGCTACCCTACAGAAAATCTTTATGATAAGGATTTCAAAACTGCTTGGCTTATACCAATGCCTACTAATTTCAAAAATCCCATTATGATTATTGATTTTCCGCAGCCAACGATCATTACCAATATTGGTTTTGCGATTGGGTATCAGAAATCTATAGATGATAATTTTGGAGATCGATTCCGCATATACAATAAGCCAAAAGCTATTTATTTGCAAACACGAGAGGGCTATCGCCAACGTATTGAACTAGAAGACTTGAAAGGGATGCAATACCCAGCAATCAAAACGGTGGAAACCACTGAGATTCAACTTTTTGTAGATGAGACATTCATCACCAGCCCTGAAAACGATTTCGCTATTTCTGAAATTCGAATGTTGGGGTTGCTGGCAAAGTAAGGAACTCGTGATGGTCGTTTCTAATAGAAACAAGGGACACATCGCAGAAACTCATGCCGCCGCGTTTTTACGTCGGCGGGGGTGCATTCTTCTCGCCCGTAATTATGCGTATCGCGGGGGCGAGTTGGACATTGTCGCCAAAGACAATACGGGAAAAATTCTCTTTGTAGAAGTAAAATCCGTTTGGAACAAGGACAAAGGAGCCCCCGCAAGCCGAGTCAAAGGAAAAAAGCAATTTAAAATTTGGCGCACCGCCTGTCATTTTCTTCATTTTCATGGAGGACAAGATCAGCCGAGCCGATTTGATGTCGTGGCAATAGACCTTAGTGAGAATAAACTCAACATTCGCTATTATCCAGGCGCCTTCGAGGCAAAAGCGACCATTGCCGATTGCTGAATCTGACATTTTAGTAAAGGTCACCTCTAAAAATTCCTTTTTATGAAATTGCCAATAACACATCGCCATAGTGCGTTGTTCAAAGATGCCCAATACCGCAAGTATTGGCCACTTTTCACTCCTGCTCTTGCTCGGTTCTTGACAATTTCACTTCACCAAAACAATTTTTAGAGACTCCCTAAAGAAGAAATGAACCCGTAAACAGAGACTCTGTCGTCTTGCACGCCGTGTTTCAGCAATGTTTGATGCAAGAGCGATTTTTCGCGTGGGAATTCATTTCTCTTCACTTTTTATTCTTCAATAACTACCCGAAGAGGCAAACATAGGTTCTTATGCCGGACGTTTTGGCTATTGGAATGGATACATCAATATGCGTTTTTATTGCTCTCCCCCATTTTTTTTAGCTAAATTCCGCCTATGCGTTATGAAGTTCATCCTATTAATCCTCAGTCTCGTATCGTTAAGCTCGCTGCGGAGACTTTGGAAAAAGACGGTTTGGTTCTCTACCCTACCGAATCGGGTTACGCTATTGGTTGCAATGCGGAATCTACGAAAGCAATTCACAAATTGTATATGCTAAAAAAGCCCATGAAGAAATTTTTCATGGCACTGATCCTCCCCGATATTAGCAGAGCTTCCGAATACGCCCATGTGAGTAATTTTGCGTTTAACATTATGAAACAACGTGTGCCAGGGCCTTATACTTTTATTCTGCCCGCCGATGCTTCTATCGCGCGCAAACTGGATGTAAAACGCCCGGAAATAGGCATTCGTATGCCAGAGCATCCTTTCTTCAAAGAACTCTTTCAACACTTTGATAAGCCTATTTTGAGTACCGCGGCAAAACTTTCCGATGAAACGGAATTTACAAATCCCGATGATATTTGGAATCTATTTGAGCATCAAATAGAGATGATGATCGATTGTGGGGAAATAGAGATTAATCCTACCAATATCATCAGCCTCATAGATAACCAAGTAGAAATCATTCGCGGCGTTTTCGAATAATTTTTGGATTTTATTTCTTGGATACCCTGCTTACACAGGGGTAAACGCCAACACCCAAATTCCCGCCCAATAAGCCGCCATACAAAAACGGAGTTCTTGCTTTTTCGAAGAAAGTATAGGGGATAGAATTATCCCAACAACAAGCATTGCTATTTGAATATAATCGGGGGACGCTCCCACACGATACGAAAGCGAGAAGGTTCCAAAAAACACAATCCACAACCAAAAGCATTGCGAGAGTACAGCAAAAAAAGCGGTATGCTCCTTTAAAAAAAGAGTCGAGACACAAAGACACATTGCCAACATTTCTAAAGGCAAAATTTCATACAGTGAATAGGTTGGCAACACAGCAAAAAAGATAAAACACTCAAAACACAATAAAACGATGCCTAAAAAAGCACCCCGAAGGCGAAGCGGCATCGCCCCTTGCCACAAAAAAGGAGCAGGGAGCATCGCTAAAAGACAGGCAAGCATATTCATCAGCGGACTCATGGAGCCTCCTTCGCGAGGGATCTCATGTATTCAATCAAGGAGCGCGCTTCTAATTCAGAAATGCGCCCACGATAAGCCCCCATAAAGGCGCGCCCATCAAGAATTACTTTTGAGAGCGAATCCACCCCCAGAGAATCAAATCGAGAAACAGAAATTTCTCTCGGCAATGGATAAAATTCATGTACAAATTTACGATTTAAATGGCCCTCTTCACCATGGCAGGAAGCGCAACGTGATTTCCAAATAACATCTACAGGACGGGAACTCTCCGGCATTTTTTCTGTAGCAATAATCGCTGGGGACTCATCAAATATAGTCTTCCCCCCTTGATAAATCAAGCCTGCAAACATTCCTAAGATGACCCCTATTCCGCCCAATAATCCAAACAAGACGCGGCGATTGAGCACTCTAGAAAATGCATCCACGACAATCAAAAAACCTGTGACCAATGCCATCAAAGGGAAAAAGACAGGAACCATACGCACCCCAGGTACCGTAGGTACTCTTACCATAAACCAAGCCACAAACAATAAGGCGGCAGAGAACCCAATCCCCCAATAAAGAGCAATACGCTTTTTGGGAAACGATTCCTCTGAAACTCCTGTAGAAACAGTATCTATGCGATCAGAGAATACCCGTTTCGTGACAAGGCGAAGGCCAAAATAAATAGCCATAAAACCACCCAAACCCAAAGCAATCCAGCCATAATCCACCAGAGTCCATTCTGGAGCAGAAGGCATGACAAGCTTAATTCGTTCCCACCATAAAGCAAAAATCACCGACATGGCGATCACGACACGAATCGTAGGAATCGCACGCAATGGACGCACCCATAATAACTGAGGAATTAAAAAACCAAAGAAAAGTATTTCTGAACACCAGATACCCTTGGTCATGAATTCCCAAATCCAGAATGCAAGGAGCCCCCAGGAAAAGGCAATCAGCAAATCTTCTAATCTCCGCAAGCGACGCCCCTCAAGCTCTGAGAGAATCAAGACCAAAGCAATACCAGAAAATAAAGCCCCCATAATAAAGTAAATCGGGAAATAAGCTCCCTGCCAAGTGGGTACAAGAGTAATTGCAAAATCAAGACTCACAATGGTGTGTACCCACAATACCAAAGGGAACAACACCCAAGCGAGCGGGCGGCGAAAAGCAACCAATGAAGGGAATCGAAGCGATCCCCCATGAATCAACAAAAAGAAAATGGAAAGGCAGAGATAAACCAAAATGGCAACAAAATCCCAAACAAGGGGCGATTCCATGTTTACATACAAATGTCGAAATAATCCCATGGGGAACATAAAATAAAAACGTTGTGGAATGCCTAAATGAATCAACGGGAAAATAGCCGCTACAAACAAAGCCGCTATTGTTGAAATTTCTGCAGGAAAAGAAATTCGCTTTTGCCATTTGACATTCAACACCAAAAGCATTGCCGAGAAAAAAGTTCCGGCATGGGCAAGGCCTATCCAAAAGACAAAATTAGCAATGGGAGTTCCCCAAAATGTTTTCTGATCCAAAGCCCAACTCGCAGGGCCCAACGTCAATGCATGATCCAGCACAAATACGGATGGAACACATAAAAGGAGACCCACGATAAAAAGGACACGGAGAATCATGCGCGCCCCACCAAATACACCACCGAAGGATCCAATCCTTGAATGGATTTTAGTGTATAAATTCCACGGCCACGCACCGCTTGCGAGAGAGGGGATTCAGAATCCAGCCAATTTCCAAAAACGATGGCTTTTTTCGGACACGCCATAGCGCAAGCACTTTGCACTCCCATTCCTCTCCATTCCTTGCCAAGAGTTTTAGCGAGAAGTCGATCATTTTGAAGTCTTTGGACACAAAGTGAACATTTTTCCATGACACCACGATTTCGCAAAGGAACTTCTGGATTGAATTTTGCAGAGAGACCTTCTGCACGAGCATCTGTATAATTGAATTTGCGCGTCTTAGAGGGGCAATTGGCACCACAATAACGAGAACCAATGCAACGGGGATAAATCATCGCACTCATCCCATCAGGGGACGCTACAGCAGCCCCCGTGGGGCAAACTTTTTCGCAAGGAGCATCTCCACAATGAGAACACATCACAGGAACCCCTTCACGCATTTCTATCCAATGCATAAAGCGACCCTTTTGTGCCTCACGATCATTCACCCGCGAAATATTATTCTCTAACACGCATGCAAGAATACACTCCCCACAACCATTGCAAATATCCAAATCAATAGCCATTCCAAATCGATTGATTTCCTTGGGAAATTTAGGAAGAGGCCCCGGAATTTTAATGGGGACAAGATCACCCAGAGGAATATTACGTCGCATGGCTTGTTTTATTTCAAATTTCCAAAGCGAAATATCTGATGATGCTTTGGGAGCAGGAGAAAAATTTTTATCCCGCCGGCAACCCCACAACGCAAGACCACCCAAGACTAGACTTGCCACTTTCAAAAAATCTCTGCGCGATTGATCCATAATTTACCTATGACACCTGGCGCAATCTGTAGCGGCGGGTGCAAAACCTGTTTCACCACGATGACAAGCAAGACATTCCCCCATTTTTACGGAAGCCCGTTTGCCGCGATCAATTTCTGCAATAGAGCCATGACAAGTCTCACAAGAGATGTTTGCTTTCGCATGAACTCCATGATGAAATATCACATGCGCAGGAACACGGCTTTCCGTTTGCCAAGGCATCGCCTTCGCTACTTGTAAAGCAGAATCCAACTTGGGAATACCCGCCGAATCTGTCAAGGGAAGACGGTGGCAATCCAAACAATCTTGCTTTGAGGGAAAATGAGCCTTATACCCCAAACGCGCCCCGGTGTGACAATGCGTACAATCCAATCCTATATTTGCCCCGTGTAACTCATGTGAAAAAGCAATGGTTTTATTCTTGGAAGCGATAACATCTCCTGTAGAGAAAAAAAGATCCGCAGCAATCAACGCAATCCCAAAGCATCCCAAAAAGCACAAGAGTAATGTTCCTTTCATTTGGGCCTATCAGGATCTGAAGTGTTGTTCATAAGAAAAAAGAGCCATGCAGAAAGAACCTTGGCCTCCGATTCAGTCAAAGGGTCAATGGTCATCGGGGGGTACTTGGAAGGATTTTGCGGCGTAGGATTTTTGAGATAGGCCACCAAAGCCTCCGGGCGCTCACGATATTTTTCAATATTTTCACTCATGGCAGGGCCCGCAAAAGGGCGAGTCCATCGGTGGCATGCATAACAATCCCTGTCATAAATTTCTTTGCCCTGCTTTTTCAAGGCATCGTCTACTTTAGGGAGCACGAAAGTCTCCAATGCAAACAATGCATTTACCGCCACAATCACCCAAACAAAAGAACGGAATCTCATTTTCACTCCGCCTTGAGAACTCTTCCCGAAAGAAAGGCTACAACAAATCGGGGAATAAATCGTTCGATAAAAATAAGCACTTTATTTTTCCAACCAGGAATCACAATATCGGGGTACCCATTGAGTATGGAAATCACTGCGACTTCAGCAACAAAGGCTTGCGTCGATGGAGAAAATTTACAAAAATTACTTTTGCGTTGTGCTCCTGCAGTAGCATGAAAATCAGTTTGAGTACTCCCTGGACAAAGAGCAATCACACGAACACCGTAATGGCGAGCCTCTTCCGCAATCGCTTCGGTATAAGACAAAACAAACGCTTTGGTTGCATAATAAACAGACATATAAGGGCCCGGATGAAAACTACCGATACTCGCCACATTCATGATCACCCCTTGGCGACGAGCGGACATCACTTTGAGTGCTAACTTGGAAAGAATCATAAGACTTGACACATTGAGTGTCACCATTGATTTTTCTTTAGAGAGAGGCGTATTGCTCGTTTCTCCATAAAGACCCATCCCCGCATTATTCACAAGTAAATCGGGAGCGTTGCCCATTTTTTGAATGACCATTTCCCAAAGTTTTTCTGCATTTCCTTCTTGTGACAAATCACAAGTCAGAGGAACCACCTCAGAACCATAGTGAGTGGAGAGTTCCGTCGCAAGAGCCGCCAAACGCTCTGTGCGGCGACCGACCAAAACAATCGCCTCTGCGTGCGGTGCCAGTCTTCGCGCAATTTCAGTGCCGATTCCAGAACTCGCACCAGTAATCAAAACACACTGGTATCGTTTCATCGCTTTAGAACCTCTAGGTAACTCGTTGGTAAATAAAATGGCTCTGATTATTTATATTTAACTTACCTTTTTTTATTGATTTCTGCTGGTTTTATGGACATAATTTCCACTATTTTGATTGCTTTCGGTTTAGCGATGGATTGCTTTGCCGTATCTCTTTCTACGGGTCTTTGTAATCAAAAAGTACCTCAAAAAGATATTGTACGCATGGGCCTCTTTTTTGGGGGTTTCCAAGCAGGGATGACGTTGATTGGCTATTTCTTCGGAAGCTTGCTCCAAAAAGAAATTCAAGGTATTGATCATTGGATTGCGTTCATGCTTCTCGCTATTTTAGGGATTCGCATGATACACGAAGCTTGTACAGAGAAAGAAGAAGAAAAATGTACTATTCTGAATATCAAAAAATTGACAATGCTTTCCATTGCCACAAGCATTGACGCTCTTGCAGTAGGAGTTTCTTTTGCGATGATTTCGTACAAAATTGTTTTTCCTACATTCATGATTGGTTTTATCTCTTTCGGAATGGCAATCATTGGCGGAAACTTAGGGAAGCGAACCGCATCACATGTCTCCGGGAAAGGAGCAGAAATTGTGGGTGGCCTGGTATTAATTGGCATCGGTATTAAAATTTTATTCGAACATATAGGAGGATAAATAATGAGCTTTAAAGAAATCCCAGCAGAGTCCCTGCAAGAAAATCCGTTTCATTTGATCGGCAAAGAATGGATGCTTGTCACTGCAGAAAAAGAAGGGAAGCTTAGCACCATGACCGCCTCGTGGGGTGGCCTCGGCGTTATGTGGAACAAGAATTCTGCATTTATCGCACTTCGTCCTCAGCGCTATACAAAAGAATTTGTGGATGCATCTACCCACCTATCGCTTTCTTTTCTTGACGAAACCCATCGCAAGGAATTAGCGTACTGCGGTCGCGTTTCAGGGCGCGATGAAGATAAAATTTCTCATTGTGGGTTTACTGTCGCTCACGAAGGAGAAACACCCTACTTTGAAGAGGCTCGCTTGGTTCTTATTTGTAAGAAACGCTTTGCGCAACCCTACAAAGCAGACAGTTTTATTGATCCCGAAATTATGGAATGCTACGAGAAAAAAGATTACCACACTCTGTACATTCTAGAAATTGAAAAAGTTCTCATCAAAGAAAAATAAAATCTATCAATCAGACTTTACAAATCCCGGAGCCATTGGCCCGGCATTTTTTTTGAATTTTTCTCGAATTAAAAGTAGGTCATGTTCATAGGGATTTCGTACAAAGTCATCAAAAGCCCATGCGGTCGGATGAAATTTTCCTTTAGCATAAGTTAACAGCATATCAAGCCAAAGTCCATCGCCGTTATATAATTTAAATGGCCCTCGTTTAAAAGAAGGGAGGACGACTTTATCCAAATCCATATAACCAATATCAATGTTGATCTCTCGTTCTTCGCCTGTTCCTTTTAAAGAAATCCGTTCCTCTAAAGCATTGGCAATTCGTTTCTCCTCTCCAATTTTCTCAGGGGAAATGGTGCGTTCGAAAGAAAGCACCGCCCGAAAAAGACCTGAACCCATCTCCGGCTGATAATAATCCGTTTTATCAAAAGGGTACAATTTACCCAAATGCCGAATGGGGCCCCAAGTAGACCGAAGTGCCTCCAGAAATAAAGGATTCCAATCACAGCCTTGTTGGAGCACAAAGGCGATAAGCTGAACGGGTTCTGAAAAATGGTGCGGTTGAGCCATAATTAATGAGGGTATAATTCAAGAGTCTTTTTAATAATGTTGTACTGCTCGGGCGTAAAGCCTGTACTTGGAACATTCGTTACCGAAGGGAACATCGGGTTCGATGCATCAGGGCAATTATCCACAAAGCCTGCAATCACCAATCGTGGGAGAATCATTTTTGTATCGGCAAAGGCACCGATATCCACTTTTAGAGATTTCTGTAACAAACTAAGACAAGAAGGGGTATCATCCAAACCATCGGTGGTATTGGAATAGTCCCCCATGGAAAGCATATCCGCCGAAGTGGATGTGGTGTGGCGGAGACCAAAGAAATGGCCCGTTTCGTGCACCATCGTAAAAATAATATCAGCGGCCGTCTGAGGCACATCTTCACCCCCACTCAAATAGTGGGTTCCAAAAACCACCGTACTGCCATCACCGCCGCCGAGGTTCCCTCCAAAAAGCGGGGAATAACCCAGAACGCCATCGGTTTCAATACGATGCACTAGAATCATATCCAAAGCATCATAAACTCCATTTTCCGGCCAGCCTCCGAGCTCCGTGAGCAATTCATCATCACTGGAAGACCCCGCAAGCCAAGGCCTGTTCGCAGGGTAATGATCCCCAATGGTGTCGACGGGATGATCCGCCGCGTAACGAACATAGATGGTATCTACCGAAATCCCTGCAGGAGAAAGTTCTTTCCGAAACCGCGCCAAAATCTCCAAAGCGAGTGTATCCACGGACACGCTATCGGAAGTGCCATCATAGGTACCCACCACAATCAAATTCAAACTTAAATTGTCGCCATAAGCGCCATCCCCTGTAAACTTAAAATTCTTTACAGGTCCCTCATAATAATTGTCCCCACTGCGAAGGGTCGCTGCCCAATAAGTGCGATCATTCTCCTCACAAACAAAAGAATATACCCATCGGCCATCCACTTCAGTCGCCTGCAATTTGCGCACCTGCCGATAATAATACGTGGAATCATTAGGAAAAGAAAGCCTATATAACTGCAACTCGGGAGCCTCGTATGCGGCACTTGTATCAAAGGAAATCGTGTATGAACCCTGCGGATGCACCGTCATGAGAAGTCCTGTTTTGAGATATTCCGCTGCAGAATCATTCACCGCTAAATCATTGGGATAGGCAGAAAAAGGAAGTCCACTTAAAGGCGACATATTTACATCATCATCAGAATCCCCAGGACTACAAGCACCAAGAATCAAGGGAATCACAAGAAATGTCAATTTTACAAATAGATTTGTCTTCATAAGCCTTTTCGCACGTTAATATTAAGTGACAACCCTAATTTACACTTTTCATTGGGATTTTTCCCACATAAATAGGAAATAATGCGGCAGAATACGCAACAGGAAAAACAAAAAAACACCCTAAAAGAATTATTTCAAGGGATCTCGAGTCGCCCCGCACTCGCGGCTTTTTTTTCTGTCACGTCTCTCATTGTGAGCCTCAATGATCTAAAGTATGCTTGTGCCTTTGGTCCCTTTCTCGTGTTAATGCTTGTGTGCATCGCCCCCTTTGCAAGAAAAATTTCGCTTCTTTTTATTTTAGTGATGGAGCTACTCATTCTTGGAAATGTCCATACAGCATCCACAATTGATTTTTCTCAAATTCGACCGACCTCTGGCGAAGGGAATGTCGAAGTCGTACTCCCCCGCCCCTCTGGCATGGCTGTGGTGATTCAAACAGACTGGGGACGCATTCGCCTCACCTACAAAAAAGGAAAGCCCCCTGAACCCGGCGATAAAATTCATTGGGAAGCCAAATGGTATCCCGTCAACAAGCTGACAGTCCCAGGGTCGTTTAATACAGAAGCCTGGCTCGAAAGTCAAAAACTTGCGGCCTACGGAGAACTCACCCAATTTGCGCTAGAAAAAAGCCGCTGGATCCCCGAAAAAAGTTTTTCCGCATTCCGATTATGGCTCAAAAATCGATTTGCACCACGCCTTTCCCCTGCGGAAACCGGTCTCCTTTTGGGACTTCTCGCAGGCGATCGCTCTGGGATTCCTGATGCGCTCCAAAATGATTTTCGCCGCACAGGTTTAGTGCATGTCCTTTCCATCAGCGGATTCCATATTGTACTCCTCGCGGGAATGCTTATGTTATTTCTCAAAGCGACGCGTCTCCCCCATTTCTGGGCACGTATCATCGCCATGATTTTGATGCTGATCTACATCCCTGTGACGGGAGCCTCTGCAGCAGTGAGTCGTTCTGTGTTCATGTTTTTGGTAGTGCAAATGGGAGGTCTCGTTCAACGAAAAGCGGACAATCTAAATAATCTCGGCGTGGCCCTTTTGGCTCTGTTGCTATTCGATCCAAACACCTTGTGGGATGCGGGATTCCAACTCTCTGCTGCTGCGACTGCAGGAATTATTATCGGAAACGATTACTATCCATTCAAAAATGTTCCCGAATATCTGCGTTCCCATAAGCTTTGGAAACTTATCGAAGAACATCTGGTTCAAGCGAGTTGGGTCACTTTTGTAGCAACCCTTTCCACAGCGCCCTTTCTTATCTATCACTTTCAATCCATGTCACCCGTTTCGTGGTTGGGCAATATTCTTGTAGTTCCGCTTGTTGCACTCGCCATGCAAGCGGGGCTCTTTACTATCATTTCTCCTGTTGAATTTTTACAATACTCATTTGCTGATGCGGCTGCATTTTATTTACGGCTCGCCTCTCTTATTACTCAGGATCTCGCGGATTCCCCGAGTGCTAGCATGACTGTGGGTCCTTTTGATTCCTGGATTCTATGTCTTGTAACTCTTGCACTTATAGGAAGTTTGCTCTTTTTTAAAAATATTTGGGCAAGGTGGATGGTTATTGGCATCGCTACCATCTTAAGCGGATTTTTTCTTTTCACTGAAGTCTCTCACCGCATCCAGCAAGATTGGAAATTTACGGTTTTGGATGCAGGCCAAGGGGATTGTATTTTAGTAAAAAGTCCAAACCGCCATTATTTTCTCATTGATGCGGGAGTGAACAAAGGTAAACGCAATTTTGCAGACGATAAAATAATTCCGTTCCTCCGTAATCAAGGAATTCTCGAACTCAAAGCTTTGATTATTACACACCCAGACGCCGATCATTTCGGAGGTGCTTCTCGACTTCTTAAAATGTTCCCGGTTCGAGAAGTTTGGACTCATGAATGTGCCCGTATCGAAGCGAAACCGGAATGGCAAGACGTTCTCGCGACGGCATCCGAAAAAAGAATAGCCATACGAGATCTTCATCGCGGATTGGTATACAAAGAAAATTTCACATTTCCTGGCGAAGAATCTGCCTTTTGGGAAATACGAGTTCTCCACCCCGATCCTTTTGTCTGTGGAGAAACAAATTCCGAGAGTATTACTCTTAGAATCCAAGGCCCTGGCGGTTCGGCACTCTTTACAGGAGACCTCACCGTAGAAGGAGAAAAAGAAATTCTCGCTACCGATATTCCACTCCAAAGTGACATTATAAAACTGGGCCACCATGGTTCAAAAACATCAAGTTCTGAAGCCTTTCTCGAAAAAGTGCATCCAAAAATCGCGTTGGTTTCTGCGGGCAAGAATAATCGATTTAAGCATCCAAGCAAAGAAATCGTGGAACGGTTAAAGAATCATCATATCCCCATGCTCAACACCGCGAATGTAGGGAGTATCACCTTCCAATTTGAAAAAGATTCTTTATTTTTCCCGAAATTTGCCGATACGAATAGTATCACCTCTTCACTCGAAAAGCCAAGAATGACTCACGAGATATTCAAATAACCGATGAACTCCATCTAATCAAAAAGAGATCATTGTTGATCTCCGAATAATTGCTTACATTCATTTTCACGAATTTCTCACATATTCGCTTATCTAAACACGATAGAAATCAAACGTAGCAAGCCATGAGGAATTGAACCTAAGACCTTAAACAGCTTCTGTATTTAGAATTCAAATTTTTATTCAAATACAGAAAGCACTTGAGAATGAAGAAGCCCATTGGTTGCGACCCCAGTAAAACCTTCATAAATAGAGGCGGTAGGGCGTCCATCACTATCAAAGAGGGCCTTCTCCCCACGAAGCGTCGAAAAGGAACCACCAGCCTCTTCAAAAATACAAGGCA
>Ga0209467_1000411_pt1 | contig 61980 bp, 50 predicted proteins | sample Higcelwee11metaG_FD_187175 | JGI IMG/M metagenome (GOLD analysis project Ga0209467, IMG submission 187175) | Freshwater pond sediment microbial communities from the University of Edinburgh, under environmental carbon perturbations - High... | ecosystem: Environmental > Aquatic > Freshwater >...
TATCTCTGTCCATTGGGTGAAGTGATCAGACTTGTACTGCCTTCTCTGCTTCAGACCAGAACTTTAAGAACCGCGTCATTTACCGGTTTGAACCGCGCGACCGAACTTTCGGAGCGGGATAAGGCGGTACTCGAATTTGTAAAAGAGTTCGGTCCTGTTAAGCTTGAAGAGATTGAAAAATTATTCGGAGCCGTGTCTGCTCAGTCAATAGCAAGTTTAAGAAAAAAAGGTCTGATCAGTGTGAACAGCCTTATGGAACATAAAGACAAAAATGTTTACCTGAAGGGTTTCAGAAAAACAGAATTCTGGGAAGATCTGCTAAAAAAGAACAATTCCGGCGGAGACTTTGACGGTCTGGACCTCTGTTTCGACGGCGGCGACACCGCGCTGTTGAAAGAGCTTAAAGAAAAGAAAGTACTTCCTTCCGCAATAAAAAAAGCTCTCGCAGCCGGCATGATCAAAGAGGAAATGCTTAAGAAAGACCACATGGCGAGACTTATGACCGAATCTGTTTCACATAAAGATATGCCTGAACTTAATGAAGAGCAGAGATCTTGTTCAGACGAGATCATTAATTCAATAGATGAAAATAAACACCGCACTTTTCTGATACACGGAATAACAGGGAGCGGGAAAACGATAGTCTATATTTCCGCTATCTCAAAAGCGCTGGAAAAAGGCAGAACGGCCATAGTTCTGGTGCCGGAGATATCACTTACGCCTCAGACCGTCAGAAGATTCAGAGCACACTTCGGGAACAAGATAGCCGTGCTTCACAGCAGGCTGTCTGATCTTGAAAAGCTTGAAAGCTGGGAAAAGATCAGATCCGGGGAATATCCCGTCGTTATCGGCCCGAGATCGGCGGTGTTCGCGCCTCTGAAGAACTTAGGCGTAATAATCGTTGATGAGGAACATGACTCGTCTTACAAACAAACTGATATGGCGCCGAGATACTGCGCCAGAAACTCCGCGGTTATGCGCGGGTTCTTCAACAAAGCTCCGGTGGTACTCGGGTCCGCCACGCCTTCGCTTGAAAGTTATTATAACGCCGTTTCAGGCAAATACAGACTTCTCGAGATCAAAAACAGATTCAGTTCGGCTGTACTACCTGTAATGAAGATCGTTAAGAAGGAAAATTTTTCCGAAATGTTCGAAAAACCTGTTATAGAGCTATTCGGCAGAGAACTCGCGCTTGGAAGGAAGATAATGGTGCTGCAGAACAGACGGGGCTATTCACCTCATCTTATATGCAGATCATGCGGTAAATCAGCCTCCTGCCCGAACTGTTCGGTTTCTCTGACATACCATCTCGACAGGAACAGAATGATCTGTCATTACTGCGGGTATTTCGAGAAAGGAAAAGACCTGTGCGGTTCATGCGGAAGCGAAAATATAAGTTTCAGAGGAGCGGGTACCGAGCAGGTTGAATCCGAACTAAATAGGATCTTTCCGGGAACATCCGTTCTGAGAATGGATTACGACACGACCAGAAAAAAAGACGGCCACAGCAGAATACTAGACGAATTCGATAAACCCGGAGCGGCAATTCTCGTAGGAACGCAGATGATCGCAAAAGGTCTTGATTTCCATCAGGTATCGGTCGTATGTATAGTAAACATCGACAGCGAGCTGATATTTCCCGATTTCAGATCGGATGAAAAAGCGTTCCAGCTGATAGAGCAGGTCGCGGGAAGAGCCGGTAGAGGTGCCATCAACGGAAAGGTGATAATTCAGACATTCAACGAATCAAATCAGCTTCTGCGCTATGCGCTTAACCACGATTATCTCGGTTTTATTAATGAAGAGCTCAATATAAGAAAGATGACTTCATATCCCCCGTATTCGAGAATAATAATAATAACTCTTTCTTCAAAAGACCTGGCGGGAGTGAAAAAAACCGCGGAAGAACTCTATTCTGTGCTTGCAGCCGCGAACAAAAGCTGCGTTATTTACAGGCCTGTTGATAAAATGGTGCTTAAAGTTAACAATATATTTCGGTTGTATATTTTAATAAAATCGAGTATAATTAATGACAGGAGCGGAAAAATATCGAGAGACCTTGTTTCGGGTGTGCTCGGTAAGTTTAAAAGCTCTTCAGACATAAAGATAGATACGGATGTTGATCCGGCGGGTTTGATGTAAAATTTTTTACGGAGTTGTATTATGAGCAGATTAAAACTGATCGTCCAATTGATGCTTCTATTCGCATTCTCGGCCAATTCTGCCGAAAAACTTGATTTCACAAAAAAAAGAAATTTTTATCTCGGCGAAGGAGAGTACGGAGCTATATCTCTTGAGCTGGTCAAATATGAGACATTTGATTTTCAGTCGGATATGAAAAAACCTTTCATCTTGAAAAAAGTAAACAGTACCGGCCTTTTAGAACTCATATTTGATTCAACTACTCTTTCCGGAAGCCTTGAAGAAGGAAAGACATATTCGGCAAGCTTCGGATTTACCAAAAAAGATATAGGCAAGGTAGAAAAGGTCACGGTTTCCGCTGTTTACAGACCGGAACTCAGAATAATCGTGCAGGATTCGCTTCTTGCCAATAACGCGAGGATCAGTTTTACCCCTGATAAAAAAACCGCGACAATACAGGTAAAAGCCTCTAAAAATGTATCGAACCTGAAGATCAACGACCCCGACGGGTATGTTACTTTGGGTAAAGGTGGAACTCTCTCTTTTTCAAAGGGAATGAACGAACTGGTCGTCAATCTTGCTAAGGAAGAAAATTTTGAATCTGAAATATTGTTATATAAGCCTGCCGGGGAAGGAAATATTGATGAATTGTACCTGCTGGTTTCATCAACAGGATTTAAAACAACTAATGTCGATGCTACAGTTTCCAATGTTGCAGAAGCCGATACTTTAGAAACAGAAGAGCCTCTCTCTGCCGATTCCGCAGCTGCGGCTGTTTCCGGCGATGTAACAGAAACCGAGGAAGCTGACGCACCGTCAGGCGGATTCGGTCTGACGGCGATAATAATTATTTCCGTTATGGGACTTATAATACTGTTACTCTTATTCGCTTTGCTGTCAAATAAAAAGGGAGCTATGTTCGATAAATATCAGACATTTTTTGAAGATGTCGCAACTCTTGTAAAAATAGATCCCAGAGGTTCGAGTTTGGATAAAACCACCGAAGAGGTAATGATGGTGCTTCTTGATAAATTCGAGCTATCACCGGGACAGCCTGATAAACCTGCGGCGGAAAATAAAAAAGTACTAAAAAAGCCTGCGAATCTTAAGTCGCCGGGAATCGCTCCTAAAAAAGATACCGGGGCAACCGGAGGCGACGAGATCCAGCTTGATTTCGGAAGCTCTCCGCAAGACAACAAAAAGAATACTGAACCTGATGCGCCTCTTGATCCGAAACCGGTATCTTCAGGCGAAAAAAAGATCTCAAGAGGATTCGATTTTCTTGAAGACGATAATTGATCTTACCAAGACTGTAATATATGCTTTTTGAGCTTCAATATCCGGGGTTTTTACTTGCAGCTGCTTTAGCGCTGGCGTACCTTTCAGTTATGTTCTATCTTGGAAAAGAGCAGGTGTCAAAAAAAAGCCGATCCTTACTTTTTATACTCAAGTACATTTTTATTTCCATGACCGTAATTTTTATCTTTGATCCTGAGATTGTAAAGTCTGTGTCAGAAGAAAAAACTGAAAGACATCTCATACTGTTCGATAATTCCAGATCGATGACCCTGAACGATCCCGCCGATATCTCAGCCGTGAAGAATATACTGTCAAAAGTGACAGGAGAAGATTCTTTCGCTATCTGTTCTTTCGGTGAAAACACAGAGATCCTTTCTAGTTCAGACAGCCTCGATTTTTCGGATGATTTCACGAATGTGAACGGAAAGAAAGCCAATTCGCTGATCGAGGACATTATCTCGGCGAAGAACATTAAATCAGTGGCGGTCATAACTGACGGCAACTTCAGCGATGCTGATAATTTTTCTCTAAAATATAATGTTCCGGTTAATATTATATACAGCTCTCCTTCGACAGCCAGTCCGGACATATTTATTGACGAACTTATCTATCAGGACAACCCGGGCGGAGAATCGAAGTTTATTGTTGTAACGGGATATAAAGGCTCTCCTTTATCCGGGAAATTCGAAATAAAACTTATGGAGAAAGGCCGATTAATAAAGACTCTCAGCCACAAGATACCTGACCCCGGCACTTTCGCAACGGTCAGAACAGATCTGCCCGAGATCTCCGGTACTTTCAGAGAAACTGAATTTGTAATTGAACCTTTAAAGAATGAAAAGAACCTTTACAACAACCGCAAGACCGCTTATCAGAAAAAGCCAGCTCCTTCAGACAATATTCTGATCCTTGCGGACTCGCCCTCTCTTGACCTTGCATTTTTAATAAAAATTCTCAAGTCGGGAGGATACAGTTTTAAAGTCGTGTATGAAAATGCGCTTAACGATTCTTTAAAGTACGGCGGATACGCATCGCTGATCTCGGTGGGTACACCTACCCGCAATACCGCTTCTGCGGCGGAGCAGTTCATTTCCGGATTTCCTGCAAAGATGTTCGTTTTAAACGGATCCACCGATCTTGCCCGCCTGAACAGAATGACCGATGCGGGAATTACAAATTACAGATATGTTCCCTCGGAAGGGCGGATAATTGAAAATTCAGAGGGCGGAGGCGGTTTTTTACTTGCCAGATCATCCGTTCCGGTAATATTGAAGGATATGCCTGAGGTTACGTATAATTCCACACTATTCGTAAACGAACAAGTGTTCGTCCCTCTCATGCTTTTATCCGGCTCCGCAGCATCTAAAGCTGTTTATTACAGTTCGAAGGGCGACCGGAATACGATACTTGTTAATCTCAGCTCGTTCTGGAAAGCAGCTTTCAATGATGATGATGAAAATTTCTCGAAACTGATCCTCAATTTAACTGATCTTCTTTCCGCCGACAGGTCGCTTGACAGAATTAAGATACTCCCTTCGAAAGAGGAATACTATTCCGGAGAGAAAATTGTTTTAAAGGGAAGGATACTGGATGAAAAGCTTGAACCTGAACAAAATGCCCAGGCCGAAGTCATTGTAAGCGAAAACTCGCTAAATACTAAATTCACTTATTCGAATAAAGAGTATTCCGCGGAGATGTTAATTACACAACCGGGTCAATATACAGCCGTCATTACAGTAAAAAGCGGCGGCGGTTCGATCAAAAGAAAAGTCCGTTTCAGAGTGATCGGAAATGACCTGGAGACACAGTCTATCGGCGCTGACACACTATTTTTAAGAAATTTCGCTTCAGCGCGGGGGGGATCCATTATTCCTCTAAACAAAGCCGACAAGTTCTTCTCGGATATTAAAGGAAGAAAAGAGACCGTCAGCAGAACTGTCCGGATCAGCCTGACAAGTAATATATATTATTTTGTACTGCTTGCGCTCGTTTTTCTTATCGAGCTTGCGTACAGGAAATTTAAAGATCTTTCATAATGGAAGGAACGCTATGGTAAAGACCGAAAAAATCAATTTTTTATGCACTGAATGCGGGTACGATGCTCCTAAATGGCTTGGTAAATGTCCTTCCTGCGGTGCCTGGGGAACATTTAAGGAATTCAAAGTCTCAAATTCTAAACAGAAACACGGGATCCCGGATGCCTCAGGCAGCGTTCCGGTGCTTCTTAAGGATATTACTTCAGAGGATAAGACCAGGATCACATCGGGTATCTCAGAGATGGACAGAGTGCTCGGGGGCGGTCTGTTAAAGGGTATGACGGTACTTATTGGAGGAGATCCCGGTATAGGAAAATCCACGCTGATGCTTAAATATTTATCGGATATGCAGCAGAAAAGGCATAAGTCGCTTTATGTTTCCGGTGAGGAATCGCTGCATCAGATCAAGCACAGGGCGGAAAGAATATCTGCTGACGAAGGAAGCGTTACAGTGTTCTGCGAGAATGATCTTAAAGCCGTTACAGGCTGGATAACTTCAAATGGTCCGGAGATCGTTGTTATAGATTCCATCCAGACGATCTATGCCCAAAGCGAGGATTCATCGCCCGGTTCCATCGGCCAGATCCGTTCGGTTTCATCCGAGCTGATAACGCTGGCTAAGAAAAACAATTTCTGTCTGTTCCTGATCGGCCATGTTACAAAGGACGGGTTCATCGCGGGACCCAAGATGATCGAGCATATGGTGGATGCCGTGCTTTATTTTGAGGGAGACAGATATCACAGGTTCAGGATATTAAGAACGGTCAAGAACCGTTTCGGTTCTACGAACGAGATCGGGATGTTCGAAATGAGCGCGGAAGGTCTGGTAGAGGTAAAAAATCCTTCACAGTATTTTTTGAATGACGGTGTTGCAGGCAATGCGGGAACTTCCATCACCGCATCACTCGAGGGAACGCGGCCTATCCTTATCGAGATCCAGGCTCTTGTAACCGAATCAAAATTCGGGAATCCGCAGAGGAACTGCGTGGGTTATGACATCAAGAAGCTGAGCAAGATCCTCGCGGTGCTGGACAAAGCGATCGGTCTGCATATTTCAAATCATGATGTTTTTGTAAACATTACCGGCGGTGAGAAAATGAACGACCCCGGTTCGGATATTTCAGTCGCTGTCTCGCTTGTTTCATCGATGCGGAACATAGCTATACCTCCAAAATGCGTTTTCTGCGGCGAAGTCGGTCTAAATGGTGAGATAAGAGCTGTATCGGGAATCGAAACCAGAATAAATGAATGCCTGAAACTAGGTTTTGAAAAGATCTTTGTGCCTAAATCAAATTTCAGATCAAAAGTAAAATTTCCTGCGAATGTCATTTATGTTTCAGATATTCAGGAGCTTATCAGCCATATTATATAGCTGAGATTAGCTGCTCCTGTATATTATCTAAAAGCGAACCTTATTGATCTATCACTCGCCATAGTGTCTTCATAAAAAATTCATCCATTAATAGCTGTGGCTCGTAGAGGCTGCTCCTGTGTTTTAGATAAAAGCGAATCCCGTTACCATCTTTACCCGCCGGTACGGTAAATGCTTTATAGTAGTAATTGAATTAATGTAGAGGGCTCGCTTTTAGATAATATACAGGAGCAGCCGAATATAAATATATGCATCTTTTACTTGACATTCCAAAGCGTGCGTTTTATATTGTGATAGAGTGTCTATTGCTCGGTTAATTTCACAACGGCATTTTTTCAAAACAACAAAAGAAACTTATTTTAGAGCCGTTATTTTTGCGCGGGGCAATTCACTGCGAAAAGAAAATACCAGGGAAAGATCATGAAAAAACTTGTTACGGCAGAGATTATGAAACAGCTCGATAGGATAGCTGTATCCAATTACGGGGTAAAAGCGGCAAAGCTTATGGAAAATGCGGCTGAAGGGGTTTACAGTACTATTCTCAAATACGAAACAAGCGTAAAGGACAAAAGTTTTACATTTGTTTGCGGAAAAGGAAATAACGGCGGCGACGGTCTTTACACCGCAAAGCTCCTTGCGGATGCGGGTGCTACGGTATCGGTTTTTATTCTTGCTAAAAAAACTGAAATGTCAGAAGAAACCGAGAAAGCCTACAAAAAAATATCAAAAACCGTTAAAAAAATAAAATTCGTAGATAAAACTGAAGATTTTGAATTAGGAAATTCAGATATTGTTGTAGATGCATTATTCGGTACGGGGTTCAATTCCAATCCCGAAGGAATTTTTTTTGATATTATAAAAAAAATAAATGACTCTCCTTGTACAGTATATTCGGTCGACATTCCTTCATGCATACACGGAACGACAGGCAACAGCGAGGATATCGCTATCGTCGCAGACCATACGGTTACTTTTGGATATCCGAAGATCGGACTGTATATAAACGACGGTTATACACACAGCGGAACGGTAGATGTTGTTGATATCGGATTCCCGCCGGAACTGGATGAAGAAATACTCGAGACGCGAATGCTTCTGGAAGTATCAGACGCTGCAGGCGGATACAAAAAAAGAGACCTGACCGCGGACAAAAAAGATTTCGGTAAGGTGTTCAATTTCGCCGGATCCCTGTCAATGCCGGGAGCGGCGGCGCTTTCATCAATATCCGCTCTCAGATCCGGAACAGGACTTTTAAAGCTCGGTATCCCTATGAATATTTCAGCGTCAATCTCTACGGTTTACCCCGAGATAATGACGATCCCCCTGGGATACGCTCAGCCTGGTTATACATCGATACTGGCTGAAAAAGATGTCCTTAAAGGCTACAAATGGTGCGATGCCTGCCTTGCGGGTCCCGGACTGTCCGTCCACCCGGAAACGAAAAAAGTGGTGATAAAACTAATCCAGAAATTTGAGAATAAGCCTACAGTGCTTGATGCGGATGCGCTCAACATACTTTCCGAAAAACCGGATATGTTCAGCGATTTCCGTTCAAACATCGTTATCACTCCGCACAACAGCGAAATGGCCAGACTTACAGGAATGAGCAAGGAGCTTTTCCTTCTTAACAGGTTCGAAATAACCGCCCAGAAAGCCATCGAATGGAAGTGCTATATCGTACTAAAAGGCACGCCTACAATTGTCGCTTATCCTTCAGGAAAAGTTCTTATACATGTTAATAAACAGCCGGGTATGGCGGTCGGAGGCATGGGAGATGTGCTGTCAGGCATTCTCGTAAGCCTTCTGGGACAGAAAGTCCCCATGGAGCAGGCTATAAACACGGCTATTTATGTACACGCTCTTGCGGCGGGATACGCAATAGAAAAGTACGGCGATCACAGCCTTCTGCCGACCGATGTTGTAAAAAAGATACCTGAGGCTATAAAGTTCATTACTTCAATGAACGCTGCCGGAAATTAAACGGAAATACCGATGCCTTCAAGATACCTTTTACAAATAGAGAACATAATCACCCGCCTGGAAGCGACCGGAATGAAGGTGAACGGCGAGCTTATAAGGGCCGCGTACAACTACGCTTTTCAGGCGCATAAAAACGTTTTCAGAAGAAGCGGCAAACCCTATATCGAGCATCCTGTTATGGTCGCGGAGATCCTATCTGAACTTAAAGTCGATGATGTGACTATTGTGGCCGCGCTGCTTCATGATGTGGTCGAGGATACAGAGGTATCAGGGCTTGAGATCAAAGAGAAATTCGGCGAAACCATATTCGAGATCGTTAACGGTGTCACCAAAATAAATGAAATATATTTCGATACTTTCGAGGAAAAACAGACTGAAAATTACCGTAAACTTATCCTGAGCATGATAAAAGACCTCAGGGTCATTCTGATAAAGTTCGCAGACCGTATCCACAATATGCGTACGATCAGGTTCATGAAGCCTGACAAACAAAAAAAAATCGCCAGGGAAACTTTAGACATCTACGCGCCGCTTGCGTACAGACTCGGTATGTTCAAGGTAAAGAATGAACTGGAGGACAGAGCTTTTGAGATATTAGATCCGGTCAACTATGAGGTAATCAGTAAAAAACTTGAGAATTCTCTCGAATCTATGGAGAATTACATCAAAAAGATCACTCCTGTGATAATTCAGGAGCTTGAAAGGAAGAATATTAAAGCTGAAGTCAACGGCCGTATAAAGCATTATTATTCGATCTTCAACAAGCTTACATACAGGAAAAAGAGCTTTGAGGAAATACTTGATATTATTGCTCTTAGGATAATAATCCCCGACACCGAGGACTGTTATAATGTTCTGAGCATGGTTCATATGATGTTCACGCCTATTCAGGGCATGTTCAATGATTATATCGCGGCTCCGAAACCAAACGGCTACCAGTCGCTGCATACAAAAGTCGTTTTCGACAACAGGGTGATCGAGATACAGATCAGGACCGCTAAAATGCACGAGGTGGCGGAATTCGGTCTTGCGGCGCACTGGAGATACAAAACTTCCAACAATGCCGATCTTCATGCGATAGACGATTATATACTTAAGCTCAGGAATGTTCTTAAGGAAAGTTTTGAGGCGAACGACCCGAAGGAAATACTCGAAGAGCTTAAGCTCAATCTTGCTTCCGGTGAGATATTCGTGTTCACTCCGAAAAAAGATATGATCACGCTGCCGGCCGGTTCAACGCCTATAGATTTCGCTTACAAAATACATGAAAACATAGGCAACCACTGCATAGCGGCTAAAAGTAAGGGTAAGGTTATCCCTCTTTCAACAGTGCTTGAAAAAGGTGATATTGTCGAGATCATCACTTCACCGAAGGCTTTTCCAAGTTACCAATGGCTTAAATTCGCAAAAAGCCAGAGGGCGAGAACCTCGATCAAGCACTTTTTAAAGAGAACGGAGTACAATGATACTGTTAAGCTCGGACGGGATATTTTTCTTAACGAGCTTAAAAAATATAATCTCACCATAGACAGGGATACGGTGAAACTTGTGCTTAAGTCTTACGGTTTTTCCGCGGTTGAGGATTTTTATTATTCGGTAGGCAACGGCGATATAAAACCGAACCAGTTCATGCGTAAGATCAGCTCGAACAGGAAGGAAAGCGTTCTCGAGAGGCTTGTGCAGAGGATCAGGATTAAAAGTACGAAAGACAAGCCTGTTGAAGCAGAACCTACTAAGAATATTATTTACGCGTCATGCTGTCATCCGCTTCCGGGAGATACTATAGTGGGTCAGCTGATAGATAAAGATACGGTTAAGATACACTTGTCGAACTGTCCTGTTCTGGGCTCGGCAGATCCTTCGACCCTTCTTAATACTAACTGGGAGGTCGAAAAGGATGAAGATTTTGAGGTCAGCTTCAAAGTCGCGGCGGAGGACAGACCCAATCTTTTATATGAAATGATCAAAGTGGTGAACTCGCTGAATATAAATCTTACTTATCTTGATATAAAGGTGGATGATTCGATCGCAGTCGGTAATTTTATCGGCAGGGTTAAGAACCTTAATCATTTTATTAAACTGCGCAAGAAACTTTTCGGCGTAAAGGGAGTTTTGTCTATCGAGCGTTTCGTTCAGTAGCTGCTCCTGACAGCTTCTCCTGTATATTATCTAAAAGCGGACCCTCCACATTAATTCAATCACTACTTTATGGCATTTACCGTACCGGCGGGTAAAGATGGTAACGGGATTCGCTTTTATCTAAAACACAGAAGCAGCAGAACGAGCCAGCTATTAATGGATGAATTTTTTATGAAGACACTATGGCGAGTGACAGATCAATAGGGTTAGCTTTTAGATAATATACAGGAGAAGCAGATCAATCTATTCCTGATTAAAAAGATCGGGAACATGCTGATGGATCACCTTGACGGATTCATCCGGCAGTCCGTTATAATTAGGCTGGTGATTAAACTCGGGAACGATCTCCTTTATCTTCGCGATCTTGTCCTGTGCTGACAGAAGGTCAAATATCTGATCATTCAAAAGATGGATGTCGTACTCCCTCGATTTTGCTATGGTAATAGATTCGAATTCCGTATTCTTGTCGGCATCATCGATCAGCAGCTCCTCATAAAGCTTTTCGCCAGGTCTCAGTCCCGTAAATTCGATCTCTATATCGGGCCTGTCCGCGAGCTTTATCATATTCTTCGCGAGATCTAATATCTTAACAGGCTCGCCCATATCAAGGATCATTACCTCACCGCCATGACCGATGGAAGCCGCCTGAAGAACAAGCTGACAGGCTTCCGGTATGAGCATAAAATATCTCGTGATCTCCGGATGCGTGATCGTGATCGGCCCGCCTTCCTGGATCTGCTTTGTGAATTTTGGTATTACCGAGCCTGAAGACCCCAGAACATTACCGAACCTGACTGCGCAGATCTCGGTTCCGTTGTGGTTGGAGTTCTGGGCGTAAAGCTCGCAGATCCTCTTCGTCGCGCCCATAACGTTCGTCGGCCTTACAGCCTTGTCGGTCGAGATCAGCACGAATTTTTCGACATGATGCTTTAGTGAAATATCTATGCAGTTCTTTGTGCCGATTATGTTGTTCGTTATACCTTCAATGATATTATATTCCACCATCGGAACATGCTTATATGCCGCTGCGTGGATGACGATCTGCGGTTTATGCTTCTCAAATGTTTTATCAAGATTCTCCCTGTCCCTGACAGACTGAAGTACAGGCACAACTCTTTCATTGTGAAGCTCATCGTGGATCATATAAAGGTCAAGCTCGCTGTGGTCAAGAATGACCACCCTCGCAGCCCCGTACTTAAAACACTGCCTGCATATCTCGGAACCGATACTGCCGCCTCCGCCTGTGACCAGTATCCTTTTACCGGAAACGAAAGCTTTTATTCTGTCTTCGTCAAGGTCCTTCGGATGCCTTGCGAGAAGATCTTTCACATCGATGTTCCTCAGCTGGGTAAAAAAACTTTTATCTACAAGAATATCTTTAAGCGAAGGTAGAACTCTCGTTTCGTGAAAATACGGGCTCAGTTCATCGAATATTTTTTTAATTTGCTTTCTGTCGTTTAGAGAAGGTATAGCTATTACGAGCAGATCATATTTAGTTTCCGGATTCTCCTTCGACATTTCTATGAATTTCTCTTTCGAATAGATCGAGATGCCTTCGATCGTCCTCTGCCTTACCTTTTCATTGTCGTCAATAAAATATTTTACCTTATAATCCGTCTCGGCGAATTCCTCGGTGATCTTCTGTCCGGCTTTACCCGCGCCGTATATGACGACCTTTTTTAGTTTTTTTCTTGAGGCGGATCTGAGGAGCATATGCCTGTAAACGAGCATGATGGTGTTCTGAATGAAAAGGAAGAGTACAAGTTCAAGCAGCAGCATTCTCAACACCGCTTCGCCGTGTTTGAAGATCATGAAGAATACGGGAAGAGAGATCAGAAAACCTGATATCCCGATTATCGTTTTGAGCAGATAGGATTTAGCAGTCGCCGACGACCACGACAGTTTATAATCGTTAAGGATCATGAAGGAAAGTAGAATACGCATCGAGAAAATAAAGATCAGATGATTGAGATGAGCTTCGATCCTTATGAAAGCGATAGATGAAAAATAGCTGCAGACCGTGATAGCCAGCGTTGCCAGCACGCCGAGCACTCTTTTATCCGATGCCTTCAGTTTTTTGAGCATGTTTTTTTAACCTTTTAAAAGACCCTTAATTATACCGCCCGTTTCGTCAACTTCCGCGTCGGTCATGTTAGTGTCTGACGGCAGGCACAGTCCGTTCGCGAACATTTTTTCACTCGTTCCGTTCACATATTTTTCACACGATTTGAAAACCGGCTGCATGTGCATTGGTTTCCATAACGGTCTGGATTCAATATTGTATTTTAACAATTCAAGCCTGATATTCTCCCTGTCCGTGCCTGATATTTCGGGATCGACCGTCATCGCGGTAAGCCACCTGTTCCCGAATGAACCTTTTAATTCCGGCTGGAAAGTGATGCCCTTTTTATTGCCTAAGATCTTAAAATACCTGTCGAATATGCGCCTTTTTCTTTCGACCCTTTTTTCCAGCACCCTTAATTGTCCCCTGCCGATCCCTGCCAGGACATTGCTCATCCTGTAGTTATATCCGATCTGGGTATGCTCATAATGAGGCGCGTCATCCCTTGCCTGAGTTGACAGGAATTTCGCTTTTTTCGCATATTCTTCGCTGTCTGACACGAGCATTCCGCCGCCGGAAGTGGTCAGTATCTTGTTCCCGTTGAATGACAGTATGCCGATATCTCCGAACGCGCCAAGTTTTTTTCCTTTATACGAAGCTCCAAGCGCTTCCGCCGCGTCCTCAATAAGAAGTATATTATATTTTCTGCAGATCGCGGCGACTTCCTCTATTTTCGCGCTCTGTCCGTAAAGGTGAACTACAATTACGGCTTTAGGATATTTACCCGTTCTATTTTTTCTGTCCGTAACCGCTTCTTCGAGCAGCACAGGATCCATGTTCCATGAATCTTTTTCGCTGTCAACAAATACCGGATGAGCCTGCTGATACGCGATCGGGTTCGCGCTGCCTGAAAATGTGAATGACTGGCAGATGACCTCGTCATTTGCCTTTACGCCGTTCATTATAAGGGCAAGATGGATCGCCGCGGTTCCGGCGCTTAAAGCAGCGGCGGACCTTATGCCGAGATACGCGCACATTTCGTTTTCGAACGCGTCTACATTGGGCCCCAGCGGAGCTACCCAATTAGAGTCAAATGCTTCTTTAACAAATTTCTGCTCTTCTCCGCCCATATGGGGCGATGACAGCCAGATCTTTTTCCGTTCCAAAAACTTCCCCCCGCTTCGCGGCACTGAACTTTAATTAATCCGTTTTTCATACCAATTTAACTTTGACAATTTACAAAACATATCGTGCTTTGTCAAAGCTTTTTTATAAAAAATACAGGTTGATTGTTTTATGATTTTTAGATATAATACCGCTTATGAAAGAAACTGCAGTCATAATTCTCATATTTACAGCCGCGGAGATTTTTTCTTATCCGTTCACAGTGCCATATTTTAATGAGGAATTTTTTCTGTATCCCTACCTGAACTACGACCAGTCGCTCGAATGGAAAAGGACCAGGGAAGGGCATCTTTACGAAGGGGGATCAGTTCAAACCACACACGGCAGTTTAACGACTTACGACCTGATGCATAGCGTGGAAGCTCTAATAAACGCCCCGATAGGCGATGATATTACTTTCAGGTTCAGCTACAAAAATAATGAGAACAGGCATTTGTCCTATAACGAAAACTCCATCACGACAGGATTCGGATACAGTTTGACTGAAAACATCCGGATAAGCGCTGAAACTGAACTTCCCTATGAAAAAGCCCTTACGGACATTGAGCCGGGAGTGCTATTCACTTTCCAGTCCGTTTATGCTTATTTCGGGCTTAACTTCAACGATGTCCTTTTTGAGCAGAAGGATATAGGAGGAGGCGTAAACAACACCACCCCGCTGACGCTTTCGACAGATTTAAGGTTCTCCTTCAGCAGGCTTTATTTCTTCATATCCGGAAATTACGCGACAGGCATCGACAGGACATGGACGGCGAACTACTACACTGATAAACTTGCCCAGAAAAGCCATATCCGTGATCTTTACGCAAGGATCGAATATGATCTAACTGATTATCTTAAGATCTATTCTGAAAATCATTATGACGATTTTTACGATGAAACGGTTTTAAAAGATACTCTCCTCGATATTTCGGCTTATAAATTCACTGCGAAACAGTCGGTTAACAGGATAGGCTCAATATTCTGTGCGGGAGAAAAGAATTTTTTTGACATAGGATTTGGATATGCCGTCACAGACCATGACTTCGACCTTAATGCAGGGCAGGCTTTAACCAACGGTCACGCACAGAGTTACACTGTAAAGTACCCGGCGCTTCTACCCTACTTAATTTATAAGTACAGAGTTCACAGCAGGTTCACAGCCGAGGCATCTTATATGGGATCATACACCGTAAATGAACCTGATGACAATTATTATTATACAAAGAACCGTGAAAAATACTGGGATAAAGACCTTATAAAGCTCGGGCTGGAATACCGTTTCTCACCCAATTCAAGCCTGTACATTTCCGCGGGTCAGTTGATAAATACAGGTGTTTTCGGCGGCGGCAACGCAAGATTCAACCTGTTCTTTTGAATGAATTTTTAAAAACATGTTGACAATCTTTTATTTTTATCTTAATTTTCTAATCCTTTAAAAAAGTTTCATGTTTCAAAATTATAAATTTGAGGTGGTAAAAAATGAAGAAAATAGTATTACTGTGCATGTTGACCGGTATATTATTCAGCATTTACGGACAGGCAAAGAAAGAACCTGCCGTTGTTACGAAGAACAATCTTGAAGCCGGCGGTTATTTCGGTATGATCTTCAACTCGGCGGACACACCTGTTTCGACAACTGAGTTCACGATCCCTTACGCAAAGTATTATTACGAGACCTTGCAGAAAGAAACGAACAAATTCTTTCTTTCGGGAGATTTAGGTTATAACATGTTCAAAGAGTCATATGACAAAATTCCCGATAGCTTAGATGTTTTTGCTTCAAGAATATTCTTGAATGTAGAACCTCAGTTGAGAATGTATCTGAAAAAAGAAATGTTCGGCCAGAAAAAGAAACCAGGTGTAAAGGATGAAGAGGACGAATGGAACGACGAGGAAGGAACCGAAGAAGTCAAAAAGGACAGATGGTTCGTCGCGGCGGGACTTCCGGTAAGCTATGAATCCTTTACTCCCCAGGAAAAAGACGCCGACGCGGTAACTTCAACTTTTGTGGATGTTACTTTTGATATCGGGTATGATGATAATAAAGTCGATTTGAAAAAATTAAGCCCCTGGGCGAAATTCGAGGAAGGCATCTTCGGGTACGCATTCTTTGATTACAGAGTGGTCGAGACATATTATGATACCGATTCAGAGACCAAGCCGTTAGCTCTAGGAGCATACGGGCAGTACGCTTACGATTCAGGCAACTATGTTAAAAATTCCATGCTTAAAGTTTTTATGGGTCTGAAATATCAGATGAGCGGTGATGCTAAAAGGATCTTCCCGTGGGAGTACACTATAGCTCATCCTTATGTCGGAACTTATACGGATCTCAGCATGGGGCTTGAGTACGCTCAGGATATAACTGAAATGGTCAATGTTACCGCGGGTGTATCCGGAATTTCTTCAATGCTTGATGACGAGGACGGCAACAGTATAAACGCGATGAACATAATAACAAAAGTAAATTATTATCCGATCCCTGAACTGAACGTATTCGGAGGTTTCGGCATAGAAACTCATCTTAAAGAAAAAGATTCGGTACCTGATTATAAATTATACCTCGGCGCAGCCTACACTTTCGATTTTCTTGAAATGAAGAAAAATCCTGCTAAAAAATCAAAAATAGCTGAAGACGAAGAAGACGAAGAAGGTGGAGACGAAGCAGAACCCGAAGATGAAGAAGACTGGTAGTTAATAAAATAAAGCTTAAAGCCCCTTTCGTTAAGGGGCTTTTTAATATATGATATTTAATTCAATTAATTTCGCAGTACTTTTCCCAATGGTATCTTTTTGCGCAGACCTTAACCTCTTAAAATAATAATTATTTGTTTTGTTTGCATCATTCAATTTGTTATATTGTTCTTAAAGCATATTTCAGCAATTGTTTGCGTCTTATAAAAAAAGGAGGCTATTGTGAAAAAGTCAATTTCGGCGGCAGCAGCTGCATTGTTTATTGTCGCTCTGTCTGTTTCATTACACGGCTACGGAAATAATTCTAAACTTTCAAGCCCCGACAATCTGCAAATTGCGTATCAGGACAGCTCGGTAACACTTCAGTGGGATTCTGTGCCCGGAGCAGAGAAGTATTATATCTATGGCAAAAGCATCCCTGACAGCATAGACACTATAATCGACAGCACAACTGTTACAAATTGGATTGGGATTTACAATCAGGATAAATATTTTTTTAGTGTAACTGCGAAGAGCGACGAAGAAACTCCCGGCAGTATGGTGCTTGTTCAGGGCGGTACATTCGGCATGGGCGACCGGCACGGAGATTATATTGTTTTTGACTGTGTGGAAGAAATTCCTGTGCACAATGTTACCGTGGATAATTTTTTGATTTCAAAGTACGAAGTTACTCAGGAAGAATGGTCGCAATACATGACCGGCACTTTTGAAGAATGGAGTGGTTTAGGCCCTAATTATCCTGCTTACAACCTTAACTGGTACCAAACTCTGGTTTACTGTAACAAAAGAAGCACAGCCGAGGGATTGACACCCTGTTACACTTTATTCGATACAACTGACCCGAACGGCTGGGGCAGCATTCCCGAAACACAAAATTCTGTCTGGGATGCCGTAGTCTGCAACTGGTTGGCGGACGGATACAGATTACCTTCAGAGGCAGAATGGGAGTATGCAGCAAGGGGCGGATTTCACCATACCGACAATTTTAGATACAGCGGTTGTAATGAAGAAGCGCAAGTGCCGTTATATGCCATAATGATAGGCTACGAAGTCGGTACGGCAATGCCTGTGGGACAGAGACTCCCGAATCAGCTGGGAATCTATGACATGAGCGGGAATATTTGCGAAATTGTTTGGGATTGGCATGATTATCCCGATTATACATATTACGATGAATGTTACTCTGCCGGAACAGTCCAAAACCCCAGAGGTCCCGTATCCGGTTTAAGGAAAGTACACAAAGGAGGCCACTGGTACGGAGCAACGGACGGATGGTATATAAGAGTAGCTCAAAGATGGTCAACAGTTACTTACGGCAGTTCTTACGCAGGAGGATTTAGAGTTGCGCGGACTCCTTAACCTTGTAATGGTTTTTTCATAACTAGAAGGCAATACATTCCCGACTTTCTATTAAATTTGTAATTTTCCAATGGTATTTCAACATAAAACTTGCATTTTTCCAATAGTATTTTTACGATTTACGCACTAACAACACTTTCGACTTTAATCGAACGAAATAACTCCCCCGACTTTCTGCTTGACCTTGACCGCTCAAAAGATTAAATACTCGCGAATGCCGTATATCACAGAAGCTACGATAATCAGACTACAATTGAAGTATCAGTCTTCAAAGACCATATAGATATCCTCTCCTTCCCGGGACCAATACCTCCGGTCGGCGAAAATGACCTTAAAAAAGAAAGAGTCGTAGTCAGAAATTACAGGAACAGAAGGATAGGCGATTTTTTAAAGAACTTGATCTGACAGAAGGCCGCAGTACCGGAATACCAAAGATCAGAACAGCTATGATAGACAACGGATCGCCCGAGCCTGAATTCCATACCGATGATGACCGCACTCACTTCCTGACCGTCCTCCCCGCGAACATGGAGGCTTATGAGGATGAAATCGATGAAAATACGATAGATGAGCGAGTAAATGCACCTGAAAATGCACCTGATGGTGGTGAAATAGGTGGTGAAATAGGTGGTGAAATAGGTGGTGCAATAGGTGGTGCAATCGAAAGCCTCAACGAAAGGCAGAAAAAGGCGATCGAGTATGTTAAGGAGCATGGTAAAATAACAAATAGTGAGTATCAGGTATTATTTGACATTTCTGACAGCACAGCTTTGAGAGATCTAAACAATATGGTTAAAATGAATATTTTTGAAAAAACTGGCAATTTTAAAGATGCCTTTTATAAAATCCCAACAAATGAAGGGTAAATGAAGGGTAAATGAAGGGTAAATGAAGGGTAAATGAAGGGTAAATGAAGGGTAAATGGCGAGCAAATGGCGCATAAAACATCCCCGACTTTCTGCACAGACCTTGACTAAAGCAGTATATTCTCGACTGCGTAAAGCGGATAGACCTCTATATTATCGTAGGCTGAAAAATTTTCCGTTGAAACCCTGACGCCCTTACTCAGTCCTTTCTCCCGCATAAAAATATTCATGCTCTGCATACTGCCTTTCGTGCCGGCTTTTACCTCGACCGGAATGATCTTGCCGTTCTTGGAAAAAACATAGTCAACTTCAGCGTTGCTCGATACCGATTCCCTGTGCCAATAATAAAGGTCTCGTGTCTCATAAGGCGATAAACTTTTTAACAACTCAAGACCGAAAGACATTTCAGCGAGACTGCCTCTGTTTATAACTTCCATATCTTCTGAAGCTATAAATTCAGCCAGATCAAGATTAAGAAGCCTCATGAACAAACCGGTATCAAGAAGGAGCATTTTTCTTTTTTTGTGATTCAGTTCGGCTCCGAGCGGAAGTCCGTTAGCGGAAGTATGAGTTACGGGGATTACTAGTCCGGCCAGTATCAGAAGATCCAGCCCTTCTTTTATTTTATCGTGCTTGTCACCAGATACTTTAGAATAAACAAATTTGCTTCCTGCCTGCTTCACTACCGAATTGAAAACTTCCGTGAGTATCCTTGCGGGGAATTTATCTTTGTATTTAGCAAAATCAGCCCTGAAAGAAATTATAAGATCGTCCATTACGCGTCTGCATTCTGTAATATCTTTATTTGATATGTAATTGGCTATAACTTCAGGCATTCCGCCGAGTAGCAGAAATTTTTTCACAAGTGATATAAGCTCTTTATGAATAACATCACTCAAAGGTGAATCAGGAGCAGCCTTCCGTTTCATTTCAAGTATTCTTTCTCTTCCGAGCGCAGTTAGAAATTCGTTAAATGACATAGGATGCATAAAAACAGATCTGATCCTGCCCACTCCAAAGGACGGTATCTCCTGCAGCGCGAATTCAAGAAGAGAACCCGCAGCAATAACATGAAGACCCCGCTTTTTTTCATAAAAAAATCTGAGTGCCTGTATAGCTGGAATACAAACCTGAATCTCATCGAGGAACAGTAGTGTTTTACCCTCAATGGCCGGTATATCGTAAACTGTGACTATCTTTTCGATCAGTTCGTCTGGATTAAGACTACCATTGAAAATCGGGGCAGCTCTATCGTCTATTTCGAAATTGAGTTCAATGAAATACTCGAATTTTGTACCGAGATTCCTTACGCTGTCTGTCTTTCCCACCTGCCTTGCTCCGCGCAAAAGCAGAGGTTTTCGCTTTTCGGAATTCTTCCATTCCAGAAGAGTATTATCTAAAGTTCGATGAAGATACATTCAACCTCCCGCGTTTTAAGCTAATATAATACTAAATCGTAAAAATTACAAGGCAATAATTCAATATAATCGTAAAAAACTCAAGGCAATAATCACCCGAAATTGTAAAAAACTCAAGGCAATACGATACTTCTCACTTGACCTTGACCGCTCAAAAGATTAAATTTATCTGACCGACTTATCCCCGACTTTCTATCCCTGAAATTCATATACAAAACGCCATGCCGGGATGATCCTGATCTCACCGGTCTCTACCCGGATCTTTTCCTCTTTATCTAAAGTAACGATCATGCCTGAATTCAGTTTTAATTCCGCCATCGCTTCCGCAAGAGAAGATATTTCCCGTTTTTTCGTTTTGGGATCAGCGAGTGATTCGCATACCTGGATCAGCATTTTTTTCCCGCTTTTGTCAGTTATGATGAAATCAACTTCCTTTCCGCTACCGCATTTGTAATAATATATGTTCTGAGAGTATCGCCTTAAAGTAATAAAAACGAGATTTTCGAACAGGTGACCTGAATTTACAAGTATCCCTGAGCTGACCGATCTTACCAGAGAATGGTCTATACAATATATTTTCTTAGGATTAGTGTTCGATCTGGCTAACGATGCGTCAAATATTCTTACGGTAAAAAAGATATAAGCATCTTCGAACCATTGCATATAGTCTGACACTGATGATTTTGATACTTTATGACCTAGAGACTTCAGATAGTTTGTGAGATTATTTACTGAATAAAGCGAAGCCGTATTATCCGACAGCCAGTGAGCAAGGTCCGTAACAGCTTTGGGGTGAGAAATGTCGTGCCTTTCTATAAGATCCCTGAACAACATCGCGCCAAAGTATTCCTGATGTATTTTTATCCTTAAAGCGTTTTCAGATCCGGCAGTTTCAGGAAATCCGCCCGTTTCCATGTATTCCTCAAAAGTTTTCTCTATGAGCATGCGGGATTTAGCTGAAAGATTATCAGGCGCGGCGATACCTTTATAGCTGAGATATTCCTTAAAAGAAAATGGAAATAATTCCCATGATATTGCTCTCCCCCTCATCTGCGTGGCTATTTCCCTTGAAAGCATTCTGGCCGACGATCCCGTCAGATATATTTCGCACTTTTCAGTACGAAGAAGCCTTTCTGTAAAAGCTTCCCAGCCTTCGATCATCTGAATTTCATCAAAGAAATAATGAACGGTTGCCGTGTTTTTCTTTTCCGGATAAAGCGTATAGTAAGCTTCAGTAATATCCTTCAATCCTTCAAGTTTTAATGTGTGAAGCCGTTCATCGAAAAAATTCAAATATAAAATATCGCTCTTTGGAACACCTTTATTTATAAGCTTTTCAATGATCTGAAACATTAATGTTGATTTCCCAGATCGCCTTACGCCCATACAGACAGTAGCCTTTTTATGCACGGGTGTAATTTCTATAAGGCGGGTAACTCCCGCATTTATGACAGATTCCTGAAAATCTAAGATCAACTCTTTAAATAACTGTTTCATTATAGCGGCCTCCGGTAATTATTATTTCCGGTTAACATCTTATCCGGTAATTAAATTTACCGGTTTTGATTTAAATAAGCAAGAAAATAATAAGATATGAAATAGCAGAAGATACAACTTCCTTCTGACCCTACCTTTTGACGATCCTGAACAGCGTAATAAAAATATACTTAAAATCATTTATAACGGAAACATTCTCAAAATAAACCTTATCAAGCTCGACTTTCTTTGGAATGGTCTCTTCAACATAGATCTTCTCGGGATCAGCCTTGCCGACATACAATTCGCTCTCACAATTGAGGCAATTCATCCATCTTGAGCTTTCTCAAGATAATTCCTATTGAAGTCACCCTCGGATCCCTGTCGCCCACCGTAATAGACATACCGTCACTGTTTAATTTCATCGTCCTGAACTTATGGCAGAAGAACTCAGCCTCACCCTTACCGACACGCCTGCCGGAATAAAGAACATCCCCGACTTCCCCCCTCCCCGTTATATGATAATTTGCTTTGACAATGAGCGTAAAGGTATTTATATTTATAAGATGATTAAGTATAATGCGGATGCGATGGCTAAAAACAACATAAAAATCTATCTATTTTTTAAACGAATATTCGATATAGTATTCGCAATAATTTTATTAACAGCCACTTTACCATTTTTGATCGTAATAGCCATCCTAATAAAAATAGAAGACCCGAAGGGACCCGTATTCTTCAGACAAAAACGGATAGGCTACAAAAATAAGGAATTCTTGTTTTATAAGTTCAGAAGTATGATAGTAACACAGGAGAAAGACGGTAAAAATTTATCTGATTCTGAAAGAATGCTCAAGATCGGAAATCTTATACGAAAGTTCAGCTTTGATGAATTGCCACAGATCATTAACATTCTGAAAGGCGAAATGAGCTTCATCGGCCCCAGAGCATTACCATCTGTATATCTGCCTTATTATACTGAAGAAGAACTACACAGACATGATGTAAAACCGGGAATAAGCGGCTGGGCTCAGGTAAACGGCAGAAGTTTCCTCACATGGGATGAAAAATTCAAGCTGGATCTATTCTATGTCGAAAATATTAGCTTGTGTTTAGATTTTAAAATATTCTTCCAAACAATATTTAAAATATTTATTAAAAACGAAGTTGGAGTAAGAGGCGCAGACGTGCCTGATGTATCTCTTCATCAAATTAGAGTGAAAAGAACGAATTATTAAAGGAGAAAAAAATGAAAAGAGTTTATTTAAGGGCATTTGAAACGGAAGACTATAAAATCTTAAACAAGATCAGAAGAAATCCTGATGTGATGTTATATACAGGAGGTAATAAATTTTTCACTTCTTCAGATTATGACAAAAAATGGATAGAAGATAAAATATTCAATAATAAAACCCAAATATACCTTGCGATTTGCTTGAGTGAAAATGATGTTTTAATTGGTTATACAAGTATAAATAATATTGATCATCAAAATAGAGTTGCAGAATGGGGAGGCATTATAATTTCGCCTGAATTTACAGGTAAAGGGTATGCTACTGAAGTTGGAGAACTTGTACTCGATCATGTATTTAATCAACTTAATATAAATCGATGCTGTTCTTGGTTGCTAGATAGTAATATTGCATCCCTAAAAATGACCCAAAAGCTGGGTTTTAAGCAAGAAGGTATTCTTAGAGAGATTGTATATAAAAATGGAAAATACCAAAATGCGATAATGATAAGCCTACTTCGAAAAGAGTACGATGATCTGAAACCTGAGAAGAATTAATTAAATGCTAAGAGAGATCGGTAGCGAATACTGGCTGGATAAAATCCCCGAAACAACAAAAATCTCTGTACCAGCATGGCTATCTGATTGGCAAAACATTGTTTTTACTTCATCAGGCAGAGGCGCAATCAGTCTTTGTTTATATCTTTTGGATGATAAACAAAAAAATAAAACAGCTTTGCTCCCTTCATACTGCTGCCACACTATGATCGACCCGTTTGTTAAATCAGGCTATGAAGTTTCTTTTTACGATATAGACAAAAACGGACTTACACCTGATTTAAATAGCATAGATCAACACATGAATAAGCCTGTCTCGTTTTTTTTTCACATGGGCTACTTCGGATTTGAGTCCAATAGTAATTTATCCAAAATTATTAATGAATTAAAGAAAAACAGAACGATAATCATCGAAGATATTACGCATACCCTATTTTCTAACCTAAAAAGAAATGAAAATAACGATTTTTATATAGCCAGTTTAAGAAAATGGTGCGGTATTCCAAGCGGAGGTTTTGTTTCCACAAAGAACAGTTATAAAATACCTAAATTAAAAAACGAATCCGAATTTGGTACAAAACGACTTAAAGCCCTTTCTTTGAAAGCAGAATTTATCAAGAGTGGGGATGATAATTTAAAAAATGAATTCCTTGACTTGTTTAGGAGTGCGGAAAATTCGCTTGAAAATGACTGTAGTGCTTATAATATAGATAATATCTCTATTGAATTGCTTCGGCAAATAGATCCCGATTTTATCAGAAAAAAAAGAAAAGAAAATTATTTATACCTGCTCGATAACTTAAAAGAATATTCAAGTTTATCTCCTGTGTTTAATAGCTTGCCAGTAGATATAGTACCTTTATTCATGCCAGTCTATATCCACGATAAAAGAGATGATGTTCAAAAGCAACTTGTGAACGAAAAAATTTACGCACCCATACATTGGCCTAAACCTGAGCAAATCCATAAACTAGATTTTGATGGCTCAAATTATATTTACGATAATATAATTTCTATACCATGTGATCAGCGTTATGGTCTTGATGAAATGGAACGGATATGCAAAGTGTTAAAAAAATTAGATTTAGATAAGTGAAAATGACGAACTATAAGATTATATCCGAAAAATATGAATGGGATAAAGTAATCTCAACCTTTAAAGAAAAAGATGTCTATTATCTTTATGGCTATTTTGTACCATTTAAAGAGTACGGAGATGGCGACCCGAAATTGTTTTTTTTCGAATCAAAAAACGGTAAAGTTGCATACCCGTTTATGCTCAGAGATATTTCTTTTAGCCAAAAGTTATCTGGCAAGATCGAGAATGAAACTTTTTATGATATAAGTACTGTTTATGGCTACGGTGGCCCACTATTTGAATTTACCAATGATAACAATATTGAAAATCTTAAAACTTGTTTTATATCAGCCTTTAATGAATATTGCATATCTCAAAAAATCGTGAGTCAATTCGACCGTTTCCATCCTCTCCTAAAAAATCATACAAGCTTTGAAGATTATTCTGAGATAATTCAGTTAAGAAAAACTATAAAGATCGACCTGACTTGTGAAGAAGAAGTTTACAACAACATGGAAAGACGCGGCCGTCAGACTGTTAGAAAAGCAAAAGAAAACGGCATAATAATTAAAATTGAAGATTCAACTTCCGTTATTGATGATTTTTATAGACTTTATATTGATACGATGATAAGTAATAACGCTGAAGAATACTACCACTTTCCAAGAAGCTTCTTTGAATCTATTTTTTCAAATCTGCCTGAAAATCACATGATCGCTAATGCTTATTATAACGGAAGAATCGTATCATCGTTATTAAACATTTATTGTGATGAATTCATGCATAGCTTTTTAACAGGAACAGATAAGGCGTATAAACAGCTACAACCCTCTGGACTGCTTTATTTCGAGTCTGCTATTTGGGGAATAAATAATGGAATAAAATTTTATAATTTAGGCGGCGGTTATACCAACGAAAATGATCCTATATATAACTTTAAAAAATCCTTCAATAAAAATGGTGATACTGACTTTTTTATAGGGAAAAGGGTCCATGACGAAGATAAATATATAAAATTAGTAGAGTTATCCGGAAATAGCGCATCGACCAGTTCATATTTCCCTAAATACAGGACTACTGAATGAAAAATATTCTATTCCTGACAATATCACCTTTTGAATCGTTAAATATGCGCAGCATTTATACTGATCTGATGAAAGTTATCTTAGAAAAAGGGTACAATGTCTATGTACTTTCTCCAATTGAAAGGAGGTATAAAAAAGATACATTTTTAACAAACGAAGGCAATCTCCATTTACTGCGTGTCAGAACCGGAAATATTATCAAATGCAGCCTCATCGAAAAGGGAATCACGACATTGTTGATCCAAGATCAATATAAAAAGGTAATAAGTAAATACTTCAGCAATGTAAAATTTGATATGGTATTATACTCTACACCACCTATTACTTTCGATAAAATAGTGAAATACTTAAAAACTAAACATAATTGCATAACATATTTAATGCTCAAAGATATTTTCCCGCAAAATGCCGTGGATATATGCCTGATCAAAGAGAATGGATTGCTTCATAGATATTTCAGGAAGAAAGAAAAAAATCTATATAATATTTCAGATCACATAGGCTGCATGTCACAGGGTAATGTAAACTATATTCTAAAACATAATCCGTGGCTTGATAAAAGCAAAGTAGAAGTATTTCCTAACGCAATTATACCTATAGAAAAAAGAGAAAATAAAACAAAAAACATAACTCTTCTCGATAAATATAATATTCAGCACGATGCTGTCATTTTCATATATGGCGGCAATCTTGGAAAACCTCAGGGTATAGATTTTCTAATTGATGTTATTGATAATTTCCACAAAGTGGAAAAAGGATATCTGCTGATAGTCGGTTCAGGCACGGAATATCATAGAATTGAAAAACATATTTCTTCTACAAAACCAAAAAATATAGCTTTATACCAATATCTTCCAAAAGACGATTACGACAAGCTTCTAGCCCAGGCAGATATAGGCTTAATATTGTTAGACAAAAGATTCACTATCCCGAATTTTCCATCAAGATTATTATCTTACATGGAGAATACAATGCCTATAATAGCAACTACAGATAAAGCTACAGACATAAAAGATGTTTTACTCGATTCGCAAAGTGGTTTATGGTCAGAAAGCGGAGATATCGACAACTTTATTAAAAATGTTAATAAACTCACAAATGACGAACAATTGAGAAGAATTATGGGTACAAATGCAAGAAAGTTTTTAGATGACAATTATGATGTTAAAAAAACTGTGAAAATATTATTGGAAAAATTTAATCCGGAGCATATTTAATGATCAGCGTCAGCGGTATAGACTCTGCGGGGAAAACCACACAGATAGAATTCATTGAAAAATATTATGAAAGTATTAACAGAAAATTCATCAGGATATGGGGTAGGGGGAGCTGGACTCCCGGTGTGGAAATAATCAAAAAACTAGTGAGAAAGGACAAGAATTTTACTGCGGAACAAAAGGCTGAATACAGAAAAGAAGCCAGAACGAATCCTAAAAAATCTAAGCTGCTTTTAATAGCTTCGATACTTGACCTTTATCTGTATTTCGGTATTTATTATAGATGGAAAGGTTTATTTGTAAAAGAAGTTATATGCGACAGATACATCTGGGACACCTGCGCCGATTTCCGTGTGGGATTTTCGCAGTTTGACTTTGAGAACTGGCTAATATGGAAACTCCTGCTCAAGTTCATACCGATGCCCAGACATTCATTTATGCTTGTTATTTCACCCGAGGAATCAATATCAAGAGGGCTGAAGAAACAGGAAATGTATATGGAAAGTCTTGAGAACAAAACAAAAAAAATTCAGGAATATTTTAAGCTGATAGATGAAGGTAAATGGACCGATGTGATTGACGGCAATCAGCCGATAGAAGCCATAAATGACAGGATAAGGGAGATACTCGGAAAATGAATATCGAAGCGATGAACCTTAGGGAAGATTTCTACGGTATATGTGAAAAAACTTTAAACGGTTATTTCAAAGAAGTTTACGGAGAGGAAATAGTATGCTCATTCCGAAAATCGAATTTTTCGGACAATATTGTCGTTTATGAAAAGATCAATGTTATAGGCACAAGAATTCCGGGATTGAGAACGGTAAAATACTTATTGGACGAATTTAATATTAAAGATAATTATCTGAAATTTATATTAGCAAAAATTTATGTTATTCTGACTTTTTTTTCTTTCGGTATTATCGCGAATAGGACGTTACTGGTAAAAAATAAAGAAATCTTCACGAGAGACCTGCTTATCTTTCCTGCTAACAGGAAATTACGTATTTTTCATTTTAATAACAATTATGTCGATGCTGTCGTAAAGGATACTTTTACAAGAAAGTTTTTTCAGAATGAATTAGATTTCAGACTAAATTCAAAATACGAATTCGTGCCTCCGATCGAGAAATACGGAAACAATTGGTACAGAGAGAAAATCCTCGAAGGTCAGGCACTGGCCAGAATCAGAGATAAGAAAATGTATTCTGTTTACACTTTAAAAGCCATCGAATATATATCTATTATTGCAAATGAAACTCTGACTCTGACAGACAACCGCGAATATTCCAGTTCTTTATTCAAAGAAATAAAAGCAAAACTAATGATCGCGAAAGAAAATAAGAAAATAAAAAAATACAAAATTGCTTTAGAATTTGCGGAAATTGCTTTTGATAAATCACAAAAAAACATTTTTCCTGTCCCAATATGCCTTACTCACGGAGATCTGCAGACAGGTAATATCTGGATCGACCATAAATATAATAAAGTTATACTGATCGACTGGGAAACGAACGAAAAAAGGAGTATCTGGTACGATCCAGCTACGCTCCTTCTTTCTTTAAGGAGAAAAGACAAGCTCAGAGATATGGTATTGAATTGCGATTCTTCAGAAATTAAAGACGCGATATTGATGAACGATAAGAATAAAAATTACGATATCCAGTCTGTTATCGGAATACTTTTTCTGGAAAATATAATTTTCTACCTTGATGATATGCTTGAACTTCCATCGGATTACGGTGGTGAGATCTTTGATAATTTTGTCAGTGAAATGGACAAAACAGGATGGAGGATAAAAAAATGAAATTATTTTTCGATGAACTTGAAAGAATTGCATTCAGCTCTGGTTATTCTGCTCCCCAAAAAGAATATGTACTTGAAAAATACAGATCAATGGATAAAATTGAAATATTTAGCTATGCGAAGAAACGGAAGATACTGCCGTTCATAGCCAAATTTTTTATATCTCAGGGACTGGACATTTCATTTTGGGAGGAACCGTATAATTATTACAAGAACCGCAATTTTGAGGTTATACAGATCCTGAAAAAAGTATTTGACGGATTTGATAAAAATAATATAGTTAGAGTCTTTGTTTATGAAAACTTCGGCGCATTGTTAAAAAATAACGGGGACATTGCCTGCTTCTGTTCAGGGGATGTTGACCTCTTCGTTGATACCAGAGATAAAGCTCCGATCATAAAAATTCTTAATGAAAACGGTTTTTACGAAAAAGGATGCTCAAAATCACTAAGTACAGTAAGAGGCGAATTTATTAATCCGAGTTATTTTGAAAGTGGGTTTAGAATTAACCTTATGTATAAACCGATTTCCAGGACAAAATTGCCGTTCACGATGAATGTAGACGAGGATATGTATTGGGGAAAATCTCAATTCTGGCAGGACACAAAAATCAAACTGCCTGAAAAGAACCTTCTTATGTATCTGTGCCTGCTTCATATTTCAGTTCACGGCTACATCAGGGAACCTGATATAAGGCTTTATATAGACATAAAGAACTCAAACAAAGATATCGACTGGAACCGCGTCTATGAAATGTCCGTAAAGGATAATAAACAGGTCAGAGTGCTCGCTGCTGCAAGGATCGTAAAAATGATAATCGGTGAAAATATACCGGACAGTTTCTTCAGACTTTTCGCAAAACACAGCGCAAAATTCGTCAGTTTATCAAAAGTAATTTATGACAGCGAAAATGAATTTATAAAAAGAAAGATTTCAAAAATCGATCTTTTAAAAATTGAAGCGTATTCATTTGATAACGGCGCTGTAAGAGGATTACTGGAAATGATCTTCCCCAACAAAGCGTGGATGAGAGAATATTATTTTCTTGGAAATAAAAATTTGTGTTTAGGTTACATTAAACATATAAAAAATTTGTTTTAATATGAACTACCCTAAAATAAGCGTAATACTTCCTCTCTACAATCTTGAAAAATACATCGGGGACTGCATACTATCCGTAATCGCTCAGGATTACCCCGAAATTGAGATCATCGTTATTGATGACGGATCTACCGATAATTCAAAGAAGATCGTTGAAAACCTTCTGGAAAATTGCGGCAGAGAGTATAAATTGATCAGCAAACCCAATAAAGGTGTTTCAGCCGCAAGAAATGATGGCATTAAGGCATCGACCGGAGAATGGATTGTAATGGTAGATGCGGATGATGTAATAAACAGATCTTTTGTTACTAAGCTTTACGAAAACATGGATAATTCCACTTCCTCCTGTGCTGTATTTTCCAATTACAGAATTCTTAGGGACAGAGACATCATAATTCACCATACCGTAAATAATAAAACACTCGTTTTTGACAGAAATAATGCGCTTAATCTTTATTATACCAGAGAATTTAAATTCATAATTGCAGCAATGCTTGTCAATAAGCGGTTTGTATTGGAAAATAATATTTTATTCGACGAGGATTGCAGATATTCCGAGGATGTAATTTATATATGGAAGATTTTAAGTAAAATGTCTGAGATCCGTTTTATCAACACTCCGCTTTACGATTACATACTTCACGGCGGATCCACTATGACATCATCGAATATAGAAAAAATCCTGACCTGCCGTGATTCAGTATTAAGACTAAATGACAATTATATATCTTTGATCGACGGCATGGAGGAACTAAAAAAACTTTTTTTATACCGCTATTTTATGGCGGTCTCCCATTCTGCCGCCAAGTTGCTGTCATATAAAAGTTTTATAGAACTGACGGAGGAATTGGACTTAAAGGTATATATTAAGTCTGCAACCGGCGCAAAAACATTTAAAGATCGTATTCTTAGAACTTTATATCTTTCCTGCCCGAGACTGTTTTATACCGTACTGAGAAAAAGATAGCTGAATTATTGGAAATTTAATTATGAAACATTTAGTTTTAATAGTAGGTGTATATTATCCTCAACCGTCCCCAACCGGCAAATGTGCGTCGCAGTATCTATCTTTAATAAAAGACAAATACAAAGTAGATGTTGTTTTCATTCAGTTCGGACAAGAGAAAATATATAATGTAACCAAAAACAATGAGAGACTATTCGGACTGTCTGATTGGAGGTTGCTGTTAGAAAATTGGTTACTGATAAGATCGGATAAAACAAATAATAAATTTATAAAAAAAATATACAGCTACGCAGCTCAATTCATGAAAGCTGTTGGACGGATTCAAAGCATAATCTACTTCCCGAACAACCTCCGCTGGTTCTATAAGAAAGCATTCAGAGAATTATGCAAAATTCACAAAAATGATCCAATAGATATTGTGTTTACAGTGAACTCGCCTTTTGCTGCTCATTTGGCAGGTGAAGCTTTTAAAAAGGAGTTTCCTGAAGTAAAGTGGGTCACTTATACCGTCGATCCTTACTATATCAGTTTTAAAGGCAGAAAAGGCGAAAAGAGCAGGTCTTTTGTTAGAGCTCTGAATGCAGAAAAGAAAACCTTATCAAATGCGGATGTGAACTTTCTATCGGAGGAGACATTCATCAATAGTGAAATGATCTATTCTGAAGTAAAGAACAGATCAAATCCTCTGCCGTATCTCATCCGGCCGGATTTTACCGGATCAGTCAATATTTTCGATCCGTCAAAGATCAATCTTGTATATGCCGGCAGTTTTTACAAAAAGATCCGTAATCCTGAATATTTATTTAAGGTGATCTTATATACAAAGAACGAAGATATTGTTCTTCATCTTTATTCATCAAGTGATTGCGAGTCTCTGATAGAAGATTATGTAAAAAGATCTGCTGGTCGGATAGTCAGGCATAAATTAGTAAGCTCCGAAGAAATTCAAAGTATTCTACAAAGTGCGGATGTATTGATCAATGTAGGCAACTCAATACCTGAGTTCAAACCAAGTAAGACATTTGAGTACATCGCAACAGGTAGGCCGATTATTACATTTAACCAAAATAATACCACTGATGAGACATTGCTAAAATATCCTTTTTCTCTACAGATAAATCAAAATGATGAATATGAAATGTCCGCATTAAAAATTGATGATTTTTGTCAAAACAGTAGGCATAATAAATTAGACTCTGTAAGTATAGAAAAAATCTATCCAAGTCACTCAATCGTAGCTATTACAAAAATTCTTGAAGATAATCTCTTTAAGAATAAGGATGATATTGAATGAAAGATAAAGAAAATTAACTTGACTTAGAAGAATTCTATAGTTAGCTTTATATTTGGATTATGAAATAAGTAAAATTTCTATTCAATGAAAAATCAGGATTTATATTTCGTTCAACCAGGAAAAAAAAATGAATAATTTTGAAGTACCAATAGTTCTATTTTTCTTTAAAAGAGACAAAATAGTACGTATTATTGAAAAAATAAGTGAGATAAGACCCCGTAAAATTTATTTAATTAGCGATGGTGCAAGAAACAAAGAAGAAGAATCGGCAGTGAACAATTGCAGACAACTAGTTGAAAAGGCAATAACTTGGGATTGTGAGATTATAAAAAATTATGCCAAAGAAAACCGTGGTGTATATGATCGAATCGGTCTTGGTGCAAAATGGGTTTTAACTCAAGAGGAACAGGCTATATTTTTGGAAGACGACAACCTACCTGATATTACTTTTTTTAGATTCTGTAAAGAAATGTTGGATAAATATAAGGATGATACAAGAATCCTTTGGATTTGTGGGACAAATTACCTTGAGAAATTTCAGCCAGCAGATGGCGCAAGTTATGTTTTTACAAAACATATGTTCCCATGCGGGTGGGCATCGTGGCGAGAAAAATTTAATAGATTCTACGACGGTGATTTAAGCTTGTGTGAAAACGATTATCTCATAAAAAGAATAGAGAAAGAATACTGCAACAAAAAAGTATATAAACAGTACAAATTTTCTTTTATGAGTGAATACAAAAAAATAATTAACAACAAGCGACCTGCATCATGGGATTACCAAATGGACTTCTCAATAAAAGCTAACGGTTTATTAGGAATATGTCCTAAGCACAATTTAATAGAAAACATTGGGGTTGATACATGCTCAGTTCATGGAGGTACAAGCTTCAATAATGTGATGACAAAAAGATTTTGCAGCATGAAAACTGTCCCCTTAGAGTTTCCTTTAATTCATCCTAAAATTGTTTTAACAGACTTAGAATTTGAAAAGAAAATAGGTAAAATAATATTATATCCTCTAAAAATACGATTAAGGTCTCAGTTGTCGAATTTATTAAAATCATTGCTAAGAATCAAACATGATAAGAATTTAATCCAAGAATTAAATAAAAAGTTATTTAATAAGAAATGATACAGTTTTACTATGACTAATAAATTATTATGAAAATCAGTTTAAAATATTCTATTAATAAAAATGACATACTCCTATTTGTTCTCGTTGCAAGTGTAATTTATGTTCTAATATCTGATATACTTTTTTATTATAAAATAAATAGTCCCTATTTTCCATATGCGGTTAATTATCTGGCATTTGGGATCTCATTTATTTCGTCTGTTTTTATTCTTTTCAAAGGAAGTAATAAACCTATTTTCAAACTTAAAATATTTTATACAATTCTGTTATTAAATTTAATGACAATATTTACAACTTTGACTAATTACAACAGCATTATTTACGGGAATAGATTAATATTAGTAGTCATGTTGTTTATGTGGTGTGCAGTTTTTATTATCTCTTTTGAAAGCATCTATCATAATAATAACTTCTACAAAGCTACAAAGTATATTATTTTTATATGCCCTATCTTCATTTATTTATTCATAACCCATACCTTTTCTTATGATTATATAATTAATCGCCAACCAAATACAGTATATTATTCTTTATTTTTCCTTCCGTTTATTTTAACCTCAAAAAAGAAATATTTAAAGCAATTAGGTGTAATTGCAATTTTTATCTGTATTTTAATATCGGTCAAGCGTACAGCCTTTATTGCGTTCGCATTATCAATTTTTGTCTATTATATCGTTTTGTTTAAAAACAACAATATCCTGAGTAAGAAAAATTTATATACCCTTCTCACTTTTCTATCAATTACTATTATTTGTGTTTTTTCCTATAACTCCGTAATAGATTATTACAATGTTGATATTATTGCAAGATTTGATCAGATAATGGACGATAGAGCTGATATTTGGTTGGAGGTATGGCGACAACAAACAAGTTCAGATTTTAGTCATTGGATTCTGGGTAAGGGTTGGAATGGAGTAGTAAACAATGCTAATATAAGCAATAGAATTGAGAACCTGAGCGCACACAATGATTTCTTAGAAGTCCTATACGATTACGGAATTTTTGGATTTATTCTCTACATTACTCTACTTTTACAATTAATTGTCTACGCAAAGAAAATGATAAGCGATAAATTCGAGTTAGGACCAGCTTTTACAGCCTCGATTGCTTTATTTTTAGTTGTATCATTAACTAGCCACTTAATCATTTATCCAAATTATTTCTATTTATTAATGCTGTTCTGGGGTGCAAGCATAGCTCATTATGAAAAGTTAATTAAATCAAATCAAAAGCAAGTCCTATGATGAAAATTTCAATTGTTATTCCTGTATATAATTCAGAAAAATATTTGAACAGGTGTGTTGATAGCCTTATTAATCAAACATATAAAAATATTGAAATAATCTTAATTAATGACGGTTCTACAGATAAATCCGAATTTATTTGTACCGATTATGCTGCAAAACATGAAACTGTAAAGGTATTTCATAAAATCAACGGCGGTGTGTCATCTGCAAGAAATGTGGGAATAAATAATGCTACTGGCGATTATTTAATGTTTGTAGATAGCGATGATTATATTGAACCTCTTATGGTTGATACTTTGTTAAGTTTAATCAATAGAAGCTCCTCCGATTTCATAATAAGCGGAATAGCTATTATAGACAACGCTAATTCAGATGCAAAAAAAATTAATGCTTATAACATGAAAGACAAAAACTACAGTCCAAAATCGCTTTTAGAAGCGGTTAATAAAGACTTCGATTTAGTTTGTTTTTGCGGTCCTTGCGCAAAAGTGTATAAAAATGATATCGTAAAGGATAAAAAAATACTTTTTAATGAAGATATTTTTTTAGGAGAAGATACATTATTTGTTCTCGAATACTTGAAACATTGTAAAAATATTATAACAGTAAAAGAAATTTTTTATAATTACATCCGTGAGGGTAATGATTCACTTTTTACAAAATATAGTAAAAATGCATATGATTTTAGAGAAATTGTGTTTGATGAGATGAGAAATGTAATGAAATTTTTTGATTGCACTCATGAAAGTATGAGACAATTCGAATCTATGTATTATAACATTCTGTTTGAATGTCTAATTTTTGACTTTATTAATTTCGAAAAAAGTGACAAAAAATTTAAGATTACTAACATTGGTAAATTCATAAACAATAAAAATATAAGATTATACACAAATTCTCAAAAAAACACTAAAATAAAGGCTACTGTAATTAATACAGTTTTGAAACTCAAATTAAAATATTTATTATACTTTATTTTATATTTGAAATATTCCTTAAAAAGGAGGAGTTGATCTGAAAACAGCAACACTAACTTTTCATAATGTACCAAATTACGGAGCAATGCTACAAACTTATGCTTTACAAAAAATTATCGAAAATCTGGGTCATGAAAATATTATTATTGATTATAAATGCAAAGCTATATCAGACAAATATAAACCAGTACAGTTTTATAAATTCAGAAATCCTATTGCATATGTAAAATATCTTATAAATTACAGAAAGAGTATCAACCGTATTAAACTTTTCAATGAATTCTTATCTACTCACATTAAGATCACTGAAAAAGCATATTTAACTAAAGATTCTATGATTGAGTTAAATAGTATCTTTGATAAGTTTATATGCGGTAGCGATCAGATCTGGAACTACAATATAACTAATAATGATTATGCGTATCTTTTTGACTTTGTATCCGATAATAGAAAAAAATATTCATATGCCGCAAGCTTCGGATTTAGCAGAATTAATAGTGAATCCATTGTAGCTTATAAAAAACTTCTTTCTGGCTTCAATAAGATATCTGTGAGAGAATCTAATGCACAAAATATTATAAAAGATTTGTTGGCACAAGATTGCCCTGTAGTTTTAGATCCAACACTGCTTCTCGATAAACAAGATTGGTATAAAGCTGCGAGTAAGAATGTAATTTTTAAGAAAAAGTATATATTGATTTATATACTAATTGATACCGATAGTGTTTTTGACTTTGCATACAAACTTTCTAAAATGCATAATTATGAAATTGTTTGTATCGGTACGAGCAGAAAAAAGCCGAATGTTACATTCATAGATAATGTGGGACCATCAGAATGGTTAAACTTATTTTTACATGCTGAATTTATAATTACAAATTCTTTCCATGGAACAATTTTTTCAATAAATTTCAATAAAGAGTTCTTTGTTGAGATGCTCCCAGACCAAATAGATGCAAACTCTAGATTTGAAAGTGTTTTAAATATCTTCAACCTTAACACCCGTAGGATAACTAATGGCGATAGTAGTAGTATAAATAAAAAAATCGACTTCGAATCTGTAAATAATATTCTTGCAAAAGAAAGAGAAAAATCTTTAAATTTCCTAAAAAATATAGTAGACTCAAATGAGTAGAACAAAAATATTTGTATATAATTCGACTTCAACAGCATTGTTACAAATCGTAACGATGGTGGTGGGTTTTATTATACCTAGAATTATGTTGCAGTACTACGGGTCTGAAATAAATGGATTGGTTAGTTCAATCACTCAATTTTTGGGTTATTTAACTTTAGTTGAAGCAGGCCTAGCTAGTGCCGCGATTTATTCTTTATATAAACCTCTAGCAGAAAAAAATACCAATGAGATCAATTGTATTCTTATAGCAGCGAACAACTTTTACAAAATTTCAGGTTATATATTTGTTTCGTTAGCTGTGATACTTGCTTTTTGTTATCCCTATTTTATACAAACTGAAAAACTTTCTTATACAGAGGTAAGTATTTTAGTATTAATACTTGGAATGACAAGCGTTTCTAATTTATTCATTTTAGGCAAATACCAAGTACTTTTAACTGCTGATCAAAAGATTTATATCTTATCTACTTTCTCAATAATAACGATAATCATACAAACGATACTTACTGTAATATTCGCAAATCTTAATGTTGATATTATCACCCTTAGAACTATAATTTTATCTTCAATATTTGTTAGATACTTCTTATTACATTTCTATGTAAAAAAATACTATTCTTTTGTAAAATATGACAGCACGCCGAACAACAAAGCCCTTAGCAAAAGATGGGATGCTTTTTACTTGCAAGTTCTTGGAACTATACATACCGGCACTCCAATAGTAATTGCCACAATTTTTCTCACACTTAAGCTTGTTAGTGTATTTAGCATATACAATTTGGTAATACTCGGTATTTCTGGAATTTTATCAATTTTTACAAGCGGACTTTATGCGTCTTTTGGAGACGTTATTGCAAAGAAGGAACAACAAACGCTACAAAAAGCTTATCAGGAATTCGAACTTGCATATTATATGATCATAACAATAATATATTCAACCGCTTTAATAGTAATAATGCCATTTATCAAAGTTTACACATCAGGTATAAATGATGAAAATTATTACCTTCCGATTTTAGGAATACTTTTTGTTGTAAATGGGATACTTTACAACATAAAGACACCACAAGGCATGCTGGTAATATCTGCTGGATTGTTCAAAGAAACAAAAACTCAAACTACTATCCAAGGTTTGATCGCAATTTTGGGTGGTTTAATATTTGTTCAATATTATGGAATATATGGGATATTAGCTGGTCCGATTCTTTCAAATATATATAGAGATATTGATTTATTGATATTTATACCTCGACATGTTACAAAATTAAAAATCAGATATTCTATGTATCGAATTTTAAGAATTCTTATAATTACAACCTTTATATATTTTTCATTCCCAGAATTCGAATCACTACAAAATTCGTATTTGGGAATTTTCTACATGATAACTATAGGCGCTATTTATTCTACAATATTAGTTCTAATAGTCAATTATATGTTTGACAAAACAATCTTTATATTTATTTATTATAGGTTTAAAAAATTGATTTTTGGTAATCGCTGAGGTTACAATATAACGAAATAGAATTATCTAATCATTTTTCTAAGTAATATTATTAATTTATTCCTGTTAAATCTAGTATTACCGTTTTTTGTAAAAAAGTGAACTCCCATAACGAGACTACTTGAAAAAACAACTCCGAGGAAAATTGATGCTATTAAAATAATGTTTCTCGCAGGCTTTACAGGATTTCTTTTTTCTATAGCTTTATCGAGTATTCGAATTACATCAACACTTTTATTTTCTTCGATCTGATTAATTTCTCTTTGTTTTACCATTGTAAGATATACTTCCTGCTTTATGGTAACTTGCCTTTGCAGTCTTTGTAATTCCAGCTGTAAATCAGGCGAATTTAAGATATTCCTGTTAGTTTCTCTGAACTTTTTTAGTTCATTTTCCGCATCTTGCAATTCTGCTCCAAGTACAGCTGCTCTTTCGTTAATAAATTCTAGGTTCTTTCTAATACTTTCTTTCTGTGTATTATTAACCCAATTAGCTACGAAAAGAGATATGAAATTTGCAATATCCCGTGTTAATTTTGGATCTTCCATAATAACCGATACTGTTATTAATCCTGTTTTAATATTCGTGTTGACACCTATATTATTCCTTGAGATCATCTCGCTATAACTATAAAATCTCCGTTGATTCCAGTTTTCTTCGTCTTCTTTTGTTATTACATCTATCGGTTTTTCTGCTTCAAACTTATCATCAAAATATTTAATCAGATTTATTTTTTTATCATAACCTTTTATTTCCCACTCGTGCTCTACGATTTGTTCTGAAAGCGTCCTACTTTTAACCACATCTGGGATGTTGTAATCTGCTTCCCCTGCTTGGGCGCCTGTCATTCCTAGCTGTGTAGCCATAACTTTCATTGGAGATGTCTGGCCTGTCTGTGCAGGATATAGAGTAATTGTACTTCTGTACATTCGTGTCGAAAACAAAAAGTATAATATCCCAAAAAACAAAAATATGCCGGTCACAATAGCTATAAGTTTTCTGGCTTTCCAGAGGATGTGGATTATTTCGATCAGGTCTATTTCGTGTTCGTGTTTGTTAGGCTGGGCTTGTATAGGGTCTGTCATTTATGTGTCCTGTGTTTTTGATTTTGCTGTTATACGGGATAAATATAATAAAGTTTAGCGTTAAATCCAATAAGGTTATATTCAGGTGCTCGTTAAGCTATTCATAAAAAAAAATATTTATAGCTTTAAACTTTTGATAACTTTTTTCAAAGCTACAGCTTTTTCGCCTTTGGAACTTTCCTTTGCTTCCCGCAAGTCCTTAATATCTTCGTAATCTTCGATCATTTCTTCGATTTTTTTAAACTCATTTATCGGAATTACGACAAACTCCTTTTTACCTTCTTTTTCTAAAATCTGTGTATGTAGTTTCATATTTACCTCTTTATAAGTACGCTTCTTTTCTGTGTTTTATTCTGTAAATGATTATTTTATCATCTTCAATTTCAAAAAGCACACGATAATTGCCAACTCTCAATCTGAATTCCGGTGTATAATTTGTTAATTTTTTAATATCGCCTTCAAGTCCGTTTTCAAGATTTTGTATTTTACTAACTACGATCGCTGCTTGTGCTTTTTCTAATGTTTTCAAATCTTTTATAGCTCTAGGCATTATTTCGACGCTATATGGCATTAGTAACTCCCGCTTTCATGCAATCTGATTTAAATATAATAAAATTTAGTATTAAATCCAATAGGGTTATTTTTTAAGCCTTTTGATCTCGCTTTTTATGTAATCGAGCGTGAGCAGCTTTTTTTCTACCCCTTTGACATCTAAGAGTTTGACATTGCTTGAATTGTAATCGGTGAGTTCTTTTTTCTGCTTTTCACCTTTTTCGAAGAATTTTGCGTAGTTGAGGTCTCTCGTGTCTGCCGGTACCCTAAAAAAGTCTCCGAGGTCTTCCGCGAAGGCCATTTCCTCTCTGGTGAGCAGCGTTTCATATTTCTTTTCGCCGTGACGGGTTCCTATTATCTGAATTTTGCTTTTTGCTTTGAACAGATTGACCATTGCCTGTGCGAGGTCCCGGATGGTGCTTGATGCCGCTTTCTGTACGAAAAGGTCGCCCTGTCTGCCGTTCTTATATGCGAAAAGGACAAGATCGACCGATTCTTCCAGGCTCATTAAAAAACGGGTCATGTCCGGGTCGGTAAGAGTTAAGGGTTTTCCTTCTTCTATCTGCTCGATGAACAGCGGGATGACCGAGCCTCTCGATGCCATCACATTGCCGTAGCGGGTTACGCAGATCGTTGTTTCCTTTTCATCCACATTCCTTGATTCCGCTATAGCCACTTTTTCCATCATAGCCTTTGATATGCCCATCGCGTTTATGGGGTAAGCTGCTTTATCTGTGCTTAATACGACCATTTTTTTAACTTTATTGGCTACTGCCGCCCTGATGACATTTGAAGTGCCGATCACATTCGTGCGGACAGCTTCCATCGGGAAAAATTCGCATGAAGGTACCTGCTTTAAGGCTGCCGCGTGGAATATGTAGTCAACTCCCTTTGTGGCTTCAAATACGCTGTCGTAATTCCTTACGTCTCCGATATAGAATTTTAATTTGGGATTATTAAGCTGGCGTCTCATGTCGTCCTGCTTTTTCTCATCGCGTGAAAATACCCTTATTTCTTTTACGTCCGTGCTGAGGAATCTGTTTAGCACCGCGTTTCCGAATGAGCCTGTTCCGCCTGTGATCAGCAAAGTTTTACCCTTGAACATTTTATTTATCTCCGTAGATTTCATGAATTTTATCAGTTATAAAAGTCTGGATCTTTTCTGCATCCATAATTGCCTTCTCCATATCAATTTTATCAAGTTCAAGCTTGTATGGATAACGGGTAGTAACAGAGAAATCGGTCAAGTCTATACACTCGTTCTTTATTTCTTCGAAAGTTGTATCAAGTTCAATTAACTCTTTATACAATGCAATTAAGTCGTGAGTTTTTATCACTTCTTTGTTTCTAAAAACCAGATAAGCTTTCATATATTTTTCTGCGCACTGCTGACAGTGATAACAAATAATCTCTAATGGAACCGGTTTCATACTCACGAGATACTTTGCCGATGCGAGATCCTGAGATGCGACCTCGACCCATTCTTTATACTGACTATCCATAAATTACCAGCCCCTTTTCAAGGATTTCTCTCTCCATTCCTGCATAATTCTTAGCATTATCCTCAAATTCGTCCTTTCTGAAAACGAAAATGTCGAGCGGGCTTTTTGCTTCCGAAATTATCTCTCTTCTTATCTCTCTTGTAACATCGATCTTTCGCCTGTCTCCTTCAATTATCACGCATAAGTCAATGTCACTATACTTATCCGGTTTTCCGTAAACATGGCTGCCGAAGATAATAATTTTGCTGACCTTAAGCTTTTCGGATATTTTCTTCGCGATCTTAGTAATTTCTTTTTTTATAGCGGTTTTCATTTTTAAGCCTTACAATTTCATTTATCAGCGTTAAATATAATAAAGTTTAGTAATAAATCCAATAGGCTTTTAAGTCAGGCTGAAATTTTATTGTATCATTTTATTGTATCATTTTATTGTATCATTTTATTGTATCATTTTATTGTATCATTTTATTGTATCATCTCCGACCTTTTCTGGATTATTTATCTTTTCAGGCTCATTTATTCCCTCAACCATTCCGCCATTACCGCCATTCATTCCGCCACTTATACTTTTGGAGGCTCAGAAGATGTCTTTTCCGAACTCTTATGGGTGGGACTGGGGTAGTCGCTGGGGTAGTCGCTGGGGTGTCGATTGGGGTGTCGATTGGGGTGTCGATTGGGGTGTCGATTGGGGTGTCGATTGGGGTAGTGACTGGGGTAGTCTCTTTTGTCACCCTCTTTTGTTGCATTTATAGTTGCATCTGTGACATTCTTTTGGGACATTTACTCTGCCACCTCTGCCACATATAAATTTAAAGGCTCATTTATTCCGCCATTACCGCCATTCATTCCGCCACTTATACTTTTGGAGGCTCAGAAGATGTCTTTTCCGAACTCTTACCTGAACTCTTTTCCGAACTTTCTTGGGTGGGACTGGGGTAGTCGCTGGGGTAGTCTTTTGGGTGGTCTTTGAAGTATTTATCTTTACTAAAGTATTCGTATCATCTCAAATTATACGCTTTAAATATAATGTAACAGTAATGTTAACCGTATATCTGTATTCCCTTATTCATCACTTCTAACAGAAAAGGATTGTTTTCTTTTATATCTGCTTTGCCGAAAGGATGCGGTTCAATTCTAAGATCGACCTTCCTGCCGATCTTCATAAGGTCAACGCGCATATCGAATCTGTCGGCGATCTTATCAAAAATTATTGCAATATCAATGTCGCTGTCAGCGTTAAAATTCCCTCTTGCATAAGATCCGAAAATATATGCTTTAACGATTTTATATTTACCTGCGGTGACAAAATCCAAGTATTTATCCGCTATGCTTTTAATTTCTCTGTCAACCATTACTTTGCTCAGTTAAATTATACGCGTTAAATATAATAAAGTTTAGTAATAAATCCAACACTGATCTAAGATAATCTAAGGTAATCCAAGAAATTGTTCAAAATTATCCCTGGTAATTACCTGCGTTTCGGAATTCGGATAGGTCGAAGTAAAGATTTCCGGTAATTTAGTTTTCTTTCTTTCATTCCATTTGAATTCGTAAGCGTAAAGTGTACCGTCCCTTTCCTCAATATAATCGATCTCCTGCATATCCGTTGTTCTCCAAAAATACCTTGCGCAGTATATTTCGTTATAATGAGTGTGTTTTATTCTTTCAGCCAAGCAGTAGTTTTCCCAGAGTTTGCCGACATCATCCCGCATTTCAATGCTTTTGAAATTTGAAATTAATGCGTTCCTGATCCCGAGATCGTAAAAGTATATCTTTCTGTTCCTTTTAAGCTCTTTTCTCAAATTTCTGGAAAATGCGCCCAGTCTGAATACGATAAATGCTCTTTCGAGGATAGTTATATATGATTCGACGGTATCTTTCTTTAGTTCGGTTAAATTACCCAGTTCTGTATATGATACTTCGTTTCCGGCCTGAAATGCTAGAGCCTGTAAAAGTTTCATCAGCTTGTCGGGCTTCTGTATCCTGTTCCACATAAGAATGTCTTTGAACAGATAGCTGTTCACCATTTCATTCAGAACTTTCTTTTCTTTTCCGGGCGATGTAACGACCTCCGGATAAAAACCGTAAACAAGCCTCTGGGGCATCATTCTCAATTCTTCCCTAAGTCCGGTATGATCTGCCATTTCCTTAAATGATAACGGGAAAAGATGGAACTCAGTCTTTCTTCCTGTTAAACTTTCGGTTATTTTATTGCTCAGTTCAAACGATGAGGAGCCTGTGACAACAAGGTCAACGCCCTTTATCTTATCGGTTATCAGCTTCAGTTTGTTCCCTATATCATCTATTTTTTGAGCTTCGTCAATAATGATCGTTCTATTGTCTCCGATTATACCTTTTAATCTGGTGGATGTTATATTCTCGAAAATTGCCCTGTCGTCCGGCTCGTCACCGTCAAACCATATTACTTTTTCTTTCCCGTCGAAGATATGATGAAGAATGGTCGTTTTTCCGGTCTGCCTTGGTCCCAGAATGATCTTTGCTTTACCCGTTTTTTCTTTAAGAAAAGATTCGAGCTGCCTTTTTATCATAGTATCTGTCATAACCCGACCTCTGATTTATTTCTGATATAAATATATAAAGAATTACTTTTAAAGTCAAGCGCACTTTGGCTTTTTTTAGCTGATTATCGCCAATCCATTGGCTTTTTTTAGCCGATTATCGCCGATCAAATGGCAGAGTATCCATCACTACATATAAATCCAATAGGCTTTTAAGTCAGGCTGAAATTTTATTGCGGGTGCAGGCACTTTTAAAAAGTTGAGCCAGTGCGCGACGGTGCTTAATGTTCTGTTATTGACAGGCTGTACAAGTTTTTCCAGGTCTATGTCGAATGAAAGGTAAGCCTGATATTCGTCGTAATACTGATCTATGCTAAGTCCTGCTGAGAGACCAAGCCATTGCGGAAAGTATTTGACCGGAAAAGTGAGCCAGTAGGTCTGCCCCGGGTAGTCCTCGATAATGTACTCCGGATCCCATGCGAATCCTTCACCCTGATCTTTTTCTTTGTAGTAATATGACATCTTGATCTTATAATCCTGCAGGGCCGGATATTTGAGCTGAAGTGTTCTGTAGCCCGCTCCCGCCGTTCCAGCGACCACATCCCAGCTTGAAAATCCCCACGATGGCGAAAAACCGTCCTTTACATCTATCATAAGCTGAATAAACGCGCTTGTTCCGAAGCTGTACCACAGTGCCTGTTCATGTTCTACATTCGACCAGATGAGTGAATTGTAAACCGCGTCATGGGCGACATAACCTCCGTAGAAGTGTCCGACCTTATCCATATTCTTTACATATTTCATATCCGAGCCGTCATCGAAATGAAAAGGTTCGTAAGTTCCCTTCCACCATGCGTTCTGAAGTACGAGGTATGAGCCTGTTGATATTACCGCGGCCGATCCTGCCGCTATAGAGAGACGGGTATAGTTGACTTTTGAGCTGTCCTGTGCAGAGAGTGTTAATAAAGTTAATAATATTGAGAGTGTTAACCGTATTATTTTTTATTCGCTCCAGACGACCCTTTTGATATAATCGGTGTAGCTGACGATGATCCTTAAGACTTTATCGGACACATTAGGCAGTGAGTAATCATAAACCTGCAGCAGCACTCCGTCCTCTCCCCTGCCCTGGGTTTCTAAAATTTTTAGCGCCTGCATTATCCTTTCCGTGTTCATTCCCGTCATGATGACCGAGGCTTCTTCCATCGCTTCGGGTCTTTCGTGCGCATCCCTTATGTTGACGGCCGGAAAGTTCATAATGGATGATTCTTCCGATATTGTGCCTGAATCTGAAAGTACCGCCTTCGCGTTTATCTGAAGGTGTACATAGTCGGAAAATCCGAACGGTTTATGCGTGATAATGAGCGGGTTGAGTTTGGTCTTTTCTTTTTCGAGCTTGATCCTTGTTCTCGGGTGCGTTGAGATCAGGATCGGGATCTTATAGAACTCGGCTATCTTATTGAGCGCATCGAAAAGCCCGTTGAAATTTTTATCCGAATTAATGTTCTCTTCCCTGTGCGCCGAAACTACGAAATAATTAAATTTGCTCAGCTTGAGCTCTTTTAAGATCTTTGAATTTAATATCTTTTCCTCGTTGGCTACGATCACCTCATTCATCGGGCTGCCCGTCTTTATTATGCGGTCGGGCGAGATGCCTTCCCTTAAAAGATATTCCCTTGAAATGTCAGAATAAGGCATATTTATATCTGAAATATGGTCAACTATCTTTCTGTTCGTCTCTTCGGGGACTCTCTGGTCGAAACAGCGGTTGCCGGCTTCCATGTGGAAGATCGGAATGTGCCTTTTTTTTGCTGGTATTGCGCACAGGCATGAATTGGTATCGCCCAGAACTAGAAATGCGTCGGGTTTTACCTTTTCTAAGACAGCATCGATCTTTATTATTATGTTGCCTATCGTCTCCGATGCGCTTCCTTTTGCCGCGTCAAGAAAGTGGTCAGGCTTTTTTAGCCCAAGATCCTGAAAAAATACTTCGTTCAGTTCATAATCGTAATTCTGCCCCGTGTGGACGAGAATATGTTCAATAGCTTTGGATGAATCCAGCTTTTTTATAACTTCAGAGAGCCTGATGATCTCCGGCCTCGTACCCACTACGGTCATAACTCTAAGTTTTTTCATTTTTCAGCCCTGCCACTTTAAATTTGCTTTTAAAGTTTAAATATAATTGAACATTTGCGCATTTTCAACTTATAAATTATATTTAGCAATTGAGAAAACAAGCTTAGAGGATTTTTATGAAAATAGCTGTAGCTGGAACGGGATATGTGGGACTGGTAGCGGGCGTCTGCTTCGCGGAAGTCGGGCACAAAGTCGTGTGCGTGGATATTGACGATGCCAAAGTAAAGAAGATGAAAAAGGGCTTATCCCCCATTTTTGAGGCCGGGCTTGAAGAGCTTATGCGTAAGAATTATAAGGCCGGAAGGCTTGATTATACAATTGATTATAGAGCTGCTTACAAAGACGCTGACGCTATTTTTATAGGAGTGGGAACTCCCGAACAGCCTGACGGAAGCGCGAACCTGTCGCATATCGCCACTGTTGCGAGGCAGATAGCGGAATCTGTTGAAAAAGACTGTCTGGTCGTGGTAAAATCAACGGTACCGGTAGGCACAAATGACAAGGTAGAGCAGTTCATTCACGACTTTCTTTTAAAAAATGTTAAGGTCGAAGTAGCTTCGAATCCCGAATTCCTGGCACAGGGATCGGCCGTTAAGGACACGCTTCATGCGGCAAGGATCATCATCGGTACCGAGAGCAAATGGGCCGAGAAGCTGCTTATGAAGATATACGAGCCTTTCAAGCTCCCGATAGTTTCCGTGAGCAGAAGGTCGGCTGAAATGATAAAATATGCTTCGAACGATTTTCTCGCGCTGAAAATTTCATATATGAACGATATCGCCAACCTCTGCGAGCTTGTGGGCGCCGACATTCAGGATGTGGCTAGGGGTATGAGCTATGACGAGAGGATCGGAAGCAGGTTTTTAAACGCCGGAATAGGTTACGGCGGTTCGTGCTTCCCGAAGGATACGAAAGCGCTCGAATATCTGGCGAAACAGCACGGCTACGGTCTGAGGACCGTCACAGCCGCGATCGATGTGAATAAGGAACAGAAGACCGTCCTGTTCAGAAAGGCGAGCAAGCGGCTGATCACATTCAGTAATCTGAAGGTCGCCGTTCTGGGACTTACTTTCAAGCCCGGAACCGACGATCTGAGAGAAGCGCCGTCTTTGGAAAATATTCCGCTGCTCTTAGGACAGGGCGCGGATATTATCGCTTACGATCCTGTGGGTAAAGAGAATTTTGAAAAGTTGTATCCAGCAGGCAAAAACGGCAAAGGCTCCATCCGCTACGCAAAAAGTCCCGAAGAAGCCTTAAAGGGCGCAAATGTATGTTTTATTCTGACGGAATGGGATACCATTAAAAAACTAAAACCCGCCGATTATAAAAGGATCATGCGTACACCTCTTGTTTACGACGGAAGAAATATATACGGTTTAAAAGAAATGCTTAAAGCCGAAGTTGAGTATCACTCGATCGGCAGATAAATTTATACTTCCATAAAATATGTGTCGGGATGCTCGGGATCGAACTTTTCGTTAGCCCACATGACTGTAACCATATCCGTTTCGCCTAAGTTCGTTATGTTGTGGGTGTAGCCCGGAGGGATGTCAACGACCTCCAGCTTGTCGCCCGAAACTGAATATTCGATAATTTCATTTGAATTAATGTTCCTGAACCTGATGATCCCTGTGCCTGAAACGACCATGAATTTTTCTGTCTTGGTATGATGCCAGTGATTACCCTTGGTTATCCCCCGCTTTGATATATTGACAGAAACCTGCCCCCTCTCATCCGATTTTACGAATTCCGTAAAAGACCCTCTGTTGTCAACATTCATTTTGAGCGGATATGAGAATTTATCTTTCGGCAGATAGCTCAGATAGGTCGAATAGAGCTTCTTTTCGAATTCGTCCTCCATATTGGGCAGTCTTAGAGTCTCCCTTGAAGCTTTGAACTTATAAAGCGTGTCGGTGATCTCGCCTAAAGTCTTGCAGTACGAAATATCTATGTCGTGAAAGAATTTTACCTTGTCTGAATAAGTATAGTCCGATATCTTAATGAATTTTTCGACTATATCGTCAATGTAAACAAGATTTACCGTGTTGTTCCTGTCCGAAACGGTTATAGGCAGGTCGTTGGCTATATTGTGACAGAAGGTGGCTACAGCTGAATTATAATTGGGCCTGCACCATTTTCCGAAAACATTCTTTAGCCTGAAAACATAGACCTTTACATCGTTGTCCATACCGTATTTCATCAAAGCTTCCTCAGCCCTCTTCTTGCTGATGCCGTAGGGATTTCCGTGCTCGGCCTGGATCGAGGAAGTGAGAACGACCGGTATTTTATTATATTTTTCGCACAGATTTATAACAGTTTCGAGCGTGCCGTAATTTCCGGTTATGAACTCTGATTCTTCTTTTGGCCTGTTCACGCCGGCTAAGTGATAGATAATATTAGCCTGCTTAATATATTCCTCCAGCTTTTCGGCAGGATCATTAATATCGTATAGGAACAGCGTTTTTGTTTTTAGCTCTCTGAAGGCCGCAGTGAGGTTATTTCCTATAAATCCGTTAGCTCCCGTTATCAGAATGTTCTTCATTTTACGCCTCCGAAAATTTAAATCTGCTCTTAATTTGTATTTGAAAGGTAGAATGCTATCGTTACGATACTTGCGATAATAGCGACCCAGTCCTTCAGGCTCGTACCTTCTTTTTCCTCGGGTTTCTTTTCCCTTTTGACGACCACTTTAGAGCCTTCCTTTACCGATGGAGACCACCAGCTGTCAACTTTTGCCGCGCCGCCCGGATAATATACGACAGTTTCGCCTTCGATGTAATTATCGTCCACCATAACTCCGCCGGCCGCAGCCACATAATCGTCAAGGTCCCAGCCCGGCGTATATTTAACAAGCCCGGGTGTAAAGACAAAACCTTCGACCATCACCACGCCCGGATGTCTCGGAACGGTTATCACATCCCCGTTCTGAAGCATCAGGCTTCCGCCGCTGCTTCCCTTTGACACGCTGCCGAAATCGGACAGCACATCTTTTTCGCCTCTTTTGAACATTATCCCCTGCGGGAACGCCTCGTTTTTTAGCCCGCCCGCCCTTTCGATCAGGTCGGCCAGTGTCTCTTTTTCTTTCATAAGAGAATATGAGCCGGGAAATTTCACTTCGCCGTTTATTGTAACATTCCTCTGCAGCTGATAATCGGGATACTGCCTGACCACCACATTATCCATGTCCTGAAGATAGAACACATCTTTTTCTAAAGCAACCGCATCAGCCTTAAAGTAATCGGGGTTGAGCTTGATCTTATGCACCGAAGAGAGAGTGTTCGGCTTTACATTATAAGGATCGATCCTGAACACTTCAGCCTCGTAGTAATAAGCGCCTTTTACGAATCCGCCCGCCTGAAGTATCAGATCCTCCACTCTCATATTCGACTGGAGATCGAATTTTCCCGGACTTCTGACCATTCCGTTTATCGTGACAGCTTTTGGATAGACGGCCACATTTATGTCATAAACCTTTAAATGATCCTTGTTCTGCAGAACGATATCTTCGGTCATATCGCCTTCCAAAACTTTCCTTAAGTTTACCGAAATAATTTTTGTCGTTATTCCGTCATCGTTGTATCTGATCAGATCGGCTCTTTCAAGATATGTATTCTTCCTGAAAACCTCGTCTTCCAGGCCTCCCGCCTTCAAAATAAGGTCGGATATCTTTGCTCCGGAATCAAGATTTGTTACGCCTAACCTTTTAACATGCCCTGATATCGAGACCTGGTTTTTCGGTTTTAGATCCCAGTTGGAATAAACCTTTATAACATCGGAACTTTCGAGCTTAAAATTACTCGATTCAGGTTTTCTTAAGTCAAGATCGAATAATTCGGTCGTCAGATTAGGATAAGTTCTGGTAAGCAGGGCTTTTTCCAGAAAAGCTTCGGGTAAAAGACCGCCGGTCTGTTTGAACAGATCGCCCAGTGTCATATCCTTCTGAAGCGAATATTTTCCGGGCAGAAGCACTGCTCCTTCGATATTCACATAGTTTATCATGATGTTCGATATCTGGAAAATGGTCACGATGTCGCCGTCACGCAGTTTTATCGGCTCTATCACCACTTTTTCGCCTTCAGACCTGCCGAGCCTGAATTCTTTCACTTCTTTAGAGTGCATGATCTCATTCGTTCTTTTTTCAAACGGAACTATACGCTCGACCTGAAATCTGTCAAGAGTGGCGGTGATCCTGAGTCCGCCTGAAAATTTCATCAGGTCAGCCATGTTCTCTGTGTCTTTAAGCTCATATATGCTCTCGTTATTGACCTCTCCCTCAAGCTTGATCGCGCTGTATCTGGGCGGTACGAGGATATTATCGTTGTTCTTTAATATCACATCATTGACTTTTTTTCCGGTAAGCAGATAATCGTAAATGTCAATGGTTGAAACGACCCTGCCGTCCCTTACCACCTGAATATTTCTTAATGATCCCCTCGCCGTCGGTCCGCCCGCGTTATACAGAGCTGTGAATACTGTCGAATATGAGTCAAGCTTTATCGCGCCTTTTTTGAAAACTTCGCCTACCAGGAACACTGTTATCGGTCTGAGTTTTCCCAGCGACACATCGAGAAATGTGGAAGCTTCGCCGGATCCGGGCGCTAAGGTTATATATGCTTTTGCCAGAAGTTTTTTGAGTTTGGCTTCGAGCTCGTCAAGCTTGAGCCCGTTGACAGTTACAAGACCGACATTGTTAACATAGATCGTTCCCTCGTCGGATACCTTTAAGTTGTTCCTGAGCTCTACATCTCCCCACATTGAGATCACTATCTCATCGCCCGGTCCCACCTGATAATCTGAATAGGCGGTCATGGAGGATTCCATTTTAAATCCTCTGCTCGTATAGAACATGTCGTAGCCGTAATAGCCTTTGGTGCTCGTTGATATCTCTCTTAAAAAATCCTCGCTTCTTATGTTGACGATCTTTTCGTCGTCATCGTCTTTTTTCTTTTTATCGGCTTCCTGCTGAAGTTTATCCTGCATCTTGTCGAGCTGCTCGGTTTTCTGCAGTTGTTCCAAAAGCTGCTGCTGACCCTGTTCAACTGAAGTGTTCAGGTCAAGTCCTTCTATAGCAGGCTGGGCGGTGGTCGATTTGCCGTTGATCAAGGCTTCGGCCGCGGCCGCTTCTACAGGGAATGTGACCGTCGTTGTGCCGGCTGCAGGTGCGGTCGCGGCTGGCGCCGCTCCTTCCTGCGCGTAAGACTTTATTGTGAGTAAAAATAGTAACGATATTAAGGTGAAAATCCTTTTCATATTTTTCCGCCTGAAGAATTAATAATAATTTTCCGTTATAAACTCCGGCAAACCGCTTTTGTTCATAATCAGTGAATAAATATAATGATTTATATGCGCGTAGTCAATCAATAATAAACCCCGCAGTCCATAAAGTGATCTTCGGATAAGGCGTGAGTGTTTTTTTGCCGTTAAAAAACGACATCGTTAAGCCCCGAAGTCATCTTTCGGACTGCGGGGTTTATTATTGAAAGATTAATCTATTTGCCCCCGTGACCGAAAACAACGACCCCCGCCGTTTTAGCAAGGATCTCCAGGTCTAAAGTGACCGACCTGTTCTCAATATAATAAAGATCTAAAACTATCTGCTCGTTGAATTTTACCTCTGCCCTGCCCTTGATCTGCCACAGACCCGTCATACCCGGAATAACAGAAAATCTCTTCTTATGCCATTCCTTCATCTGCTCAAGCTCATAAGGCACGCACGGCCTCGGACCCACAAGGCTCATATCCCCTTTTAGAACCGACCACAGCTGCGGGAATTCGTCTATCGAGAACTTTCTCATGATCCTGCCCAGAGGCGTAATACGCGGATCGTTCTCATCCTTATCGACCGTCTGATTATTTTTTATCATCTTCGCAGCCCTGTCAATGTGGCTCTGAATGCTCGCTCCCGTGTACATCGATCTGTACTTAAGCATAATGAACGGTTTCTGATCTTTACCGATAACATTCGCGCGGTAGAAACCCGGCCCTTCAGAAGTGGCCCTGACGGCAATGTATATAGCAAGCCAGACGGGAAAGAATATCACGATCAGAAGAGAAGAAATGAAAATATCCATCAGCCTCTTAACCAGTCCGTAATAGAACATCACCTTGTTCGGCACGATCCTGAACGCGGTCGTTGATGATATCTCCTCTACAAAAAGTTTTCTCTTGACCACGCCGTACATTGAGGAGTCGATATGTATCGTCTTGTTCGTTTCTTTACACAGATCGACTATTTCTTCGAGCCTTTCGTCAGAAATACTGTTTATCGCTATAAAAATATCATGCACATGAAATTTTTTGACGATCTGTTTAACATTATCTATCCTGTCGAGGATCTTAATTCCCTCAAACTCCTGGCCGGTTTTGGCAGGGTCATCATCCAGAAAACCGATGATCTTGTAATAGTTCGCCTGATCGGCCGCAAGCTCTTTAGCCGTGCCCCTCGCTCTTTTCCCGGCTCCGATAATTAAAAGGTTCTGCTTGATCTGCTTATGCTTTACAAGCCAGAAATAAACTCTCGGTATTAAGATCACCCTCGTAACAAGAGAAGCCGCTGTGAGAAGAACATAGATATATACGACCAGGGGACGCTGGATCCTGCTGCTTAAAAAAAATACGGTGTATATTGACAGCGTCATGTGAACAAAATGAGCTTTAAAAAAAGTCACCAGATGTTTAAGGTTATTAAGAACTATCTGATATCTGTAAAGATTGAATAGCTGAAAAACAAGAATATAAGTTGAAGTAAAGCCGATATAGCCCACTGTGGTATAGTTGTGTATTTTTGACCACGGCGGAATAAGATCGTTCGCAAAATGCAGTACTACCGTTACAATTATCAGATCATTCAGCACGAAAACAAGTTTGTGCAGAGGCATGATCTTTCGTATAAAGCGGAACATGCAGACTCTCCTGTTGCTTTTCTCCCCGCTACATTATACGAAAAAATATATAATAAATCAATGATTTATGTCGCTGTTATCGACTCGATTATTTTGCGGCCCGCATTTCCGTCGCCGAAAAAATCACCGCGCGGGAGATCCGATCTTTTTAATCCCGCACCGGCAGTGATCTTCGCCCCATCCGCTCCTGTAAGCACATTCCAGTTGTCAGACAGCGTTTCGATCCATTCCGTTTCTTCTCTCATGGTAACGCACTGTTTTCCCAAAAAGAAAGCTTCTTTCTGAAGTCCTCCCGAATCGGTAAATACTTTTTCGCAGCCTTTTAGGAGCATAACCATATCTTTGTATCCGACAGGATCGATAATTATAATATTATCATCCGGAATATCCATAACCGAAATTATCTTTCTTGTTCTGGGGTGAAGGGGTATAACAACCTCATGCGGCAGAGAATTAAGCGCTCGAAATATTGACATCAGATTCTCTTTCACATCCGTATTAGACGGACGGTGGATCGTAGCCAGATAATATTTATCCTTAACTTCGGCGACCGGTTTTGAACCCTGTGTCATTTTATCGTAATAAAGGACGGAATCATACATAACATCGCCTGAAAAAACCGTCTTTGACCCGAGACCTTCTTTTTCGAGGATGGAACAGGCATTCTTTGTGGGCGCGAGCAGCAGAGTGGAGATATGGTCGGTCATGATCCTGTTGACCTCTTCCGGCATCTCCATATTATAGCTCCGTAATCCTGCTTCCACATGGGCGATTTTTATATTAAGCTTGGCTGCTGCAAGCGCTCCGGCGAGAGTTGAATTCGTGTCGCCGTAAGTGAGCACCCAGTCGGGCTTTTCGGTTATTAGAATTTTTTCTATCCCGGCAAGCATCTTTCCCGTCTGCTCGCCGTGGAAGCCTGATCCTATCGCCAGATTATAATCCGGTTCAGGTATCTGAAGTTCGGTAAAAAATATGTCCGACATCTGCTTATCGTAATGCTGCCCGGTGTGAACCAGCACTTCCTTTATATCCGGATAATTCTTTAATTCCCTTGCCACTACAGCGGCTTTGATGAACTGCGGCCTTGCTCCGATCACGGTTACGATCTTCATTTTTTTCCCGGTTATTTGTTAATAAGCTTTTTTATCCTGTTCAGATACACTTCCGACATTATTTCCCAGCTGATCTTTTTAAGATCGTCGTACGCGTTCTCCGATTTTCTTGCGGCTTCTTCCTGATTTGAATATACATGTACTATCAGCTCAGGAAGGCTGTTCTTTCTTTCATCGGTATAAAATATGCTGTCATTCCCGAAATAATCATCCAGCGAAGGAAGATGTGATGATATGACCGGGATACCCAAACCTGTATATTCGGCGATCTTGTTTGAGAAAGAAATATCTGAAAGTATGCTCCTTTTCCACGGCAGTATCCCGAGATCCATTTTTTCCAGTTCCTTCAGCATATCGGCATGCTTAAGAAATCCGTGAAAGATGACTATATCATCAATTCCAAGCTCTTTTGATCTCTGCTTCAGCGCATCCGATTCTTCGCCCTCTCCGTAAATGTGATATAGAAGGTTCGGCACTTTAGCTCTTATCTTTGCTATCGAATCTATTACTTCGACAATATTATAAACCGGAGTTATGGTTCCGTGATATACGATATTGAACCGCTTTTTAAAATCAAAATTCTTTTTTACATAGCCGGTGGAATTTTCAGGCACATTCAGTATTACATCCATGTCCCTTTTAAGCCCGTTCCTTTTTACGAACAGCTGCTTTATCTTTTCCGTGACCGTGATAGAGGAATCCGCATATCTGAGGCTTGCCTTTTCGATCAGCTTTAGCATCTTTATTACCGGCCTGTCACCCGACATATTATACTTCATCATGTAGAATTCAGGCGTGATCTCATGCATATCGAGTATCACTTTTGAGCCGGTTAACTTTGGAATGAACGCGCAGAAAACCAGAAAATCCGGAAGCGTGTTTATATGTATTAATTTATATTTTCTTTTGAAATTCAGCCTTGTGACAAGCAGCATGGCAAGAAAAAAGAAAACCGAATATTCGAGCAGATATCTGACAAGCCCGCCGCGTTTTTTCGGCAGTCCGATCCTGTAGATGTTATAACCCTCATGCGACTCGAATTTAAGATCGCCTTCGCGTCTTAAACAGATCACATCGGCAAGATAGCCGCTGCTCACCGCAAGATTCACATACTTTCTTACGCGGGTATCTTTCGGATAATATTCCTGAACGATGTAGCAGAGTGAATTTTTCATCTCGTGAACGGTTCCCTACTTGAGCGGCAGCGCTATTTTTCTGCCTTCTTTAGCGGACAAATAAATTGCTCTGATTATTTCCAATGATTTCCTTCCGTCCCTTCCGTCTGTTTCAGGTTCGGCTTTGCCGAGGATCGTATTTACGACATTGATATAATACGGCTGATGCCCGAATCCGTAAACATTCGGCGGCTGATAATTTGACTCTGTAACGGTCCTGTCATCATCATCATACTCATCGAACTCCCACTTCTCGATCTTGTTGATAGCTATTCCGCCAAGTTTGACCGTGCCTTTTTCGCCCAAGATCGTGATAGACCCTTCGTAGTTTTTCGGATATGCCAGCAGGGTGACATTGATCGTTCCTATCGCTCCGCATCTGAATTTAAGTATCGCCGACCCTGTATCTTCGGTCTCTATCTGCCTTGCCATTGTGGCTGTTTCAGCCATAACATGGTTGACAGGCCCTATAAGCCAGTGAAGTGAATCCACATAATGGCTCGCCTGATTCATAAATGCTCCGCCGTCGAACTCCCAGGTGCCTCTCCATTTAGCCTGATCGTAATACAGCTGCGGTCTCTGCCAGAATACATTTGACTGAACCATATAGATCTTTCCGAAACGGCCCTTGTCTATCGCTCTTTTAAGAAGCTGCATTGTGGTATTAAGCCTGTTCTGCTTGACAACAAAAAGGTGCACTTTGTTTTTGTCGCACGCTTTAATCAGAGCATCGGCAGATTCCAGATCGGTAGCCATAGGCTTTTCCGTAACGACATGAAGATTTTTGCCTGCGGCAAATATACCCATTTCGGGGTGCATTCCGCTCGGAGTGCAGAGCATTACGGCGTCAAGCTGCTCTTTTTCGAGCATTTCTTTGTAATCTGTATAAACCTTTTTTATTCCGAACTCTTTCGCTTTTTCATCAGCTCTTTCTCTGATTATATCGCAGCAGCATGTTATTTCTGCATTTTCGTTCTTTTCTATTGCTTTGAAATGATTTTCCGAGATCCTTCCGCAGCCTATCAAACCAAATTTTACCATGAAGACCTGTCCTTTTTTTTTTAAAGCGTTAAAAATTATTTTTTATTATAAATGGCGTTGAATTTTTCCCTCAAAAATCCGAGCTGATAAGCGTCTCTGAATTTTCCGTTGTGAAAGAAATGTTTTTCGAGAATACCTTCTTTTGTAAAACCCATCTTGGTTACAAGCTTCACGATCGGTTCGTTCTCGCAGAACGAGTCAGCAGTTATCTTATTCAGATTGAGCGTATTGTATCCGTAGTCCATCATCATTACCATCGCTTCGGTAGCGATCCCTTTTCTCTGAAATTCAGGGTCGATCCTTGCTCTGATACCTGCCCGCTGATGCCTGTAGTTTGTATCGAAAAGACCTACATTGCCTATAATTCTTAAATTGCCTTCTTCAGGCTTAACCTTCAAAAATATCGAGCATGCCAGATCGGTTTTTTTCAGGTTGTTATACCAGTCGCTCTGATTTTTGAAAGAGATCGGATCGTGTATCAGATATTCGGTTATATCTTTGTCCCATCTCAGGTTAAGCTGATATTCCAGATCCTGCGGTTCCATCGGCTTTATTATAAGACGGTCGGATTCAAGAACTCTCATTTTATTCTCCCACCATTTTGTATAGTTCATTCATCGAATAGATAGGATATTTATTCTTTTTGACGAATTTTATCATTTCCAGCATTGTTTTACCTACACCGGCATCCCTGTTCCTCATTTTGTCGATCGTAGCTGTTGAAATGTTATTGAATTCCTCGCGGGAAAGCGAATTTTTTATTTTCCTCATATACGGCATTGTCGGAGAGTTAAATACGAAATTCATGGGGTGAAAGCAAATTACCTTGAGACCCGGGCTTGTGAAATATTCGGAGTATCTTTTAATATCAAGGTCAAGTTCGTTATAGAGGTGTGTGCCGTCCTCAAAAAATATCGGAAAGTTGATCAGCCCCGATTCGTGAAGGATCGGTCTGATGCTGGGTGTCAGTACCGTAGCGAGATTGGATACGTATTTATAGTTGTATTCGTTCCTGAGCATGTGCGTCACATCTGTGACTTCAAAGCACCTGTGGCTTCTGAACCCGTAAGCTTCCGGAGCAAATTTTGTACAGGTCTCGGCTATCTCCTTAAAACTGTTACCCTGAGAACTTCCGTTAAGGAAATTAGGGTGGATCCCTCTCTCGATGTTGCCCGCTTCAAAATTTGAGTCTGTCAGCTCTGATTTATGCGTAACGAACATCGTCGGTTTGATATCAAGTTCATTTATCGTATCGTAAAACTCTTTCAGCACATCTTCCGAAGCCCAGTCGATATCGGATGTAAAGCAATAAACGGGCATTTCGTCCCATACCTGCTTAACCTGTATCTTTTTTAACAAATTCTCTGCTCTTTCTCTCATTTCCCCGTTCTCCCCTTATGCTTTATAAAATTTTCCGTTCTTTAAGCACTCACGAACGCGGTTCAAATTTAAAATATTTTTTGATGTTTGTCAAACAAAATAATGTAACGCTTTACTTTTCGGTCACGGCTTTATCGCCTCTTCCAGTCCATGTCAGGAACTGACGGAGAAATTTAAAATTTTCCGGTCCTATGCTGTATTTTACAACATCGAATATCATCCCGTTCCGCGTGTAGTCCTTTACATTGGATCCCTGAATGTAAAGCCCAGTCTTTTTTACCATCCCGGCGGGAATATTATCATTAAAAAAATCGTCATTTCCCGTCAGGTCCGGGATAGTGCGGTTGCTGATATTCTGCCATGTTCTGAACTGTATCGAATAACTGTTCTTGACCGTATCAGGCATGAATTTATTGGCGCTTACAATATTGTTGCCAGGCTTTACATAGAGCACCCCGTTCTGCTTATCCCTGTAGTATAATAATCCTTCTTTTCTGTCCCAGACATAGTTTTTAGGGATGGAATCAAGCCTGTCAGGGTCGAATTCAGGATCATTATCCGGATTCAGCCTGCCGCCGTTCAGAATATTTCCGCCGTGATTTATATGAAATTCCCCTTTCCTGTTCTTTTCCGTATGGTTGAACATAATAGTGTCCGATCTTGAATTCTGAACATAGATCCCGTTCCCGGCTCCGGTCACATAATTGCTGTCCACCCTGAAATGAAGAGAAAGCTCATCGAGATATATCCCGAACGAATTATCGGGCGCTTGGTCAGTTCCGCTCATGTTCCCCAGAACATTTTTTATCGTATTTCTTTTTATCAGTTTATTTCCTTCCATCGCGTGCCAGGTATATATTCCGCCGCAGTCTGACATTACAAGCCCTGTATTCTCTATGATATTGTCCGTTACTTTAGCTTCAGGACAGTTGTATATCCTTATGCCGCAGTAACCGGTGTTTCTGACAACATTACCTGTAATAATACTTCCGCTTCCGTAAACTTCGATGCCGTTCAGGTTTATCATCTCCCTGCTTTCACTTCCCATAGACAGTCCCACGCTGTCTATCAAATTTTTGTTTATGATAGAATTATTGGCGATCAGCCTTATTCCGTCGCTTTTCATATTAGTAAAAGTGCAATTCTCTACCGTGATCTTTTCCAGATATGTTTTTTTGTTGATCACGCCGTAAACGCAGTTTGTGAATTTGCAGCCTGCGACGGTTATATCTTTTGCATTCTCAAGCAATATGCCGTGTTTATAATTTTCAAAAGCTATATTTTCGATCCGGATCCTGTTCTTTCTTCTCAGATCGAAGCCGCTGTTATTATCGTCCGCATTCCCGGAAATATAGATCACGCATAGGTCTTTTAACGGCGCAAAGTACAGAATTCCCTTTGCCTCATCAAAAAACCATTCCCCCCGGCTGTCCAGTGCGGAATAGTGCCTGCGCACAAAATATCCCCAGTTCTTTTGCGGCGGCTCCCTTGTCGGCTCTTCAAGTTCAAATGTTCCGCCCGTGCTGCTTTTGATCCTTCTGATCTCATAAGACCACTGCTGTGTCCTTGTGACGACCTCTGCTCCCGACCAGTCGGCCGTATTTTTTTGATCAAAAAATATTTTTCTGCTTTCTTTGATGTCCACGCTGTCAATTTTAAAAAAGCCGGTGAAGGAATTTCTCTGTCCGGTTATCAGCGTTTCATTTTCATCAGGCTCTCTTGCCAATGTCAGCGATCCTCTGTCAGAATAAATATTTTCAGGCTGTATAAGACCTTTTACATCTTTTTTATAGAATTTTACGCCTTTGATCATCTCAAAATCCGTCCATGTATCCGCGTTAAATTCAAAATGATAAATACTTCCGTCGAGTACGGGCTTTGGAAGCAGAGAGTCACCGTATGCGCCGAAGTAAAGATCGTCATGCACATCTTCAAACAGATTTATATGCGTAAAATATCTTTCTCCGCGCTTAAAAAGAACGCTGTCGCCTTTCGAAAGACTTTTTGATGAAAGTTCTTCCGATGCAGAAATCAAAACCGTTTTGGAAAAACAGGCCTCCGCCGCAAGAATAAAAAATAATACCAGATATTTTTTCATATTTATGATTTATAATTATCTTTGTTTAAATTTTACTTTGCCAATATTTTCATCCTCTTTTGCGCTTACAGCGACAACCACATAAAATTTCTTTGTTCCTGTCGCGCTTAGATCTGTCCAGCTCGTGCCGGTTACTCCGCTCGTAACAAGACTCCAGCCGGTAGGAAAAGAAGCATACGGATTTTCTGATGAATATACTTTGTATGATGATGCGCCTGAAGATGCTGTCCAGCTTAACTGTGTGCTTGAAGAAGTGCTTGTTATCGTCAGGTTCTGTGGTGCAAAAATTGCAATATATTCGTAGACTCCCATATCAACTATTTCCGATCCGTTCCCGTCGCCATCCCAAATACGCTGATTTCCGTCAAGGTCTGTTAACGGAAATGTATAGCCTGTAATTGTATTTGTTCCCGCATCAATGCAGGGTGAATCCGACTGCAGTCTGAAATCTCCGCTTGAAACATTAACGAATTTCGGATCTAATGAAATATTACTCCACGCATCGCATGGATCGCCGTTTGAGTTTGTTGTTACAATAACACCCAGGTAAGAGCCGCAGTTGTACATATTGGAAGGTGTATTTCCCGAAATATCGCAGAAACTTAAAGAGGGTAAATAGTCCGACGAATAACTCCTTACCCCGTAGCCCGCATTTCCGGATATGATACATTCAACTATGTTTTGACTGGTGAGTGAGTAATAAAATATCCCGCCATTTGTGTTGTTTGCGATGGTAAGGTTTATATAATCGAATTTCGACGAAGAATTATGGTATATTCCTCCTCCATATCCTCCAGGATATTCTGCTGTATTTGAACTTATAACGGAATTCTCTATAGCACCCCAGGTAGTGTTAACAATTGCTACGCCGCCGCCGTACCTAGCCGCATTGGAAGTTATTTTGGAATTACTGATAAACAGCTGGCTGCCTGACGCACAAATTCCGCCACCGTGATACGAACCCATTTGAATATTGTTGCTAATTTCGGTATCATTGATAGCAACAAGGGTACACGCATAAACATAAATTCCGCCGCCGGCATCATCAGTCGAATTGGAAGTTACCTTGGAATTACTTATAAGAAGTTCGCCTCCTAACGCATAAATTCCGCCTCCACAACCGCTATATGAAGCAGCTTTATTGTTATCAACAATACAATGAGATACTCGACAGGTATCACTAACTGACCTTATACCTCCACCGTCATCACCGCTGGAGTTGTTGTAAATATGAGAATCTGATAATTCTATTAAAGGTGTGTCTGCATAGATACCGCTTGAAACGGAATTATTCACGACACAGTAACGAAATATTGGAGGATTATCGCATGAAATAAAGGATAATCCCAGCCAGCTCGAACCGGGCAGTGAAGTGAACTTAATACTGTCTGTCTCAGTGCCTTCCGCAAGTAAGGTGCCGCGGATAATCATTTCGGTGTTAAGACTGAATTTTATAATAGTTCCCGCTTCTATTAACAGTGTGTCACCAGAGTCAACCGTAATATTACCGCCGGCTACATACTCACCTTTGTAAAGGATGCCTGATAATGAACCTGAAATAGTATAATCTTTGTTAAGATTTACATCAGGCAAAGTTATAGCGCTATATGCGACAGCATCAGTGATCGAATCAGTAAGAAACTCATTCTTGCTGAAATGGACATCATACCATCCGTTTTCTACAATCCGTGAATAATAACCTGCGCTGTTTGTGTAAACAGTATAGCTGAAACTGGCATCAGGAGCCACCCTCTGAAAGAATACTTCTATTCCGCTGTGATCGGTCTCGCCTTCAAGAAATGCGTACCCGTCAACAGTATAAGTCGCAGAAAACATCTGAGCCATAAAGCTCAACATAACCATTGATAACATTTTTTTCATCTCTCACTCTCCGCTAAATTTACAACTTTCTTTGTTTTTTTATTAGTTACTTAATAAGCATCATTTTTCTGCTTTGAACAACTTTTCCGTCAGCTTTAAGGTTATATATATACAGACCCGATGTCAGATCGCCAGCATTAAATTCTGCCTTGTGGATGCCTTTTTCCTGTCTGCCGTTCACAAGCGACTGAACAAGCTGTCCGTTCATGTTAAAGATATTCAGTTCTACCTGAGCAGCTTTAGGCA
>Ga0209467_1000412_pt1 | contig 61872 bp, 33 predicted proteins | sample Higcelwee11metaG_FD_187175 | JGI IMG/M metagenome (GOLD analysis project Ga0209467, IMG submission 187175) | Freshwater pond sediment microbial communities from the University of Edinburgh, under environmental carbon perturbations - High... | ecosystem: Environmental > Aquatic > Freshwater >...
AAGGAAGTGTAAATAAACTGAAAGTAATAAAGCGAATTATGTATGGCCGGTGCAGTTTTGATACCTTACGTACCAAGACTCTCCGGCTTGAAAAAATGCGCAAAATCAACTAACTCTGGAAAGAACCATGAAAGGCTTTATAGAACGTAAGAGATTACTGGGACAAGTGCGTAAGGCAGCTGAGTGGCCAAATCGGGCCGCAACCAAAGCCGCACAGTACAAACAGGACCATTTTTACTTTGTTATCGGATAACAGCATTGAGCCTATAGTGGCAGCAAAAACCAGAACGCTCAAAAGGTATCATCGCCCCCCGGAACAATGAAAGCGCAAGCGCACCTTATGAAGGAGAATCTGATGCATCACTTTGATATCGGTTCGACATAAAAATATTTGAGACAATAATTCATATTAAATTAGACACGAGTGATTTTTAGTCCGGTATTATTAAAAAGTTGAAAGTATTTTTCTTCCAGTTCAATGCCGGTAATGACCTCGTCAATCTTTTGAAGAGGACTAATCTGTAAAACGGCGGACGACAAATATTTAGTATGATCACAAAGGACGATACTGCTTTTTGCACAACTGATCATTAAGCGCTTACAGCTGATTTCTTCTGTACGGTAATTAAGTATGCCATGATTGGGATGTATTGCGTCTACCCCTAAAAATAATTTATCTGCAAAGAGCTGTTCCCACATCGATTCGGCAAACATTCCCATAGAAGTATAAAAACCAGGTCTGATATATCCTCCGATAAGTATAAGCTTTATGTTCGGATTTGGTGCAATTGTACTGGCAATTTTTGCGTCATTTGTCATTACCGTAATATTTAACTCGTTTACAGCTATTATCTTAGCTAATTCATATACGGTTGTAGAAGAATCCAAAATAATAGCATCATTATTGCTGATCATTGAAAAGGCATATTTAGCAATCCGCTGTTTTTCATCCAAATTCATACTTAGTCTCGCTGTAAAGGGAGGCTCATAAACCTGATAGGAAGTTAGAGATTTTGCGCCGCCATGTATTCTTTCAATCAGTCCTTTGCTTTCTAATTCCTGGAGGTCGCGACGCATTGTGGCGGGCGATGTGCCAAATTCTTCACATAATTCAGACAAAGATACCGTATTATGACTATTGATGTAGCTAACAATATGTTCAAGTCTTTTTATTTTCACAAAATCAGATCCATTTCTAATTTATATTTTGATTCATGTGGAAGATACTTTTTTTGAAACCGTTGCAATATACAAATTTACATTGATAATTATACATCTTTGCGTTTTTATAAGCAATATATAATCAATAAATGAAATGAAAAACATTAAAAATGTTCAAAAATGATTAATATCTAGAACAAAAATAATCAGTATTTGTAAATTTTGATTGAATAATTGTTGACTGATTTAATATTTAATGATAACATGGTTACAACATATGATTGAAATATGTTCATGTATTAACGGTTAGAAGGGGTGGATGATTAAATAATGTGAAATTATGGAGGAATTTAATCTATATTAGTTAAAATAATTAAATGGTTAGGAATGGTGAATGACATGAAATCAAAAATAGTTATTATGTTAACACATAACGACAAAACTGTTGAAAACGCCATTGAAGTCTTCCAGACCTGCAAAGATCTGCCTGTCAAACGATGGGGTTTTAAACAGGTAGGATTGGAAGAAAATAAAATGGAGAAACTGGTTACTGATATGAAGGCTGCCGGGAAAGAAACCTTCTTTGAAGTTGTTGCATATACCGAAGAAGAATGTATGGCAGGTGCCAAACAGGCAGTAAAAATGGACGTTGATTACCTGCTAGGTACAGTTTACTTTAAGAGTGTTTTTGAATACCTTGTTTCTCAAAACATTAAGTATATGCCCTTTTGCGGCAGGGTGCATTCCAGACCCAGCATTTTAGAGGGTGGATTCGGGGAGATTATAGCCCAGGCAAACACATTGATTGACAAGGGAGTATTCGGGGTTGATCTTTTGTCTTTCAGGCATAAAAACGGGGAAGAGCTTGCTAAAGCGTACTGCGGTGCCATTAAAAAACCGGTAGTCATTGCAGGCAGCATTAATTCCAGGTCGCGCATAGATTTTATCAAATCGATAGACCCATGGGGCTTTACAATGGGAAGTGCCCTATTCGATGGAGATTTTGTACCCGGCTCAGGCGTACGAGCTAACCTTGAAGAAGTAATATCTTATATGGATTCGATTGAAAAATAAAGAGTATAAAAGGATGCTTGCGGTAACCGCTAAACCCTTCTATGAAAAGCATCTTACGGAGGGAATGGATTCCGGAGACAGAGGTGATCCATCACAGCAATCCGATATGGTCGGCAATATACGCGGCCTGCGGAAACAACATACTACCCGGTATAGTATTCTGATAATTCGTTGAAAAGATTGAGGTGTAAAAAATGTCAAAAGGTATTATTGTAACCAAAGATGATGCCCGAATTTTTCTGGATGAACAGGAATTATGCAGGGAATACCATAAAACAGATAAAATTACATTCGGCATGTCTGAATTAGCCCCTGGCGCAGTCGGAGGTCTGGATGCCGGACATTCTGAAGCGGATGAGATATTCTTTTGTGTTCAGGGGGAAGTGCTGTGTTATTTTCCTGAGGAGGATAAATATTATCATTTAAAAACGGGTGATGCACTGCTGATACCTCCGAACAGTGGACACAGACTTTTTAATATTGGTGAAGAAAAGGCAGTGATTATATGGTCCTGCGCCCCTCACCAATAGGAAAGGAGGGCAAAATGTCTGATTTAATACTGGGTATTGATATTGGAACAACTGCTGTAAAAACAGCTGTATTTGATTATGAAGGACAGCTCATTTCAACTGCTACGGTAGAGTATTCACTGATCACCCCGCAGAACAATTTTGTGGAGGCGCCCTGCGATGTGTATATGGACTCAATCAGGCAGGGATTGGAATACATAAGGACAAAAGGCGATGTTGATACAAGAAATATCAAGCTTGTTGGCTTTTCGGCTCAGGGAGAGACCCTTTTCTTTCTTGATGAAAACGGAAGACCCTTGAGAAATGCAATTGTATGGATGGATAACAGGGCAACAAGACAGGCAGAAAAGCTGAAGGAGCGGTTCGGTAATGAATTGTGTTACCGGATTACAGGTCAGGTAAGCTTTGAACCTTGCTGGCCAGCAGCTAAGATTTTATGGGTCAAGGAAAATGAAAAGGACGTGTTTGAGCAAGTAAAACACATACTTTTGATTGAGGATTACATCATTTACCTTATGACAGGCCAGTATGTTGCAGAAGGCTCGCTTCTGTGCTCTACCTTGTACTGGGATATTACCACAAAAAAATACTGGCAGGATATGCTTGACTTTATCGGGATAAGTGATGAACTTCTTCCTAAGATCATGGAATCAGGGCAGCTTGTAGGCACTGTCACTCCCAAAATGGCAGAATATCTTAAGATTTCTCCCGATGCTAAAATCTCCACAGGATGTCTTGATCAGGTGGCTGGAGCAATCGGCGTAGGCAATATCCGGCCGGGCATTTTCTCGGAGAATATCGGCGCTGCACTGGCGGTATGCGCACCTACTGCCAACTTGACATACGACCCTAACCGTTTGATGCCGGTGCACTATTTTGCTGTTCCGGACACCTATATGATGCATACATTTACTACGGGGGGAATGGCTTTAAAATGGTTCCGGGATTCTTTTGCGCAGCAGGAATTGGATATGGAAGCTGCCACCGGGCTTGATTCTTACTTCCTTTTAGATAGAATTGCTGCCGGCGCTCCTCCCGGATGTGACGGTCTGCTGACATTGCCCCATTTATCTGGTTCCATGGCCCCGGATGTTAATTTAAGTGCAAAAGGTGTGTTTTACGGTTTTACATTAAAGCATAAAAAGGCACATTTTATCCGAAGTATTATGGAAAGCCTGGGGTATATTATTTGCAGAAATATCGAGGCGCTTGATCAGATGGGCCTGCATGTTGACCAGATTCGTTCTCTGGGCGGGGGCTCGAAATCTGACCTGTGGAATCAGATAAAGGCCGACATAACAGGGAAAAAGCTCTTTATCATGCAATCTTCCCGTGAAGTAGCCTGTTTGGGTGCAGCCATCCTTGCAGGTCTGGCCTCCGGAATTTTTACGAATTTGGAGGAGGCATGTGATTCAATGGTAAAGACGAAGAAGGTTTATGAACCGAATTTGGATAACCACAGGCTCTATCAGGAGCAGTATAGTAAATATAAAAAACTTTTTAATGATATGTCAGGAATGTTTGAAGTGGATGCAAAATAAAAGAACAACGTATCAAACAGCTTGAACGGAAGCTTGGGGAAATGGTAATGGAAAAAAGACAAGATGGATTGCTTCCATCGTAACGCTTGTGTTCTTGATTAACGCGACTGCGGCACAGACTGCGGGTGTTTGCACAATTTTCAATACCTTTAATATAATAGTTTCAGCGGTATTAGCTATAACGTCAGTTGCTACAACACATCCTGTGTTGCTATGATATTAACATTAGTGCCGCATACATTTTGAATAACAATATCACCACTTGCCAGCGGAGCTTTTGGATGGGTACGATAGATTTCGTCCATACATTGAAAAATCAGATGTTTTGGAATAGGTGACGCAGTTTTAACACTAAACGGCTTTTCTCTGTTTTCGGGGCGCATCAACGAGGTGACAACCCTAATCGGATTAACCGCTTCCTGCTTTGCATACTCAACTCCCTTGCTGCAAACATTGCCTATCACCATTTCCACATTGTTACCTTTCATAACGATAGAAAGCCTGCATCCCATAGGGCAATTAATACAAATTAGTTCTTTTTCCATGCATTACACCTCCACCCTAATAATTATGCTGTCGTTTGCATTTGCAAGTATATCCTGATTAATTGTAATTTCACTCATTTCTCCAGGTGTAAGTACCATCCTTTTTTTTCTCAGAATGCACTGACCGCCGGTATCAACACAAACATAGCAGTTTTTGTAAAGCTTCCTAGGCCGGAACATCAGCCTAATCTGTTCTTCGTTTCCGTGACGATGGATATATTGAGGAACTGTTCCCATAATACCATCACCGTCAATAACGGAAATGTTGTCATGAAAGGATGTAGCTGCAAGTTTGCCTTGGACAAACAGAGCTGCATTTTTTCCCGCGATTTCGCTCTCTATGCTCACATGGTCGACCATGTCATGAACATGCAGCACGTTGCCACAGGAAAAAACTCCAGGGATCGACGTTTGCAGGAAATCATCCACGACTGCGCCTTTTGTCCTGTCAGAAAGAATGATACCGGCTTCTTTGGAAAGCTCGTTTTCCGGTATTAATCCGGCTGAAATAAGCAGTGTATCGCAGATAATATCCCGCTCTGTCCCAGAAATGGGGATCCTGTGTTCATCTACATCTGCAATAGTTACTGCTTCAACCCGTTTTCTGCCTTTAATATTGACAACAGTACTGTTATAGCTAATCGGAATCCCAAAGTCGTTAAGACACTGGGAAATATTCCTTGCAAGGCCGCTAGAAAAAGGCATTATTTCGACAACCGCTTCCACCTTAGCTCCTTCCAGTGTAAATTGACGCGCCATGATCAGCCCAATATCCCCTGAACCGAGGATCACTACCTTCTTTCCGGGCAAATACCCTTCAAGGTTCAAATATCTTTGAGCAGTTCCGGCTGTAAAAACTCCGGCTGGGCGGGTACCAGGTATGAGCAGCGCTCCTCTGGATCTTTCGCGGCATCCCATAGCAAGAACGATTGCCTTTGCCTGAATATCCATAAGTCCATTGACTGAATTTATGGAGGTAATTGTTAAATCTTTCGAAAGGTTAAGCACAAATGTATTTGTAAGATAAGGAATATTCATCTCGAGTATTTTATCAATATACTTTTGGGCATATTCGATTCCGGTCAGATCCTCTTTAAATTTATGAATCCCAAAGCCGTTATGGATACATTGACGCAAAACACCGCCGAGATAGTTGGCGCGTTCTAAAATCAGCACATTGCTAATGCCCTGTTCTCTTGCTGAAATTGCTGCGGCCATTCCGGCAGAGCCGCCTCCAATGATAAGTACATCTACATTCTTCATAGTATTACTCCTCCTTACACCTGCTGCAGCATGCTTTTTCCAGGAGCACATAGGAATCACCGCCCGATTGAGTTACCTCAAGTGGGTCGAGATTCAGTTCTTCACAAAGAATCTGAAGAACTCGCGAACTGCAAAATCCTCCCTGACAGCGCCCCATTCCTGCTCGGGTTCTCATTTTCACGGCATTAATGGTACGCGCTCCCAAGGGGCGATGGATAGCATCACGAACTTCTGCTTCGGTTACAAGTTCGCAGCGACAAACAATCTTGCCATAATCGGGATTCTTTCGAATCGCTTCGGACTGCTCTTCTTTGGTCATATTGCGAAATGGCCGAAGTGCATTTCGTCCGGGCTTGTAATGCTCATTTTTTTCAGCATATAGTTTTTTAACAGCAAGCTGTGCCAGATGGGAACCGATTGCCGGACCTGCGGTTAATCCAGGGGATTCAATGCCAGCAGCGTTTATAAAACCGGGGGCGTCCAATACTTCGCCAATAATAAAGTCATCCCGGTCACTGTGAGCCCGCAAACCGCCATAAGAGTTGATGATTCCATCCATAGGAAAGCGGTCTGCAAAGTTTCCAATGGGCAGGTACCTCCAAACCTTATTAAAATAATCAACAATCTTTTTAAGACTCCTTGTGGTGCAAGCTACGTCGTCCGAGTCATCATAATCTTCCGCATCGCATCCAAGTATTACCGTGCCGTCAACAGACGGCATAATACCCATTCCCTTTGTATGTCCACCGGTAAGAAGGGGGGTTGGTGTCTGGCATATCGTTGTGTCAACATACTTAATATACTCCCTGTCAAGAAGAATATGGGAACCATAACGGGGTGTGATATGGAATTTATCTTCGGAAACCATGTTATTTAATTTGTCCGCGTGGATGCCGGCACAATTGAATATCAATTTTGTCTCGAAATCACCGTTATTCGTCAAAACCTTCCATCCATCGTTCAGCCTCTCAAACCCAACGGCTTCAGTGAAAGTTTTAAATTCCACCCCGTTGATGGCTGCGTTTTCAGCCATTGCGATAACAAGAGAATAGGGACAGACTATACCGCCGGTTGGCGCATAAAGAGCGCCTACCACATCTTTGCCCATATTGGGTTCCTTTTCGCGGAGTTCCTGCTGACTAAGAACACGTACACCAGAGACTCCATTCCTGTCTCCCAACTCTTTTAACCTGTTAACCTCGCACATCTCCTCATCAGATGTCGCAAAGATCATTGTACCGCTTCGATTAAACGGCACATCAAGTTCGCTGCAAAGTTCGTCAAACATGGCATTTCCAAGAATATTATAAATTGCCTTTTTAGTTCCGGGGTCAGGATCATATCCCGCATGAACCATCGCAGAATTCCCTTTACTCGCTCCCGAGCATACATCGCTGCCTTTTTCAAGCACCAGGACGCTTAATTTGTACTGTGACAGATACTTAGCGGCCGAACAGCCAACCACTCCCGCGCCAATAATAATAACGTCCCACATAACAGTCTCCTTTCGCATGTTTCTTTTGACACTTTCAGTTTATATTTGGTAGAAAACTAAGTCAATATTTCTACCTTTCAAAACCGATACAATTAGGAATTATAAGGTCATAGTGTTCGCATTCCGTGAAAAAGGAGCGTTTTTTTGAATTATTTCTCAAAGGAATCTGGTAAGACGGAGAAATGTAAATTTTATTTGCATTACAAAATTAATTTCGGCACCATCGGTTAAAAAAATCTTAAAAAAGAGGTCGTGTAACGATTACATTTACGCCATGCTTTTCAATCTCCATAAGAAGTCCTGAATCAGTGGCGTTATCCGTGATCAAATAATCCATTTCCGCTATTGGCACTATCTGACAAAGGACGCTTTTGCCTATTTTTGAGTAATCGCATAAAACAATCTTTTTATCGGCGCATTGGAGCATACTGCGCTCAACATGCGATACAAGAATATTCGAGTTTCCGACACCATCATCGACACTGATAGCATCGGCGCTGATAATTGTCTTATCCACATGCATTCCTTCAAAATACTTATTGGCATCCAAACCTACAATACGGCCGGTTTTACCCTGCACAATGCCGCTACAGATTCGCACCTCGATATTTTGACAGTTCATCAGTATAGTGGCGGCAACAATGGAATCTGTATGGACAATCAAATTTCTGAGATTCTTAAGACGGTGACACAACTCAATAATTGTTGAACCATCACCTAGTGCGATCGTTTCTCCATCTTTGATTAAATCGCGTGCCGCTACGGCTATGGCTTTTTTTTGGGAGATGTTTAAAATTGCTTTTCGTTCCAAAGGCTCGTCTTGTCTGCTATCTATGCTGACTGCTCCTCCGTGTGTTCGAATAATCAAGCCTTTCCTTTCCATGTTGTTCAAAATTTTGCGCATGGTTGAAGGAGCTATATTTAAAATGTTGCAGAGCTTTGTTATGGTGACTTTTTCATACCTTCCCAACAGGTAGATGATATAGTATTCATGTTTGTTTAAAGAAGAATTGTAGGACATCATAACAATTTCTGCACCTCCTTATTGACCGGCAAATTAGTTATATGCTTTTATATATAATATTATATCATATACATAAAGTTAACCCACCATATTTCTATATGATTAGGTATTCCTGAAGGTAGGCTCGAAGGAAAAGTAGAAGGTAAGAGAGACAATTAGGGATTAATTGTATTGGCAAGCCTGCCACTCGAAATCAAACTTATACCTGAGATAATAATATAATAGAACAAGGATAGTATCAATTATATAAATATGCTAGATTTGCCTTATTATCCATTGGAGGAAAACTGAAAAAAGATGGAGAAGATGATATTGAACAAACGTCTTTTTTATCGCAATACGATACATGTGGAGACAGTTGTGTTGATAGAACGAAAATAGGTTGCTGTCTAGGTCTTCAGGGGTTTTTGGCTTAGTTTAATAATGTGTTTACAGCGCCTGTCTCCATCTCACTTGCTATTTTATGCTAAATCATGTATAGTATAATTTGTCAGATAAAAATGGAAAAATATAGTTAAATATATCGTATTATGACATTATAGAAATTTTATAGGAGGTCATTATGTTAGGAAGTATTTATAAAAAAGCTTATAATGCCAATTCTATAGCTATTAAATTCAAGAAAAATACCATTACCTATGAACAATTGGATAGAACAGTTAATCAATATTCAAGCCTATTAATGAAGGTGGGGGTGAAGGCCGGAGAAAGAGTACTGCTCAGTTGCCCGAATTCACCTGAATTTATCTATTCCTATTTGAGTGTGGTAAAAAACGGAGGAATTATTGTTCCAATTAATGTACAGCTTACCATGGAAGAAATTGCGTATTTCATTAAAGATTCTGAAGCAAATTTTATGATTATTCATCCCGAAGTTATTGAAAAATATGATCGTTCCAAAGAATCTATGCAAGAGTTTTTTGGTGTCAAGGTTATTGTTCTGGATGAGGAATTTCAGAGGGATATTTCTGAAGTGTCGCTTGAAGTATTTGAGGAAGTTTCGGATGAGAATTTAATCTCCACATTTTTGTATACCTCCGGTACTACAGGAAAACAGAAGGCTGCAATGCTTACCAATAAGAATCTTGTTACAAATGCTGAACAGTGCAGATTAGCATTTCAGGGAACAGCAAATGACAACTATATGTGCGTGCTTCCGATGTTTCATGTTTTTGGATTTACTACCTGTGTTCTGAACCCATTATTGAGCGGTGCAACTGTTACGATATTGGAAAAATTCCATCCCAAAGAAGTCATAGAGTCTTTGTTAAACGATGATATAACGGTTTTTATGGGAGTTCCAACCATGTATATATTACTGTTGGAGGCATGCAAGAAGAATAATATTACTTTATCTAAGCTGCGCTTAGCAGTTTCCGGGGGAGCATCACTCCATGTTGAAGTACTTAGACAGGCTAAGGATATTCTGAAGCTTCCTATCGTTGAAGGATACGGTTTGACGGAAGCATCCCCTGTAGTATGCTTCAATCCTTTAGATGGAGTAAAGAAAGAAGGTTCTATAGGTCTGCCTATTCCTTATGTTGAATGCAAGGTTGTTGATGAAAAAGATGTGGAACTGCCTGCTGGTTATATTGGTGAACTTATAGTACGTGGCGAAAATGTTATGTTGGGATACTTCAAGAAGGAGAACGAAACAAAAGAGACATTGAGGAATGAGTGGCTGCATACCGGAGACTTAGCGAAGATAGATGATGACGGATATATTTATATTGTAGACAGGAAAAAAGATATGATCATAGCTGGCGGACTGAATGTATATCCAAGGGAAGTTGAGGAAGTTATACATCATTATCCGAAGGTCAAAGAGACTGCTGTTGTCGGAATCTGCGACAAATTGAGAGGCGAGTATGTGAAGGCATTCATTGTTCTTAACGACGGCGAAGAATGTACTCAAAAGGAAATAACCAGGTATCTGAAAGAACATATTGCAGGTTATAAGATACCTCGTGAAATTGAATTTATTTCTGAGCTTCCCAAAAATAGCACAGGTAAGATATTGAAAAGAATGTTAAAAATGCAGTAATTGTTACATAAAAAAAATTAGAGCCATATTTCACATTGGCATTACAATGCGTTTGCATTGCTACGTGCAGGGATACCGTGGATTTTGGATGATAACATACAGTGCATGTGTAGAATAATATCACCTGCATATGCACTTTTTCATTTCCTCTCCTAAATGATATTAAATGCATTCAGCTCGTGGACATGTTTCCCCAAACGTTGAATGTCGACATTGAATATTATTGCGATGATTTATGGTATTATACAATATTTTGTAAATATTTACTGTTTTTTGAAATTAGTACTAGAAACATTACATGTTTTGCTTTATACTTTAATTATTACAAAAAATCCAATATTTTATAAATAATGGTAAATATTGCGAAAATAAATGCTTGTAGCAGGGATTGAACCGTGACAAAAGATGTTATCAACTGATCTTGAAGGCATATCAAAGCTAAGGTAGGGGTATTAACTTAACAAATTTATAAGCGGTGATTATACGGATAACTATATATGGTAGTCCCTTTTTTCCAGTTTGTAGACATACCTGGAAATTTGCTTTTGTTCGCAGTTTTTGAGCTGTATTTCAAAAGATAATTTATCGCAATATGTACCATTTTTAAGTGGGGATAAAGTCTCTATATTTAACAGATAAATCCGGATAGTACACATGCAACGATTTTATTTTTTTTTGACTTATTAAGGAGGGGGACTATGGCATATATACATTCTATCCAGTATTATCTTCCAACTAAAGTTCTGACTAATGATGAACTTTTAAATAAATGGGGTTGTGATGCAAATCTGGATAAATTATTAGCGAAGGTTGGAATCGAAGAAAGATATATTGCTGATGAAGATGAATTTATATCTGACTTGGCAATTAAGGCATCGCAGAAACTATTTGATGAACATAGCATATCACCTGATGAGATAGACTTCATATTGTTATGTACTCAAAGTCCGGATTATATATTGCCCACAACTGCGTGCATAATACAGGATAGGCTTAATATTCCTACAAAGTGTGGGGCTTTGGATTTTAATTTGGGATGCTCAGGCTTTGTATATGGACTTGCTCTGGCAAAATCACTGATAGATTCTCAAATAGCAAACAATGTTTTATTGATTACATCAGAAACATATACGAAGCATATAAATCCGCTTGATAAATCTACAAGGCCTATATTTGGAGATGGGGCTGCAGCTATTCTTATTAAAGGTGACAAGGAGGACCAGGGAATTGGGCAGTTCGTCTTAGGAACTGATGGAAAGGGGATGCAAAATCTAATTATTCCTGCGGGTGGAATGAAACTGAAGAAATCTAATGAAACTGCTGAACCTGCTAAAGATAAATACGGCAATGAACGGTCATTAAATAATCTCTATATGAATGGTCCTGAGATATTTAAATTTGCTGTTAATATTATTCCAAGACTATTAGAGGATACTTTAGCCAAGAATGATTTGGCTTTTGAGGATATTGACTGCTTTATCTTTCATCAGGCAAGCAAATATCTGCTTGGAGTTCTAAAAAAAGAACTAAAAATTGATGAGGATAAATTTTACATTAACATCAGTTCTGTTGGAAACACTGTTAGCGCTTCTATACCAATTGCTTTAAAACAGGCAGAGGAAGAAAAAAGAATAAAAAAAGGGGATAACATAATGCTTGTTGGATTTGGTGTTGGCTATTCTTGGGGAGCTACGGTTATAAAATGGTAGACATTTGCAAAATGTCGCAGAAATTTTAGATATAAAATTTTAAAGTAGAGTGAATTACACTTTTATAATTTAACAGGGATGTTTGTTAGTGATTTTATCAAGAGACTGTAAAATCAGCTAATAAAAAACAAAGCTGACATCGTATGAAAACGAAATCAGCTTATTTTAAGATTTTCTACCATCGTTTTTTTATTCTTGCTGCCCTGTAAACCAGGTATTTACCGTCAGTGTGTTGCCTTAGTATCGGATATGCCGGCTTTGTTGTTTATTTCATCAGGCATGGGAAATACAAGGCTGCCTCCCATTTTCTCCATGTAACGGTTTAGTAGGATTCCAACATTTTTTCCTATCCAATCCCCTGTAAGGGTTTCAAATTTTGAGCCTCCTTCGGTCTCTCTGCGGTCATCCTTGTATTCCAGGATGATTTCAACACCTTCGTAGGACAGGACTATTTTGTCATCCCACCTTATCGTATAGGAACCGTCTGCCAGGTCGCTGTAAACATCGTATGGGTAATCCGCATACCTGTCTAAGACATCATCATAGCTCAAAGTAATAGTATGCTGGGGGAAACTCTGCAACAATTTGGTATTATTAAGCCATTTGGACTGTACGGGAATGGTTGTAGGGGTTGCTAGCTCCTGACCTGTTTTGGGAAGTACAACAGCCGGCGGCTTTATTGTTGTAATGCCGCGGGTTGCAGGTGTCTGTGAAGGCTTTGGCTCCCAGAACCACTTTTTTACTATCGTATTTGTGAAATGGGATGATCCCAAACTGTCCTCAACGGCACCCTGTGTGGCATACAGCTTCACTGACCGGGTTTGATCGGGCAGTTCCATTGCTTGAAGTATAGGTAATCCGGTATCGGGATTTACCAAATAGCAGCCTGTGGCAGACTGGGTATAACCACCTGCAGTGAAGCTGGCTGTTCCTGTATATTGCTTTGTTCCTCCCAGGTTTGTAATGACTATTGTCTCGCTAATCTTAGTCACATCAACAGGTTTCCCGCTTTCAACGGTTTTCACATAAGATACGGGGAGCCGTATTGATTGTGCCTGAAAATCAACTGTCGGTTTTATGGAGTTTGAATCCACAGTCCAACCGTCGAATTTAAGCTCACAGGAGACTGTATCCGAAGGTATGACATTGGTTCCTGTGAGATTGAAGAAGCCCCTGCTGTCCAAAGTAACCGGCGCTTCCTTTTGTGAAAGATTTACCTTTATTGAGCTGTCCTGACTCTTGTTTGCTTCAAATATAAGTTCCTTCTGACCGTCGTTGCTCCAATCCTTCACAATGACCGATGGTACATAGCCCTTGACATAGTCGTTGAAAAAGTCGGCTTGCTCCGTAATTACCTTGTCGAAAGGAAATGTCGGATTTATTGCTTCTGATCTGACGAGATTTGTACCTTTCTTTTCCTGTAAGCGTATATATACCTGGTCATCCTTACGCAAATCTACACCTGAAATATGGAAATTACCGTTTCCATCTGTTTTTCTCGTATAACTCTTTTCATTTCCCAGTGTATTTTTTACATATAGGGTTATGTCTTTATTCGGTTCAGGCACATTGCCCTTCACACCTGCGTCATAAAGTATTGTGCCCCATACCTCATCCCTATAGGCGCAAGCCTCTTTGAAGGTTATAATATACCCGGCGGTATTTGTCTGCCGCTTATGTAATATAGTAGGTTTCCAGTTTATTATATTCTTTTGCTTTCCTAGAAATTTCAAATAGGCCTGGACCAGGCCGTACAAATCTGCTTCCAGGTATTCTCCTGAAACGGTAGTATTTGCTCCCATACCTGTGAAAACTCCGCCACCTACTATATCAAGTCCCAGAAGGCTAAGTTCAAGCAGTGCCCCTCCTTTAACGTATCCGTCCATAGCACCGTTGAACTGGGAATCCAGTGTGAAGCCGCAATCTCCAAACTCCAGCAGTGGCCTTATGGAACAGGGTACATAGAAGAAATTATTGCCTTTAAGCCCTACTTTATTCAGCTTGGTCCATTGGCGGGCTTCCATTTGAAGGGTAAAATCACCGTCAACTCCAACAACGATGAAAAGACCTCCGGCGATGCTGCCAATGTCTGAATTGGAGCCAACATCTACTCCTAGAATTGGAATTCGGACCTCTTCCTTGAGTTCAGCCGCAAGGGTAGCCTGAAGCTGCATTTCCTCTGCTACTGAAAAATAAAAGGCATAGTCCCATTTGTCGTAATATCCATCAAGGGTCATGTCACCTATGCCAAGATAACCCTTGACATTTATTGCTACCTGACCGCCGCTTGGGGTTGATCCTCTAAGTGTAACCCCCTCTGAAGGAAAGTAGAATTCGGCTATAACGTCTTTAAGATGTGTAGGCCCTATGGGTTCCATGGCTGTATTCTGAGACATGACATAAGTTTGCCCGGGCTTTTTCAGGTATTTGTCCAAATTGTTCCCATTGGCATCATTGACAAAATGGGTGACATTTGACTTGTTCAGTTGTACTGTCTGGGCTGGTATTTTAAAATCCTTGATTACATCCTGTATATTTGGCCTTATAACCGGGACATACCCCTGGAACTGGTCTCCTGCTTTGGCTGGTGGCGTAGGTACTTTGAAAGCCAGATCATTCGCAAGATCCACAAATACCGAGCCGGGTTTGATAGTGGAAAGGCCGGTGGCTGTTTTAAGCTTGTCGGCGTTCATCAGTCCGCCATATCCTATTATACTGCTGATACTGCCAGAAGGTGCGGTGCTTGGATTTTTCACCTGTTGAACTGAGCGGATGCTTTTGGTAACATCCTGGTTTACTTTTATAACATTATCCGCAAGATTATAGGTGACACCTTTGAATTTAGCCGGTACGGGTGCGTTGGGACCCCAATTAAACCGGGGCAGGTCCTTATCAAATTGGAATATTGTTGACAAGGTATTGTCACTTGTTGCTGCCTTGTTGAAAGCTTCCGCTGATATCTCGGGAAATGCGGGCTGGTTATCGGTTGCAAGCACCGTAAGAGGAAGGGCGGAAAAGATTAAAACGATAGATAAAAGCAATGACAGCAGTTTTTTCGTTTTCATATAATCACCTCCAAATTAGTTTTTTGTACTTAATATATGTAAATTTATTGTATACCCTATTATACTATGCAACAATAGGATTATTGCATATTTTTTCCTAAGGAGCAAAGATGCATGTCCCCATGTTACTCTTATCAGCTCAAGCCAGAGGTTGACCTGATGGCGTTTTTTTATTAAATACTAAATTTATGTTGACACCTACAGGTTACAGATGTAAACTATGCATAAGGTTACATCTGTAACCTGGAAGGGGGTTGCATATGAACGCATTGGTTTCAAAAATAACAGATTCTGAAGTTGCAGTTATGCGGGTATTATGGGATGCAAGCCGTGAACTTCCTATTGCAGATATTAGAAAAACACTTGAAAAGACGAGTAAATGGGAAACCTCAACAATTAAAACCTTGCTTCGCAGACTTTGTGAAAAGGGTGTGGTTTCAGCGGCTAAAAAAGAAGTATTTTATTATACGCCTTTGGTCAGTGAGGCAGAATATAACGAATATGCTACTCAAAGCCTGATCGATCGCTTATACTCCGGCAGTGCCAAAGACCTTGTAGCCTCTCTTTTGGGAAGCAAGAAGCTTGATGATTCAGACGTAAGAGAATTGCGTAATCTATTTAAGGTAGGTGATAGCGATGAATGAAACGATTAAGCTAATACTGTCACTATCCTTATCAGCCGGCATTCTCACAGTATTATTATTTTCCATTAAACCGTTAATAAGAAACAAGTTTTCGAAGTCGGTTCAATACTATATTTGGATCGTAGTACTCCTAAGATTGGTATTGCCGTTTTCTTTTGAAACAAGTATTATGAATGAATTGTTTTATGGTAATCAAATGCTGCAGGCAGCAGCATCACCAACTATAAATCAACCAATGGGCGGTACGGACGATAACATTTCTGATACATCAATATCACTAAGTATTAAGGAAAGGACAGCCAGCGGTGCATATAACGGTGACACTGATCACAGCCGGTATTTCAAAGATCTATTTAACCAGTATATATTATATCTTTGGCTGCTTGGTGTAATAATCTCACTTGCTGTTAACTTAACCGGATATGCCCTATTTCTAAAACACATAAGGAGGTCAAACGAACCAGCGGCTGATGAGGAAAACAGAATGTTAGCCGCTCTGCTCTATGGGCGAAATAATGTGAGGCTTATGCGCAATCATTTTGTTTCTACTCCAATGCTGATTGGTATTATAAGACCTTATATCATTATTCCGGATATTAAATTTGATGAAAAGCAGCTAAAAAACATTTTGCTTCATGAAATAACTCACCTGAAGCGGTTTGATATAGCAGTAAAATGGTTGACAATGATAGTCTCATTAATTCACTGGTTTAATCCACTTGTATATTTTATCAAAAAGGAAGTCAATCATGCTTGTGAATTGGCTTGTGATGAAGCTGTTGTAAAAAACCTCAGTCAAGCAGAAAAACAGGCTTATGGAGACACATTAATATCTGTTGTAGCAGAACATAAATACCCTATTGGAGTATTGCAGGCGACTATGTGCGAAGAAAAAAAGAGCTTAAAGGAAAGACTAGTATCAATTATGAACTATAATAAAAAGTCAAAGCTTATTATATTCTTCTCAGTAGTTTTGATAGTATGTGTTATATTCGGTGCACTATTTTTAGGCGCAGGAGTTGGAATGGGTAAAGTTACTCCACCCAACATATACATCAGTGCAGAGGAGAGTAAAACAAAATCCGCTCTTATTGGAACGTATGAGTGGTCATACCGGAACAAACACATATCGTCAGATTCCGATTATCCTATGAATTTTGAATATGGTAAGGAGAACGTTGTTTCTGCAACAGGAGGTCAGCAGCTTGTTATTGGTACGCAAAAGCTTAAATCCGACAGGAAATATGATTTTGCAATAAAGAAAATAGCTGTTTATAAAGATGGTAAGCTTACAGAATCTGAATCAATAGAACCAAGCTTTATAGATGGCAATTTATATATACAGGCACCACAGGATACAGGAGAATATATTTATGAGCTGGTATTGACCTATAAGGATAAAGGGACTGTCAGTTATGGCTTTGTTGTAAGGGTTGATATGTTAACCTACGATTTAGATGAGCTTTCAAAATATAAGACGCCATATGTAGGCGACAATAGCAAGGTTTCAGCGATTGCAGGCCATCTGCCTGCCCCTGACAATCACTTCAGGCAGCAGTATATCTCTATGAAAACCGACGAAAAACCATACTGCCTTACGATATATTATGAACCTGCATCAGATAGTGAGGATAGAGCTGAGTGGCCGATAGTAACGCCAGATTCTAATATTGAAACGAATTCGAGAACAAATGCATTAGTTGTGTTTAGCATGATTGATAATCTGGATGAAGTAACCTTTGCATTCCGTAATTCACAGTCAGGCGGAATGCTAGACTCCTTAAAATATGATACTGCCTTTACATTCCAAAGAGTCTCGTTTGAAAAGAAATACGGTGAGCTTTCCGTGCTGGCAGCGGATTTGGATAAACTGCAAAGTATATTGGCAAATGACGGTCATTAGCCTGACAAAGACATAACTATTGAAAAACCTTAACTCCGATCCATAATCACTCAAATAGGGTATTATAGGGAGCGGAAGCAGCGTTATTCCTTTATAGATATATATCAAATATTCAAGCATTTTCGATTATACATTGCTGCAAAAGAATAATAGTAGTCGAGAGCAGATAGTGATTTTGAAGAAATACAAAAATCATACTATCTGCTTTTTTGAGTTATGAATTTTATTACATCTTTAATATTAAAACAGAAAAAACAAATGTAAATCTTCACAATTTACATTCCTGTTTCTTAAAAAAAGATGTAAGAATATGAACTATAGATTAAAAAAGGGAGATGGAATTTATGAAGTGCCTAATTATTATTCCTGCTTATAATGGATGTTTTGTATGGAGTCATCTTCCATTCTGTTATTAATCAAACGATTTGAAAAATATGTTGACATATTAAATGGAAGAATTTACAATTAAATTAATAAAATGATTTGATTAATTGGGGGAGGGTAGTTTGAATAAACGAGCGTATATGCCATATTTGCTTATTGCTCCAACATTTATTCTATTTGCTGTATTTTTCATATTTCCATTCTGTTATTCATTCTTACTCACTTTTTTTGAGTGGAATGGTTTTTCAGCAGATAAAACCTTTGTTGGATTCAGCAATTATATAAGACTATTTGGTGATGAGGGTTTTATAAATGCATTAAAAAACACTTTTACCTATGTAATTTTTACTGTTCCGCTTAGTGTTTTTATATCGCTTGTGCTTAGTTATATTATGAACGAGAGTCTGAAGGGGTTTCTTATATTGAAGGGTATCTATTTCCTGCCGCATATCGTTTCAATGGTAGCTGTAGGTGTAGTTTGGTCATGGATACTTTTGCCTGATAAATATGGCTTGTTGAATTCAATATTATTTATATTCGGTATTGAAGTAAAAGAGTGGCTGGCTGATCCGGATTTAGCTATGGCAGCACTCATTGCAATAGGTGTCTGGAAAAGCCTTGGTTATAATATGGTGATATTTATAGCAGGGCTATTGTCTATTCCCAAAACGCTTTATGAAGCTGCGGAAATTGACGGTGCCGGCAGTGTACAGAAGTTCTTTAAAGTGACACTGCCCTTACTAAAGCCTACAATATTCTTCGTTATGGTATCAAGCAGCATATACTCGTTATTTCAAATATTTGATGTTGTCAAAGTCATGACGAATGGCGGACCAATTGGAAAAACAGAGATGCTGATAACCTACCTGCATAAAGTGGGACTTGTCGAATATGAAATGGGGTATGCATCGGTGATTGCACTTGTTCTTTTTATTTTGACAATATTGGTTACAATAGTCCAGAAGAAGTTTGTTGAGGAGAAATAATATGAGAGATATTAAGAAAATATTGAAGTATTTTTTTTTATACGTATTAGCATGCATAATGATATTGCCGTTTTTATGGATGATATCTACATCACTTAAGCCTTCAAATGAAATTTTTACAATTCCGATAAAATGGATACCCAGTGACATCAACTTCAGGAATTATGAAAAAGCAGTAACGAGCTTTCCTTTTATAAAGTTTTTTATAAATAGCGTTATAGTAACAGCGTTAATAATATTAGGACAGCTGGCAACCTCTGTAATGGCGGCTTATGCTTTTGCCAGAATGGAATTCAGGGGCAAAAACATACTCTTCATTATCCTTTTAACGGGATTGATGCTGCCGGTTCAGGCGACTATGGTACCGATGATATTAACACTTGGAAAGTTAAAGCTGTTAAATACACTGGCCGGTCTTATCATTCCGTTTGCGTGGAGTGCGTTGATTACATTTTTACTGAGGCAATTCTTTATGCAGATACCGAAAGAAATAGAAGAAGCTGCCATTATCGATGGATGTACAACCTTTCAAATTATTACAAAAATCATCCTGCCGATTTCAAGGCCAATACTTTCAACCGCTTTTATATTAATCTTCATATATGGTTGGAACCAATATTTTTGGCCGTTATTGATTGTTAATAAAGAAGAACTATATACTTTGCAATTAGGACTAGCTTATTTTAAAGAAATAAATTCAATTGAAACTGACTGGGGAGCATTAATGGCGGGAACCACACTGACAATGCTGCCGGTAATAGTTGTGTTTCTGATATTTCAGAAAAAAGTTATAGAGAGTATAGCTTTTTCTGGAGGTAAAGAATAAAAAAATTTTGAGGGGGGTTTATCGTGAAAGGAAAAAAAACAATTGCCTTAATATTAGTATTAATACTAATGTTATCACTATCCTTAACCGGATGTGCAAAAGAGGCTCCAGCGGTTAATGTGTCTCAGGAGAAGGCGGCTGCTGAAGCAGCAGAACCAGTCGCTATTGAGTTTTGGCATGGTTATGCCGCTGACAAGAGTGAAGTGCTTAATGAAATGATTGCGAGATATCAAAAAGAAAATCCAAATGTAACAATCAACGCTAAATTTGTTGCAGCCGGAGAAGAAATGCTGCAAAAAGTTCAATCAGCACTGCTTTCCAATCAAGAGCCCGATCTTTTATGGGGGCCACCAACATGGACCGGTGTGTTGGAGAGTACAGGGAAGCTCGTTGAGCTGGGGACAATAATTGATGATGAATTAAAAAATGACATTCCCAAAGGGCTTTTGGAAGCAGGTATGTACAAAAATAAAATATATTCTCTTCCAATCGAAGCAGGAACACTTTACTTAATCTATAATAAAGATATGTTCAAAGAAGCAGGAATTGAAAATCCTCCAACTACATGGGATGAATTATACGAAACAGCTAAGAGCTTATCTGATGGAAAAAGATACGGTGTCTGGCTGCCAATTGCTCCAAACGAGAGAACTTCCTGGACCTGGGAATGTTTCTTGTGGCAAAATGGTCAAAGCATTTTAAATGCAGAAGGCAATAATATAGGGTTCAACAATGAAAAAGGCTTGGAAGCATTGGAATTCTATACTAAAATCATAAAAGATGGATATGCTCCGACAGCTACCGGACAGGATCCGTTTATCGACAAGCAGGTTGCTATGGTATATGCAACACAGGGTGCAGCAAATGCATACATAACTAAAAATAACATGAATGTAGGAGTAGCTATGCTGCCAGGTAAGGATCAATTAGCTACAGGGTTGGGATCTAACCACTACTTCATGTTCAAGAAAGATGAGAAAGTACAAAAAGAAACATTGAAGTTCATCAAATGGATGACAACCGGTGAGAACCATGCAGAGTGGGTAATCAGAACCGGATATTTACCGGTATCTAATTCCGGCAGAGAAAGTGCAAAATATACAGACTTCGGAAAAGAAAACCCACATATGATAGAAGCAGCAAAAGCTTTAACCTACGGTGTAGCAAGACCGCCGATAGAAGAGTATCCAAAACTGTCTGCAGTTATTGCAGAAACCATAGAAAAAATTGCTTATAATAAGATGACTGCTGAGGAAGGTATGAAAAATATTGCGGAAAAAGCAAACGAAATATTCAAGTAAGGAGTTATCATGAGAAAAATTACTAGTCCTGATCTTATGAAAATCAACAACAGAAGAAGAATATTAGAAATAATCTATACTGAAAAAAACATTTACAGGGCTCAGATTGCTGATATGACAAATATGTCAAGTCAGACGATTACAAATCTTGTCAAAGAACTAATAAATGAGGGCTTGGTTGAGGAGGTTACGTTAGAAAACAAAGCACCAGGGCGGAACCCTATGGCTTTGTCTATCAAGTATCAGCGGCTATGCTCCATAGGGGTTGAAATTTCAGTAGAATCAATTAATGCAAGCTTATATGATGCTGCTGGTAATGAAATAAAAAAACGGAACATTAAAAGAGACATAACCAAAAATGTAATAGATATTCTGGAAGAATTGGTAGATGACATGACTGACAGTGCTAAAAATCTGAGAATTCTGGGGATAGCAATCAGTATAGAAGGGATTGTTGATGACAGGAATGGAGTAGTAATAAAATCTAAAAATTTAGGTTTGGATGGAATCAATATTTTATCTGAGCTGGAGTATTTAGATATTCCAGTTCAGATAAAAAATGATGTTAATATTCTGGCTGAAACAGATTATGAAAGAGAATGTAGAAATAATTACATGCTTATAAAACTCGGCGGAGGTATAGGCGCAGCGTTGGTCTTAAACGGAAACCTGCTGCGAAGCACTAATAATGCTTCCGGTGAATTCGGTCATGTAAGACTATATTCGGTTTGCAGTCCTAAGCTGTGTAAATGTGGTCAGAGTGGATGCTTAACAACCGAAGCATCTATAACGGCTATTGAAGAAAAAACCGGTATGCCGATTGAAGAATTGGCGAGACTCTATAAATCCGGAGATTTAAATATCAGGAACATTATTCAAGAAATTGCGGGGTATATTTCTGAGCCATTGACTAATATCATAGCTATATTAGATTTGGATAAAGTAATATTTACCGGTAAGTTTGTTGACTGTTTTGGTGAGGATTTAACCAGTATGATTGAAGAAAATATCCGTCAGGATCTCAACAAGTGGAGTTCATTTAAGGGGATAGATGTGTTGAATGACTATGACATTACCGAAAGATGTGCTCATTATGTTGTCAATAATTTCTTTTTAAAGTGGAAAGATGAGCCTTATGATTAAATTCGGTACAGGGGCTTAAGAGCAATAGAATAATATCCATTAATATTGAGGGGTAGACCATGTGTTATATAGCAGGCAATGATTTTATCAATGGAAGCTTTAGAAGACGAAAATTCGAAGGTTATGCCAGGATAAAGCAATATAAATACAGAGAAATAACTGCAGATATGACAACAGAGAACTGTTTTGTAAAAGACGGTTTTTTAGATATGTTGAAGAGCAGAGGTTTGATTGAACAAAATAGCTTTGATGAATATTTGGAAGAGCTAATATGGTTTTTTAACCAACTGCCGGATATGGTTGATAAAACTGATGAAGAGATATACTCGGATGCTATAAATTATAGAAAAACCTTTTTAGATAAAGTCTGCCGCCAATACATTGATGCTATAAAAGCGGATTATTATAAAAGAGAGACCGACCACCTTGCTATAACAGGAATTGATCAAAGCAATATTTTAAGCAGCCGCTATGATAAGGCTAAAAATATATACTTTATAATTGATGATTATACTTATATAGGAGCAATGATCGAGCTGTACAAAAAAATCGGAGAGTATTCAGATAGTGTATATATTATAGTTAAAGAGGAAGGCAGTGTTCATTCCATGGTTACAAAAACTGACCTGGAGTGCTATTTGAAGATTGCGGAGGAAGACATTTCAATAGACAGGCTGAAGCTTATAGTTGATGATTATCATTACTATGGATTCGATTTGAGACATATCCAATTAAGTAGTTCTGATGACATTTTAATCGGTTTTGGCGAATGGTGTTTGTCATCCTTTAAGAAATTGAATGTAGAGGCATTTGTATACTGCCGATCCAATGAGTTAATTACCAGAGCGTTAACAAATTCAATCAGTGAAGAAGAGATACATTTCATATATATCCCGAAGGGATATGATATGCTGAAGCATATCAGGCTGGTGGAAAAAACTGCTTTTAACTATAGGATGCTGAGTTGGATATACAATGAAATAGGTATGGAAGCATATAAGAGAGAGCTTATTGCATTATTGCGGGAATTTCCAGATGTTTTTTTAAATTCTAATTCCGATAAAATGCTGGATTTGAAATGTGAATGGTCAGATATTGATGGGACAAATTTTCATGATATACCACAGCAGTTAATAAAAAAGCATATTAAGAAAAAATATAAATACCTTGACATAGATGATTATGTTTATAAGGACAGATGTGGGAACGACATCAGGGTGAATTATATAAAGCTTGATAATTCAAAGAACCTGAATATGTCTGTCAAGACATGGAACAATCCTGTGAATCCAAGAAGTTATTTCAGAAATAATGAATTTGGAGATTGCTTGGTATCAAATTTTTTATTTTTTGTGACACCTAAAACCATAGAATTATACAATCATATTAGAGCGTTAAGAGAAAGAGAAAAAATCAACCGGGATGGCTGGCATATTGATTACAAATTTGAAAGCAATTCATATGGAAGATGCGAAACCTTTCCGTTATACAACAAAGCAGCAATTGGTAAATTGAAAAATGGCAGGGTCGAATTTTTCAGAAAGACTTTAAAGTCCGGTAATGTGATCATAAACGGTGTTGGAATACAATGGGAAGATTATGACATTAATATAAATTCAGAAGGGGATGTCATATTATACACACCGCTTGATATAGAGAATGATTCCGGAGAGTACAATCACTATAACAAAAAAGTTGGGAAAAACAGAATAAACATAATTTGTGTTGATGATTCCATCATATGTATCAGAAAAGGGGATGTCATATTGCCCAGTATGGGAGTCGTTATCTCACTCAGTTTGGAAAAATGGGATGGATTATTCCCAAATATGAAATATGATCAGGATGGTTATTTTGATATTGGTGAGCTTCACTTTGATTTATATTTACATGGCTCTGATGAATATGAATGGTGTTATGGCGGAGGAATGTTCCTGATCTATGAAGGTATCGCATTTGATACGGATAAAAAGCTTAAAGATGAGCTAATGTGTGAAGGCTGGTTAACAAAGCTGTCAATGCAAACTCAGGAATCCGAAATACACAAGATAGAAAAGCATCCAAGGACGGCTGTTGGCTTAACTAAGGATCAAAAGTTTTTCATATTGGTTTGCTCGGGGAGGAACATGCGGAGTGCAGGTGCGGATTACTTTGATTTGATAGATATATCAAAAAAATTGTTTGGTGACGTTCTATACCTTATGAATCTGGACGGTGGTGCATCCTCCTTCCTGGCCTATACAACTCAAAAGGAGCTGCTTGAATTAAATGATATTGCCTATTCAAATATTTCATGCGCAGGAGTTGTCAGACCGGTAAACTCCATAATGGTAATTGACCTGAATGGTGGTGAAAAGCATGAAAATGGTAATTAAAGAAACGTATTCGATTAAAGGCAATGGCATTGTTAATGAAGATAGAATAGACAGTTTTGAGAACTGCGTTTGGCTGATGGATGGTGTTACATGTATATCCGAGTCTAAGACAGGGGACGTATCAGACTCGAAGTGGTTCGTTGATAAATTCAGCCAGGTATTAGTTCGGAATCTGGATGATTCAAAGGAACTGAAAGAAATCCTTAAAAAAACAGTTAGCAAAACCTATGAAGCATACAGAGCTGTGACGAACTATCAGGTAATCGAGAAAAATCAATACCCTTCCAGCAGTCTGATCCTTCTGAGGCAAAAGGGCAGTCGGCTTGAATATTATCTTTTAGGGGATTCGACATTGATTATAAAGTATGGACAAGAGGTTATAAGTCTCAAACAGGACACATTAGGTGAATTTGAGAAGGAGATTACTAAGAAAATAAACCGTAAATATATATCTCAAAGCATAAGCTTCGAAGAAGCTAGAAAAGCATATGCTCCAGAAATTCTTGCAAAAAGAGCACATAGAAATGAGGAGGGTGGTTACTATATATTAAGCTTTGAACAGAACGCCATAGAACATGGACTACAAGGAGAAATGGAGCTTCGCGAACCGCTGCATTTTTTAATGATGAGTGATGGTTTTTCCAGATATCTGGACCTTTTCAACAAAGTTGCAGACAGTCGGGAATTCATAGAAAATGCCTGTAAGAAAGGACTATCTGCAATTGGGAAGGAAATTTATGATATTGAAGAAAATGACCAGAATTGCACACGCTATTTAAGATTAAAAAAAAGAGATGATACGACTTGTGTATATGGCGTTATAGACGGGGTATGAAAGAGGGACGAAGAGACAAGCATCTTGTCCCTTTTCCAATTACTTGAGATACTTCTATTGAGGTGATGGATTTGATCAGAAAGAGCAAGTGTTATATTCGGTGCACTATTTTTAGGCGCAGGAGTTGGAATCGGTAAAGTTACTCCACCCAACATATACATCAGTGCAGAGGAGAGTAAAACAAAATCCGCTCTTATTGGAACGTATGAGTGGTCATACCGGAATAAACACATATCTTCAGATTCCGAGCATCCTATGAATTTTGAATATGGTAAGGAGAACGTTGTTTCTGCAACAGGAGGTCAGCAGCTTGTTATTGGTACGCAAAAGCTTAAATCTGACAGGAAATATGGTTTTACAATAGAGAAAATAGCTGTTTATAAAGATGGTAAGCTTACAGAATCTGAATCACCAAAACCAAGCTTTCTGGATGGCAATTTATATATACAGGCACCATCAGATACAGTAGAATATATTTATGAACTGGTATTGACCTATAAGGATAAAGGGACTGCCAGTTATGGCTTTGTTGTAAGGGTTGATATGTTAACCTACGATTTAGATGAGATTTCAAAATATGATATTGCCTTTACATTCCAAAGGGCTTTGTTTGAAGAGAATTACGGTGATAGAATAGGTTTTAATTTAAGGGCTGTAAGTTGGACAGGGGGAAACCAAATGAATAATTTTGTCATTGAGGAAAGTACAAGAGAAGGTTGTGAGGTAGTTGATAATGGGATAGTTGAATATAATTCTTCAAAAGTACCTTTTACCCAAGAACCATCATTTTCACCAATTAATCGTATTATAAAAGGTTTAGATGGAGATACAATAGCAGGAATAAATAGCATATTATATTGTTGGAATTGCCTATATATAGATGTCTTATGGGTAAAAGAAGATCTCCGAAAACACGGATATGGTTCTGCACTTTTAAATGAGGTAGAGAAAGTTGCCAAAGAAAAAGGGTGTAAATTAATTCATTTAGATACCTTTGATTTTCAAGCAAAAGATTTTTACTTGAAACATGGATATGAGGTCTTTGGTGTATTAGATGATTGTCCATCGGAACATAAGCGTTATTATATGAAAAAGAATATATAGTTCCCTTTTTTTATAAGTTATTTAAAGGGGAAATCAATGAACTTAATAAAATCAGGTAAATATTTATAAATATAGTGCCTTCTGATAGTATAGTAACAGGGGGTGCTTTTTTATATGGAGACAATAGCACCTAAGGGAGGGGCAATATGAAAGGCTTTGTAAAACAAAAGAGAATATTAGGACAAGTGCGTAAGGCAGTTGAAGATTATGATATGATTGCGGAAGGAGACCGGATAGTATTACATTATTGATAGCTTTAAGACAGCTGCAGAGATTTTTTGATAAGAGAATGTCAGTTGTTTAAGTATATTAAAATTGTGGTATAATCTAATAAAATAATGCGAAAAAGTGGGAATAAACTTGGATAAGTATAAATATGATGTTGAGTTCTGGCAGTTTCACGAAATTTCATATTTTACTTAGAATATATAGCTGGACATTGAGTTGTTTGTGCGGGAGTAAGAAAAGGAGTGGTGTGTAAGTATGCCAAATAAAATAATCAAAAGTGAAATATTACAAACTGTTGAAAATCAAATGAAACTGGATGAGCCCAAATGTGTAAATACTACGTTTGAGTGACTTGTTCGTAGTGGATATACAGAGCAGGCGGCTAAAGAAATGATAGGTGCAGTTCTGTTGGAAGAGATATATTATATATTAAAGGATAAACAGAATTTCGATGAGCAGAAATATAAGGAAAGACTAAGTAGATTAGGACGGGATATAGAAGTTGGAGAGAATGGTGATTTCATTTCAGTAGCGGATGAAGACAATATTCAGGAGCTGCTTCCGCAAATTGCCTACAATACAGAAGCTTCCCGAGGGAGGTACTGCAAAAAATCATCCGGAATAAAAAGAAAGCAGCTCACTTGCTATTGGATATTCTTAAAAAAGTGAGAGATAATCCTGAAAAATGCATCGATGAGCATGATTATTTTGCACATATTTATGCAGCCTATCTTTTGGCGCAGTTTAGAGTAAATGAGGCGTATCCCGTCTTCGCCGATATTTTAAGTCTGCCGAATGATATGCCCTATGATTTGTTTGGAGATACAGTATTAGAAGCTGGCAGTCGAATACTGGCATCTATTTGCGGGTCAAATACAAATCTGATAAAAGCATTGATAGAAAACACCAAGGCAGATGAATACATGCGAGGGCAGGCTATCGAGGCTTTGGCAATTTTGACAATACATGATGTGATACAAAGAGACGAAGTTGTTTTGTATTATAAGAAATTGCTTGGTGAAGCTACCATAATAGACAACCCACTGTTGCTAGCTTTATTAGTATGCGCATGTTGTGATATCTATCCGGAAGAATTATATGAAGATATAAAAATATGCTATGAAAAAGGTTTGGTGGATGAAACTGTTATCGGGATAAAAAGTGTCGATGCTGCAATGATTATGGGGATAGATTATACCTTGGACAATTCAAAAAGTTCCATACATTTGCAGTTTATAAATGACACGATTGCTGAATTGGAGCATTGGGCTTGCTATGATAAAGATGTAGAATGCCGTTGTGGGATAAAGGCTATGCAAAACTCGAACAGTGCGGAAACTGTGATTAAGGGGCCAAAGGTCGGGCGTAATGATCCGTGCCCCTGTGGAAGCGGGAAAAAGTATAAGAAGTGCTGCGGAAAATAGGGGAGAGTGGGAATAATGTTGATTCAATGTACAAAGAAGCTGCTAGATGAGCTTAATGTGAAACTAACAGTGGTTAACGATGAGAAACCCTTGTTTTGTTGGCATGCAAATTTAATCACGATCAACCATCGAAAAACTGTGGTGCTTTTGAATGATAGCAATCTCTAATTGATGGAGAAGGCAATACACCGCCAGAGGATGTAGGAGGCAAATCAGGGTACGATGAATTTTTGGAGGTTATCCGAGTCACCGACCCCTCGCACGTTGGAACGGTAACTCGGATAATTCATACATAAGTTGTATGAATTAAGGATTTTGATGATTTTAAAGTACAAACAAAAAAAGAATAAAACTGCTGATAAAAATTCGGTTAATTTTAAAATAATCGGATTTTTATATTTTAGCTGAAGAAGATGGAAGACCAAATGGAACAGATAATTGACGGGGGTAAACACAAACTCATCCTCTTTGGTAGGTAATATTTAAAAAATATGGTAAAATATCCATAATGAGCAGAGCAAAATATTTTATGGAGGTTATGCCATGTATAAATTGTATTGCAGGGTTTACCAAGGTATCTTCAGACTGGTATCATATTTATTGCCTTGGCGTATGCCTAAGTTGCTGGAAGGAAAAAATAGTTTGGACAGATTGCACGGGCTGATAAAAAACAACAGCATAGACAGCGTATTGGTAGTAACAGACAAGGGCATTGTTTCACTCGGACTCATGGACAAACTGCTTAAAGGTTTGAAGGATGAAGGAGTGGCTTATGTTGTATACGACAAGACTGTTCCAAACCCAACCATTGATAACATTGAAGAAGCATTGCAGATATACAATACAAACAATTGTAAGGGTATAGTTGCTTTTGGCGGCGGTTCTTCAATGGACTGTGCAAAGGGTGTGGGTGCACGGGCAGCACGACCGGAAAAGAGTATCCCCCAGATGAAGGGAGTATTAAAGGTAAGAAAAAGGCTGCCTCTCCTTTTTGCTGTTCCAACAACAGCCGGCACAGGTAGCGAAACAACTCTTGCGGCAGTTGTAACCAACAGCAAAACGCACGAAAAGTATGCAATCAATGATACCTCGCTAATTCCGCATTATGCAGTGCTTGATCCGCTGCTTACAGTAAAGCTGCCACCACATATTACAGCTACAACAGGTATTGATGCTCTGACTCACGCAGTTGAAGCGTACATAGGCAGAAGCAATACAAAGCAGACGAAAAAGCAGAGCAGAGATGCGGTAAAGCTTATTTTTGAAAACGTATTTGAAGCATATTCAAATGGTGCAAACCTAATAGCCCGTGCTAATATGCAAAAAGCTTCGTTTCTGGCAGGGCTTGCATTTACCAGGGCTTATGTGGGCAATGTTCATGCTGTTGCACATACTCTCGGCGGTTTTTATTCAATTCCTCACGGGCTGGCTAATGCTGTGATCCTACCCTATGTCCTGGAGTATTACGGCGAGTCGGCACATAAACCTTTGGCAGAGCTGGCCGACCTTGTAGGTATAAGTGCAGCTTCAGACACCACTTGTCAAAAGGCAGTGAGGTTTATCGAGGCAATAAAAAAGCTGAATGAGAGTATGGACATTCCCCAAAAGGTCAAGGGTATTGCAGAGAGCGATATTCCGCTTATGGCAGAGCGTGCACTGAAAGAAGCCAACCCCCTTTATCCTGTGCCAAGGATAATGTCAAAGGAAGACATGTTGAATATGTATCAAATAATAAAGGAGCAATAAAATTATGCTTGGTTATACCGGTAAAATTGCGAAGATTAATTTGAGTAATGGATTAATTGAAGATTACCCCATATCAGATAAGGACAGAGAAATGTTTTTAGGCGGGAAAACCCTGGCGGCCAAAATTATTTATGATTCTTTTAAGGGCAAGGTTGATGCTTTTTCCGAAGAAAATATCATTGTAATCACTGCTTCACCCCTGACAGGCTCGACATCACCATGTTCCTCAAGATTTAATGTGTCGACGATTTCACCTTTAACTGACATGCTGGTTTCCTCAAATTGCGGCGGCAGCTTTGGATTGCATCTGAAACGCGCCGGTTACGACGGGCTGATAATATGTGGGAAAAGCCGGGAAAGAGTATATATTGAAGTTAATAATGAAGCAATTGCCATTAAAAATGCCGATCACCTATGGGGCAAAAATACAAGTGAGGCACAGGAACTGCTTGGCGGGAAAAATGTTGGAAAGTTTGTTATAGGGATTGCCGGAGAAAATATGGTAAGGTATGCTGCTGTCATAAGCGAGGAACGTGCTGCGGGGCGTGCAGGTGTCGGTGCGGTATTTGGCTATAAAAACCTTAAGGGGGTTGCAGCCATCGGATCTCTGTCTACTCAGATTTTCGACAAGGAAAATTTCAAAAAGCACAACCTTAACTGGATAAAAACATTGAAGTCTCACATGCTTACGGGAAAGCAACTGCCGGAGCTGGGAACTGCTGCACTTGTCAGCATGATGAATTACCGTAACCTGCTTGCAAGTAAGAACTATTCTGCCGGCAGTTTTGATGAATTTGAAAAAATTAATGGTGAAACATTAAGGCAGGATTATTTAGTAAAGAACAAGGGTTGTACTACCTGTCCGATCCAATGCGGCAGGGTGGTCAATGTTTACGGCAGGGAGGTAAAAGGTCCGGAGGTAGAGACATTGACCTTGCTGGGGAGTAATTTGCTGAATAGTGATATGCAAACCATATTAAACGTCAATCACCTATGTGATGAATACGGGCTTGATACGATTACATTCGGCAGCAGTGTCGGCTTAGCGATGGAGCTTAATGAAAAGGGCTTATGGAACAATGGCTTGAACTTTGGTGACAGCTCGAAGCTTGAAGAACTGGTTAAAATGGTAGCAACCCGTAAGGGTATTGGTGATGATTTGGCAGAAGGTACAAAACGTATTTCAGGTAAATATGGAGGAAGTGATTTTGCAATTAACGTCAAGGGCCTTGAGCTGGCAGCTTATGAGCCCCGCGCAGCTCAGGGAATGGGATTGGGCTATGCTACGGCAAACAGAGGCGGATGCCACTTAAACGGCGGCTATCTTGTAGTACTTGAAGGGCTTGGTCTGGATGTGAGCGGAAAGACAACCAGTGGTAAAGCAGCATATACAATTTTCTTCCAGGACCTGATGGAAGCAGTATCAGCAGGCGGTACATGCCTGTTTACAACCTATGCAATTCTGCCGCAGTGGTTTATAAAAAATCCTAATAATAATTTTGTAAGGTTTGTATACAAGGCATTGCCTTATTTCGGAGGGTTAGTTGCATTTTTGCATAACCATACCGGATTAATGCATTTTAATCTGAAAAAAATAATTCCTCATCCATATTCTATTAAACTGGTTACAGGGTTAAAAATGGATATTGGAAGTTTTATCAGGACAGGTGAAAGGGGATACAATCTTGAAAGGCTGATTAACATCAGGCAGGGACTAAAGGGAAGTGACGATACCCTTCCAAAGAGACTTACAAGTGAGCTTCAAAGGTCAGATGACCCCGACAGTAAGGTGAAGCTCCAAGGAATGCTTAAGCGCTACTACAGATACAGAGGCTGGGATGAGCAGGGCGTTCCAACCGGTGCCAGACTCAAAAAACTTGGATTGGAGAATTATAGTGTATGATTACAGTTAAGTTTTTCGGGTTGATAAGTATTGATACAAATATGAGGCAGATATTTGCCAATGAAGGAACTGTAAGAGATGTGCTAGACCAGGTTAAACAAAGCTGCCCGGACATTTCAGAACAGCAGCTTAAGCAAGCGGTATTATTTGTCAATAAAGAGCAAATCAGTGGAAACAAACGCTTTTCAGTAATGTTAAATGATGGCGATGAGCTTGCATTGCTAAGTCCCGGAAGCGGGGGCTAAAATCGCTGATAAAAACCTGATTATTTTCAATAATAATCGGTTTTTTTGTATTACTGTAAGTATATGGCTTTAGTTTGCGAACTCAGGCACGAACAATAGTCTGATTGAAAAATAACTAGAATCAACTAAAAATTACTAAAAATAACAGGCGGCTTAAGGTTGACTTATGTAAGGCTTTTATATAAAATTACTGGTGTGACAGAAATTGACTTTTCTTCCAGATACAATTTGGCCATTTTGTTATTATGGAAACCTTTGAAAACTTAATAAAGTCAGTGAGCTTCACAATTTTAAATTGAATTATTTATTTGAAGGAGTGGGTATTATGAAAGGTTTTGCTATGTTGGGGATTGGAAAGACGGGCTGGATTGAAAAGAAGAATCCGGAATGCGGACCGCTGGATGCAATTTGCCGTCCTATTGCCGTAGCACCATGTACATCTGATGTACATACAGTTTGGGAAGGCGCAATTGGCGATAGGCATGATATGATACTTGGACATGAGGCTGTAGGAGAAGTCGTAGAGGTTGGAAAGCTGGTAAAAGATTTCAAGGTCGGAGACATGGTAATGGTTCCGGCTATTACGCCGGATTGGAATTCTGTTGAAGCTCAGGCCGGTTTTCAGATGCATTCAGGCGGTATGCTAGCTGGATGGAAGTTTTCAAACTTTAAAGATGGGGTGTTTGGTGACTATTTCCATGTAAACGATGCAGATGGGAATTTGGCATTGCTTCCGGAGGGTATGGATCCTGCTGCAGCTTGTATGATCGCTGATATGGTTCCTACAGGCTTCCATGGAGTTGAACTCGCCGATGTTCAGTTTGGTGACCGCGTAGCGGTTATAGGAATAGGACCGGTCGGACTTATGGCAGTTGCAGGTGCTGCTATAAGAGGCGCTTCTCATATATATGCTGTAGGTTCTCGTCCTAACTGCGCACAGGTTGCTAAAGAATATGGTGCTACTGATATAATTAATTACCGGCAGGGAGATATCGTAGAACAGATTTTGGAAAAAACTAAGGGTAAGGGCGTAGACCGCGTTGTTATAGCCGGGGGAAATGTTGATACCCTTGCTCAGGCAATTACAATGTTAAAGCCAGGTGGGAAGGTTGGTAATATAAATTATTTGGGAGAAGGGGACTATATTAAAATTCCACGCAGTGAATGGGGATGCGGCATGGGTCATAAGTATATTGTAGGCGGTCTAATGCCAGGCGGAAGATTACGTATGGAAAAGCTTGCTTCTCTTGTAGAGACACACAGACTTGACCCAAGTAAACTTATCACACACGCTTTTGAAGGATTTGAGAACATGGAGAAAGCTCTAATGTTAATGAAAGATAAACCTAAGGATTTAATCAAGCCTGTTGTAACAATTAAGTGGTAGTATCTAGTGCTAAAACTTGTAATATCATAACTGTCAAATAGGGGCTATGTTATAAGCCCCAAAAACAAGACAAAATAGTAAGCCTTTCACCTATGAGAGCGGTGGAAGGCTTACTATTTTGCATCTGGTTTCAATGTAAAGTGGTTAGTAAAAATTGTAAATTAAATTATGACACAGCGAATTTTGTAAGTATTCATTAGAAGCATAGTAAATTTATGCTGGATTTGATAAAATCTAATTATATATTTTATAAATATACTGAAAAATGTATAGGTATATATTAATATTAAAGGTTGGAAAATGGTGGTGAGAGCCTGAGTTTAAAAACAAATTGTATATTACTGTAGATAATGGCTTAAGATAAATATTTCCATTCAGTTTTGTGCTTTGGTACAGCGAAAGGAATGATTTCCAGATGAAGAAAAAAAGTATTTTGAGGCTTATTTCAAGCCTGATGACATTCTTGATACTTGTTGCAAGCATACAATTGCCTGCAACCGAAGTGAAGGCAGAGGGTGCTGCTTTAACGGCCGGGCAATGCAGCGAATACATGAAGCTTATAGACAGCGGCTATGATTTTACACTGACACTTGAACCGGACGGCAGGGTTACTGCTTGTGGTGATAATGAATATGGTCAGTGCGATGTCCCTTACGATCTGGACAATGTTGTTGCAGTTTCTGCGGGAGCTATACATGCGCTCGCGCTTAAGCCGGACGGGACGGTAGCTGCCTGGGGTGACAATAATCAAAATCAATGTAATGTTCCTGAAGGGCTTAACGATGTTGCAGCGATATCAGCCGGAGGATTCCACAACCTGGCGCTGAAATCCGATGGGACGGTAGTTGCGTGGGGCGAAAATGCTTTTGGCGAATGTGATGTTCCTGAAGGCTTGAGCGGAGTTACTGCAATATCAGCCGGCGGCTTTCATTCCCTTGCCCTGAAATCAGATGGTACGTTAGTTGCCTGGGGCTATAGTGAGGATGGGGAAACTACTATTCCTGACGGGCTTACAGATGTAGCTGCTATTTCCGCACCCTGGAACTACAGCCTGGCATTGAAATCGGACGGTACAGTGGTTGGCTGGGGTCAGAACTACGGAGGACAGTTGGAGATTCCGGCAGGACTTGGCAATGTTGTAGCAGTTTCAGGTTCGGTAACCAATGCCATGGCATTGAAATCAGACGGCACGGTGGTTACATGGGGCGGCTCCTATACGTCTGAGTATGATCCTTCAATGTTTCAACCGCCAACTGATTTAAATGGGGTAGTGGCAATAACCTCGCAACAGAGAGGTTCTATGGCACTAAAGGCTGATGGGACAATCGTTTCATGGGGACAGCCATATATTGCAGGATGTAAACTGTCAGATTGGGACAATTATATTGATGTATATACAAACCTGGGCGTTTATGGAGATATTGATTGTTCGCAACCCGTATCTCCCGAGAGTTTTCAACTGGTTTTCAACCAAAACGGTGGCGAAACTGAAAATGTAACCATAAAATCTATAAAGAAGAATGACAGTACGGAAGAATCGGGAGCCTCCCCAATTACAGGAGGAGAGACGACGCTAAGGTTCTTCCTTGATGTAACAGGGACTCCAACAGGTGAAGAAACCATTGAAATAAAACCAGCCGGTGATCAATCAATTTTTGAAGCATCAGGGAAATCGATGTCAGCATCTTATACGACAACCTATGAGAGAAATCTAAATCCGCTTACTGTGAAAATATCATCAGCACAACTGGCGGAAGACAACAAGTATATCGATGTCACCGTAACCCAGGCCGTATATGGGGATATGGGATGTACAATACCTGTTTCACCCTGGAACTTTCAACTGGTTTTCGGAAGGAACGGCGGCAATGCTTCAAATGTGAGTATAAAATCAATAAAGAAGAATGACAGTATTGAAGAAGCAGAAGCCTCCTCACTTACGGGAAGAGAGACGACATTGAGGTTCTTCCTTGATGTCTCAGGTACTGCAAGCGGTGAAGAGACCATCGAAATAAAACCGGCAGACGGGCAGTCGGTATTTATGCCGCCAGGGATTGCTATGGCGGCGGAGCGGACAACGGGTGCAGTAAAGCTGAATGCTGATCCGCTTCAGTTAGTTTCAATACAACAGGCGAAAAACGGATATATGTTATATATTGATGTAGCTTTTAACAGGGGAATATATGGTTTTGTAAACATAACCCCGCAGTATACATACACGCAGCCGGTTACTAAATACAACTTTCAGTTGATATTCAACCAGAATAGCGGTAACTGTTCAGAAGCAAGCATATACAAAATAACAAAGAACGATAGCGCCGATTCTAATACAGCCTCACAACTTACAGGCGGCGAAAAAGTACTGAGGTTCTTTATAGACACAAGAAATGCGCCAAGCGGTGTGGAGACTGTGGAAATAAAGCTTACAGACGGTTTGTCGATATATGATTCGGCTGGAAATGCGATAACGTCGGCAGACTTGGCAATATACGCAGTGCAACTCATAAATTGCTTTCCTCAAATTGTTTCGGCCAAAATGGATACTAAGAACCGTTATCTTGATGTAAATTTCAGCGATGGCATATATGGGGCCAATCACAGCCCGATTTCCAACTCAGGTTTTCAGTTTATTTTCAGCAAAAATGGCGGCAGTGCTTCAAACGTGTCAGTAAAATCGATAAAGCAGAATAATGATGTTGATGAAGCTAAAGCCTCTCCTCTTACGGGCGGGGAGAAAACCCTGAGGTTCTTTTTGAATGTTACAGGCTCTCCGAGTGGAGAGGAAACCATTGAAGTAAAACCTGCAGGCGGACAAGCCATATTTAATTTCTGGCAGGACCCAATGGCGGTAGGCCAGACAACAAAAGCTGTAAATTTAATCTCGCAAAATCCTCCTTCATGGTCAACGGACAACGGAACAGAAACCTTTGGCTGGATGTCGGATACCATGGTCAGCGCAGGCAACCAGCATACGCTTGTTTTGGGAAACGATGGAAAGGTTGTCGCATGGGGCGGAGATGTCAGCTACGGACAATGCAGTGTACCGGCGGATCTGTCGGGTGTCAAGGCGGTATCGGCAGGCGGCGGCAATTTGGGCGGTCCTTTTTCACTGGCACTTAAAAGGGATGGGACTGTGGCAGGCTGGGGAGATATATCCGTTTCTGCAGGCTTAAGCGGGGTCAAAGCAATTTCTGCCGGTGGAGATAATGCATATTTCCTGAAATACGACGGAACTGTAAGTGCCGCGGGGATATTTAATCACCGGGGCCAGCTTGACGTTCCCTCTACGTTGTTTTCGGTAAATTCAATATCAGCAGGCTTTGAACATGTACTGGCTTTACAGAGCTATGGCACAGTCGTTGCATGGGGATCCAATCTATATGGTGAGTGCGATGTACCGGCAGGTTTGATGGATGTCAAGGCTGTTTCCGCAGGTGGTTTCTATTCACTTGCACTTAAGACGGACGGTACGGTTGTCGGCTGGGGTAATGTACATATACCGGATGGATTGAATAATGTCGCTGCAATATCAGCGGGAGTTTCAAGCTATCTGGTCTTGAAGTCTGATGGCAAAGCTTTGCTGTATAGTACTTCAGGTACACTCCGCAATGTACCGGTGAATCTTGAGGGGATTTCTGCAGTTTCAGCTGGCTGGTATCATTATGCTGCCATAAAGGATAGCGGAGAGGTTATTGTCTGGAAGGATGATGACTTCGTTGATAAAGGTCAACTGGACATGCCCCAGGGGCTTAATATTTTCCAGAATAAGATATTGGGCGGAACCATAGCAGGGGACAACTCTTATATTGATATCAATTTCGATTTGCCGATATATGGTCCAAATGGCGAGCCTACTCCGTTGAAAAAGGAATATCTTAAGGCATATCTTGTGGAAGGCAGCCGGAGTGTTTATGATGTAACGATAAGCTCTTTAAAGAAAAACGACAGTACTTCTGAGACCCAAGCCTCGGACCTTACGGGCGGAGAATGGACTGTCAGGGCTTTTCTCAATATAAAAGGCATACCGTCGGGGACTGAGGCTATTGAAATAAAGCCTGCATCCAGCTTCTCTGTATACAGCCGTTCGGGCAACAACTTCATAAAAACTCAGACTACCGGACTGATTACTTTGAATAAGAGCGCATCACAGGCATACTCATTATATGAAAGAAAAATAGATGCGGGGTGGAACCACTCACTTGCATATAAGGGGGCAGGTACAGTATTTGCATGGGGAGACAATACCAGCGGCAAGGCATCGGTGCCTACTGGTCTGACTGATGCAGTACAGGTTTCAGCAGGATATAACCACTCTGCCGCACTTTTGTACGACGGGACTGTATCTGTATGGGGAGAAAACTATTATCACCAACTCAATGTACCATATGGTTTGAAAAATATAGCCCAGGTATCGGCAGGAGGGTATCACACCCTGGCATTAAGCTGGGCAGGAACTGTAGCAGCCTGGGGAGACTATTACTACGGACAATGCAATGTGCCGGTAGGTTTGACCGGAGTAAAGAAAGTAGCTGCAGGGGGTCATCATTCCCTGGCATTGAAACCGGATGGAACTGTAGCAGCCTGGGGAGATAATTATTTCGGGCAATGCAATGTTCCGGCCGGTCTTAATAATATAATTTCAATATCTGCAGGGGATAAGCATTCCCTGGCGCTAAAATCTGACGGGACTGTGGCAGCTTGGGGGGATAACTCCTATGGACAGTGCAGCGTGCCAAATGGACTTACGGATGTAAAAGCCGTTTCGGCAGGATATAGGCATTCATTGGCAATCAAAGCTGATGGTACGGTAGTTGCGTGGGGTGACAACAGTAAAGGTCAATGCAATGTAACACCTGGACTCACTGAAGTTATTGCAGTATCGGCAGGGACTTTTTACAGCATTGCACAAAAACAGGATGGTACAGTAGTTGCATGGGGAGATAACTCATCAGGCCAGTGTAACCTACCTGCGGGGGATATGCCTCCAAGCATCACAGCCTCAAGTCTTGAAAACGACAACAGCTATGTAGATATAAGCTTCAATACCGGGGTATACGGCCTTTCAGGCGGGACAGGATCAATCAGTGCTGCCTGCTTCATACTGGACTTCAAGTCCAATTCCGGTACGGCTGGTGCTGTTACCATAAAATCAGTAAAAAAGACTGATAATGCTGATGAGAGCCTTGCTTCAGCTCTGACAGGGGGAGAGACTGCTGTAAGAGTATTTCTTCAGATAACAGGCTATCCTGCAGGAACTGAAACTATAGAGATAAAACCTTCAAATACCACTGTGATTTATAATTCAAGCAGTGATGCTATGCCTTCAAACCAGACTACCGGCGTATTATTGCTTACAAAACAGGATCCGCCGCCTGCACCGATACAGGATATAGAAATCGATGGTGTTAGTGAACAGCTGGGGGCTCCATACTATGACATGTCGGGCTTGATCGGATCAGGTACATATGTTTACAAAAAAGGCAGAAGAACAGTTTTCACGACTACAGATACTTATTCGACCGATTGGGAGCATACTCTGACACACGGAGCCAACAATAACAGGATTGTGCTGATCGCACTTTACAGCAATGATTCCAATCCATACCATCAGAAAGTCAGGGGTGTGTATTTTGCCGGTAAAAAGATGACCTATGCTGCCAGCGAATTAAACGGAGAAGTCAAGCTGGATATATATTATGCACTTGATGCAGACCTACCGTCGGATCCAGGCAAATATGAAATTACTGCAGATTACAATTTTTATAACTATTACCTGGAGGGACATGCGCTATCACTTATAAATGCCGCACAGCAGGGTCCCGAAAGCACAGCTGCGAATTTCTCTGATAATGCGTATAGAACTGATATGCTGGACACATTAATAACTACTAAAACCGATGGTGCTATGGTAGTTGATATTGTCGGCTCACATTATAACTATCAGCCTGCCTGCACATATAAGGACAAAGCGAGGACATTGGGGGAAACAGGATGTTCAGGACTTTCCGCGCTTATAATGGATAAAGCGGGAACTGCCCTTACAAGATGGGAATCGAACGGTTTTACACGTGATTGGGTGGATGTAGCTGTTGCAGTGAGAAGTGCCAAGTATCCGCCGGACCCGCCCGTTCCGGAAACTCCTGAGCCCACCGAGCCTGACATCCCTTTAGGTGACAGTATTGCATTTGAACCTAAGAATATCGGCTATAGTGCAAGCGCCGTACAGATCGGTGATAAAATAGCGGCAGTAGGGAATAAGGAGATATCCTTTTCGGATGATGGCGAAACATGGGGACAAGTTTATACTCACCCGGAAGGAAATATTCTGCAGGCGGGGGGGAAGCTCTTCCATTTCAAATTCAATGACAGTACTGATGCTGAGCCGATTGATAACAACAAAATCATAGTAAACAGTTCTTCCAATGGTATAGACTGGACCGCTGCAAATTGTACCCTGCCTCAGGCGACACAGCCCTTATACCCGGAAAAACTATTAGAATATGAGGGCTTTGGAAATATCCGCAGTGTTGCTGCTGATAATAATGGTACATACATTGCTGTGGGAAACGCATGGGTCGCCGAGTATAAAACGGATGGTTCGGTTAATATGCCTTTTGAAACCTATGTGGAAATATGGCTGACATCACAGGATGGCGGTGTGACATGGGAGGCAAACTATATACCCCAATTCTGGTTCAATACCGATGGTACGGCATTATCACCGCTTGTGCCCAGAACGTTCGAAGAGGTCATATACTTCAGGGATAAGTTTGTGGCGTTTGACAGCCAATCGGTTTACTACTCGGTAGATGGAAGCTCATGGGATGTAGGAATGTCTTTTATGAGGGATTCGCAAGGTGAACTGACAAATCCCGCTTCCCATAGGATAAATGATATATTAAGCAGGAACAACAGACTGGTAATGACCTGCAGCAAAGGGGATATATATTATTCAACCGACGGTGTGGTATGGACATCTGCGAATATTGTTTACAAGGATCCTAAACTCTATTTATATAATTCTGTTACTAAGCAGTATTACTGGAATTATACCGGCTTTTACAGCATTGCATATACAAACAATAAATTTGGGGCTTCCGGCTATACCTGCATGGCGGTGTCCGATGACGGAATGGATTGGAGCCTGTATGCGTTTGATTATGCAGGCAGCTACCTGAACACCAACTTAAGCGCCATTCGTGACAATTTCTATGTAGTTATCTCGAAAGGCTTATTGAGCTCAAGTGATTTGGAGGATTGGAAACTCGAAAACACTGGCGGAATTGGGGGCGGTTCCTTATTTGTTGGAAATAAGGCTTACTCAGGCGGCTCTAACGGCCTTTATGCAGGATACCAACCGCTTGTGACAGATACTTTTGCTCCTGTGAATGATGCTTTTGGAGTATCGGTGGATGCAGGTTTTTCCATAAGTTTTACAGATAGTATAAAGGAAGGAGCTAACTTTGGCGGTATCAGTCTTAAAAATTCCAGCGGCAGCAGCGTGCAGATATCCGCTGCTGCTGACGGAGCAGGAAAGCTTGTAAGCATCACTCCTGCAAGCCAACTGCTGCCTGCAACAAAATATACACTTGAAATTCCCGAAGGTGCGTTGAAGGATACATTGGATACCAAGGTAAACAAGCTAATTTCAATAAGCTTTACCACAGAAGGGGAACCGGGTGCACCGGATGTAATCGGTTCAAACCCGGCAAACAATGCTGCCGGAGTATCTTCCGGATCACCGTTTACAATAGATTTTTCAGAGGATATTGAAGCCGGGCAGGTTTATGAGTACATAAGGATTACGCCTTCGGGCGATCCTGCATCACCGGTTGCGATAAACAAGCAGATTTCGGGCAGCCAGCTTGTCTTAACGCCTGTTAAACCCCTGACAAAGGGCAGAACCTATAAAGTAACAATTCCGTCCGGAAGTGTCAAAAATCTCTCAGGGAAATTATTGGCCTATGACTGGAGTATTGCATTTACAGTTGAGTTGGATGATATAGCGCCAATAGTTGAAAGCACCGACCCCGCTGATTTTGGAGAAAGAATTTCTTCCTGGCCCTGCATAAAGGCGGTGTTTAGTGAAGAAGTTCAAAAGGGGGACGGGTTTAACAATATAACACTCCAGAATATCAGAGGAGATTATGTAAGGGACATTCTGCCAACGCTTTCCACAACTCTGGTAGGCGATGTACTTAAGAGCACCCTTTCAATAAATGTATTTACACCGCTTGTCCTGCACAATACGTACAGGGTTACAGTTCCTTCGGATGCCGTTAAGGACATGACAGGCAACAACATGGCTGCTTCGTACAGCTTCACATTTACCGAGGAAATAGCAAATTCTGCTCCTGTAATTCTGGAAACCGATCCGGGAGACAATGAAGAAAATGTGGATGTCAGAGGCGGTATTACGGTATTGTATGACAGGAAGGCAGATAAGGGGAGCAATTTCAGCGCCGGGGCTTCCAATCAGGTCATACTGTATGATGCCGTAAGCCATAATCAGGTTGACACAGACGTTTCAATAGGAAGTCAAAAGGATGGCAACAAGCTTTATATTACGCCTAAGAATGACCTTGACTATGAAACGGAATACGTGCTGCATATTCCGGCCAATGCAATAAGCGATCTTTCCGGATATGAGGACTCAAGCAGCCACGATATTACCTTCAAGACAGAGAAGCAGAGTGTGGCTTCAGTAATTCCGGCATTTGGCAGTGCAGGCGCTTACCTGAATAGCTGTGTTGCTGTAAAGTTCAAACAAAGCGTCTCAAAGGGCTGCATGTTCAATAATGTGACATTGAAGAAGGCTGGAATTACAGTACCGTCAAGGTTGATGCTTGATGGGGATACGATTTTAATTTCACCTTCCGAAAACATGGATGCAAACGCCGCTTACACAGTAGAGGTGCCAAGGGGAGCTGTATTTGACGCCGGTTTAAATAAAAACAATTATTATACTGTAAGCTTTACCACCGGTTTGAACTCCAAAGCGGTAAACGATTATGCAGTATCAAGCGGAATGCAGATAGGCGAAGCGCTGGTCGAAGGAGATCAGGTCAGCTTCGATGCTTCCGGTTGTATGGAAGATGCCGTAAGTTATTTCTGGGATTTTGGGGACGGAGAGTCAGCTGCGGGGGTTTCGGTCAGCCATGTATTTGGCTACAGGGGAAATTACAGTGTCTATCTAATAGTGACCGGTGCTGACGGCAAGAAATACACAAGCCATAAAGTGCTGAACATACTGGAGAAGCCTGATCCGGCATCTATATCTCTGGAGGCTTTGCCCCAAGCTCCGGTTTCCTTGAACGCGGGGGGAACGGCAGATTTCACCATTTCTTTGAAATGCGGAGATAAAGTGATAAGAAACGCTTCTATCAGTGTATCGAGAGTTTATGCAGCAGCATTAAACAAGCAGCCGGAGCCTCTGGCTAGTGTAACGACTGATTATAACGGCAGTGCGACTTATAGGGCTGCCTTGCCGGAAGGTACTGATGAATATTTTATTGCAATTGAATACAGTGGCAGGGAAATAAGAAGATTACTAAAGAGTGCGGTCGGTGTGGTGGAGATTACCGGATATGTGAGGGATGACCGTAACAAGGTGCAGAAAAATGCTTCAGTCATAGTAGGAGCAAAATCAACAACAACTGATGCAAATGGTTTTTACAGGCTTACCGGCCTTAACGTCGGGACATATAATATGAGGGTAAGTTCCGATGTGCATATTGATGATGTTTCGTCAGTTACACTCACTCAGAAGAGCACAGTAAGGAACATAACACTTACAAAGATCATATCGTCTGAGAAGCCCGTAATAAGGAAGGTTTATACCAGATATACCGATTCATCTTCCGGAAACAACTTCTATTTCCTGAATGGTATAGATGTCAATGCCGATATCAAAGTACTTGTAGATTGGAAAGGCAACGACCCCGGGTATATTGAGTTCAATAAGGGCGGCATCATATATAATGAGGCAGACCTACAGTTGTCGTTGAATGCCGGCAGGGATTTAAAGCCGGGAGAGGAGCTCATAGTTACATGTGTCTCAGAGGATGGTATAAGGTCGGAAGCGGTAAACTCGCGTATATATGCCACAACGGCACTGCCTCAGGAATTCCCCTTCGAACTCAATCCTACATTTGTAGATGGGAAATATGTTTTTGACAGATATATGAACATAACCGGCATAAATACGCCGGATATCTCCGATATACCTATTGTAAATGGAAGTCCCGTAGCCTTCCTTGGTGAGCCTGCCCACCTTGTAGGCGTGATGAAACTGGATGGCTCTTTCTACGCATTTATAGGAAAAGGTGCTGGGATAAGCGCATATGGTGCATACTATCAGAATACCCTGCTGCAGAATTATTTTGCAAAGAAGAATGTAACTTCTGAAGCGGAGAAGGCGGAGATAGCTTCAAGGCAATCCAAATCTTACATCGGGAGTGTTGATATCGGGGGCTGCATGGATGCATCATTCTATTGGTATTACAATCCTTCGACTAAAGCTTGGGATTATCATCATGGAATGCTTCACCTCAATATTGATGGTAATGCTTATGGCAGGGCATCCTACGGTATTCCTAGTACACCGCTTTCTGTCTACATAAGCGGTGAGTTCAAGGTTCTGCTGGATACATACCTATATGCTGTAAGCTCCAATGGCAATATATCCTTTAACGGCGGAATGCTTGACCTAAAGGATTTGTATATAAAAATCGCCGGTGGAGTCGATGCTTATGTTGCCTCGGGTGAGGTTTATTTAATCGGCGACGGCAAGGTTAAGGTTGAATTCCCTTCCCAAAAGACCGACTATTATATACAGGTAAAAGGTGGGGCTAAGGCTTCAGCTCTTTATTGGAGTGTGGATTTTCCATTCTTGGAGTATGAATGGGGAGACAAGTCCCCTTGGACTTCAAGTTCATCCGGTATAAAATCGTTTTCAATAAATTCACAGTTGGCATCCAAAAACAGCAGTAGCCCTGAAAGTGCAAGCAGTGATATTATTCCTGCTGATACAGGCGAGTTCAAGGCTATGAGCAGAGACTACCTGAAGAGCCAGTCAAGCTGGCAGCCCGGTACTAATGTGAATGAAGAGGCAGCTTACTTGAGTCAGGATTCAAACAAAATGTTTAAGGCCGCGGGCTCAAGCCTGACTTCAGCCAGTGAATCCGATACCTCATTTAAAGCAGAGGCTTCAGACACTATTGCCGGTACTGCTTTAAGGAATAACAGCTTTCCTAATACTGACCATAACGTGATTCCATATAATGACGGCGCTTTTATGGTGCTGGTGGAGGACGACCCATCAAGATCGGACATGAACAGAACACGGGTGGAATACTCGGTTTATGACGGTTCCTCATGGTCGGCTCCGCAGCCTATAGATCCCGATGATTCGACCGGCGATTTCAAACCGGTAGCGGCAAAGACAGCTAATGGAGTTATCGCGGCATGGGAGAACCTTAAGGATGTAATGCCGGCCAATGCTGAATTGAGAGACGCCATTGCAAAAGAGGAAATTTCTGTTGCCAGGTTTAATCCGGAGACCAATTCATGGTCTGATATATACAATTTGACGTCTGATAATTACCTGGACTATTCACCAAGAATAGCAGCAGGTGATAGCAGCGGTATTCTGGTATGGATAAAGAATAAATCAAATGATTATAGTGATATTTTGGCAGATACCTACTCTCCCTCAAATGACATCATGTTTTCAAAGTGGAGCGGAAGCACCTTTGGCGCACCAACAGTAATAGCTTCTCTTAAAAATACCGTAGTCAGTTCATCTGTTGCATATGACGGAAATGAGGGGCTTTACGTATTTGCAGCAGATGAGGATAATGACCTTAATACATCCACGGATCAGGAAATCTACAGCATGGCATACGATGGCACTAATTGGAGCAGCCCAGTAAGGCTAACTGAAAATAACGTAAAGGACTCCAACCCCAAGGCATGCTTTTCAAACGGCAATGCGTTCATCGTATGGGATCAGGATGGGAAAATCGTATACGCAGTTGATGATTTTATGACTGCACCGCAGCCAAAGGTTGCAGTTCCTAAACCCAAAATGCAGGATGCTTTCTCAATGGCTCAAGGAAGTAACGGTACTGTAGCAATAGTAGGTTCGGGCCCATCTGACAATAATGGGCATGAATTATATAGTGCCACATACGACCCGGTCAATGATGCCTGGGGTGAAGAAATGCAGCTTACCTCTGATAATTCTCTTGACCGCTCGCCAAGTGCTGCATTTACTGAGAATAAACTTGTCACGATATACAACAGGGTGAAAATCACAAATATAGTAAACACGGTTGACGGACAATCATATCCGTCAATAGGCAACACCGATTTAAATATGGCAGTTTTGGACTTGAAGCATGATCTTGCAATTTCTGCAGATGAGATTACAATTTCAGAAAACAACCCATTCCCGGGCAGTATTTTAACAATAAATGCAAAGGTTCATAACAAGGGTACATTCACCGAGTCAGGAGCTGAAGTCGAATTTTACTATGGTGATCCGCTGTCAGGCGGGCATAAAATAGGGCAGACCCAAACAATTGCTGGCAAGGTTGCACCCGGTGATGAAGCTTCTGCAGGGATACAATGGGAGGTAGCTTATGGAACACTGGCTGATAGCATTTATGTTGTTGTGGATCCCGGAAACAATAAGAATGATGCAGATAGGTCGAACAACACTGCAAGCATAAGTATCTTACAGCCTGATCTTGAGCTTTCGGCACTGGAATGCACACCTTTGGGAGAAGGTAAATATGTTGCTAAAGTAAAGGTTTCCAATATTGGCGGGACTGATATAACTAATGCTGTAATTCCATTCTATTATGGTGACAGCAGCAGTGAGATGCGTTTTATAAATACTATTAATGCAGGAGCATTAATAGTTGGTGAGGAACTGGAGGTACCATTCCTCTGGACGCCTGATGCAAGCATATTCCAGGGCGGTAAAGTCAACCTGTTTGCAATGGTTGATGCACCTTACGGAACTACAGAAAGTACACTTAAAAATAATATCCGGATGGTGACAGTTAACAAGACGAATCTTGATATAGTAAGTTACGAGCCTGCTGATAAGCAGGAAAATGCAGGGGTTAGTAAGGCTATTACTATTACCTTCAATAACACGGTTTTACAGGGGGATGACTACGGGAATATCACTCTGACCGGCCCAGGGGGTACACAAGTTAGTACCATAATGGTTATAAAGGATGAAACTATTACCATTACACCTGGCGAGCCGCTCCAGTATGAGACGAACTATACGCTCCTTATGCCGATAAAGGGGGTAAAGGGTACTGATGGTACTGAAATGGCAGAGGATTGGAGTATTTCCTTCAAAACAGAAGGTAGTTCCACCTACCCGCTGATTCAGACATTGAGCGATATCCCGGTTGATAGTATGGTAGCATTGCCATTTTGCCGGAATATAGCTTGCGGCTTGAACTTCAATAATATAGTATGTAAGGATTCACAAGGACAGAAGGTACCTTGTACATTTACCTGCGTGAATAACCTTTTGAATATTAAGCCTGATGCCGCACTGGATTATAGTTCATCATATATTATTACTATACCGGCAGGAGGATTAAAAGATTCCAATGGTAACGATATTGATCCCTGCAGTTTGAATTTTACCACACAGGGTAACCTGACGCAGCTTAAGAGTCTGACCTTGAGTATAGGGCAGCTAAGTCCGGCATTTGATCCCGGAGTGATGAATTATACAGTGAATTTGAAAAATGCACAGACATATATTGTTGTAACAGCAGTTCCAATGAACAGCGCCTCAACAGTAACTATAAATGGAGATCAGCTTGCAGTGGGGCAGCCTAAAACTGTTAAGCTTTATACGGGAAGCAATACTATCACCATCGCAGTGGCTTCAGAGGATGGCAGTACTGCCACTACATACAAAGTAGTTGTAAATAGAGCACCATCAGACGATAGCAGCGACAGTTCAGAAGAAGATACGAAGCCGGCAGTAACAGTTCCAAAGGTAACGGAGCCAACGAAAACTGCTGCAATTGAGGCAGGAGCATACAAAGAAAATATACAACTCAGTACTAACAAGGGAATTACTACGGTAAGCCTGAATGGAAGCATTTTAAATGAAGCCTTCACGAAGGTTGAAGCCGATACTGATGGTATGAAGACAGTAAGCATTAGAATACCGGAAGTACAGGGCACGAACTCCTATGTATTGCAGGTGCCTGCAGCGGTCCTTGCCTCGGATAATGCAGACAGGAGGATAGAAATGATAAGCGGAGTCGGAACAATAACTCTGCCGGGGAATATGCTTAAAGGGATGGAATTTGGGAGTGCTGCGGATGTGGGTATCAGCATCGGCAAAGCAGATATTTCGCATATTCCCCAATATGTGCGGAATATGCTTGGTGACAGGCCTGTCGTTGAACTAAAGCTTACGGCAGGAGACCGGACAATTGCCTGGGATAATCCTGACGTGCCTGTTACAGTGTCCATTCCATATGCTCCTACAGCAGAAGAATTGAAAGATCCCGAGCATATCACGGTATGGTATATGGACGGCTCAGGTAATGTAGCAGCAGTACCAAGCGGCAGATATGACCGGACGACAGGAAAGGTGACCTTCAACACCACTCACTTCAGCAAATATGCAGTTGCTTTTGTGCATAAGACCTTCTCCGATACTAACGGATACGCCTGGGCAAAGAAGCAGATAGAGGTGCTGGCTTCTAAGGGAATAATTCCTGATACAGCGGGAGCTGCCTTCAATCCTTCGGAAATATAACCAAGAGCGGATTTTATGGTGATGCTTGTAAGAGCACTGAACCTTACTGCAAAGGCCGATGTGAACTTTGATGATATAAAAAAGAACGCCTATTACTACAGGGAGATAGGTATAGCCAAACAACTCGGTATCACATATGGCACGGGAAACAATAGGTTTAGCCCCGATACAAACATCACAAGGCAGGAAATGATCGTATTGGTGGAGAGGACATTAAGAAAGCTGAATAAAATTAAACAGCAGGGTACAGCTTCAGACTTGATGAGGTTTGCCGATAATTCCTTTATTTCATCCTATGCTGTAGGTAGTATTGCTTCCATTGTAAAAGAGGGCTTGATTGTGGGCAGCGGTGATAGGATTAATCCTATGGGCAAAACCACAAGGGCGGAAGCAGTTGTATTCCTGTATAGAATATATAATAAGAATTAAGGCGATCATGAAGTGCACAGTTTGAAAAGAAAGAGAATATAGGTATGAATCAGAAAAGCTGCTATCACAAGCTTTGTCTGCTGCGGACTTCTGACGAAATCAACCAAGTGAATAAAAAGTAACTCTGCTTTTTAAAAACACTCGATATTGCAATAAATACTGGTGTAGAGTTTGTTTCATTGAATTACTGGGAATACTAATCATGGTCGGATACCTCCTACGAGTTTTTCTGTAGTATGATTAGTATTTGTAGGATAATAGGTATCTGACCATGTTAATTTTATGCAATTTTCAAAGGTCGCTTATTCAAAACTTGTAAAGTGGTGTAAGAGGCAGGAGCTTATCAGTTAAAATTCGAATATGCTAATAGAGTATGAATAGGACTTAGCAGCACAAAAACTAAATAAGAATTATAAAATTAACGGTTACATTTAAAAAGTGTAGCCGTTTTTTATTTCCCAAAACACATTATAAGCACGAAATTTATACATTAATCAACAATATTGTAACAAATTGACCATATTGTTACAATATGTTATACTATAGGGTACAATATCCTAATTTAAAGTTATATTTTGTCTAAATTTGCAGATAAAGCATTTGGGTCATGTTCCAGGACTATAAACTGAGACACATTCCCAATGCTATTATTACGGCAGATATTGTAAACATATATTTTATTATTCGATATTTTTTCAGCAAACTTTATTAAATTTTAGAAGGACGGAAGAGAAGATGATTACATATGTTTTTCCAGGCCAAGGCTCTCAGCAAAAGGGAATGGGCGGAATTTTGTTTGAGGAATTCAGGGAATTGACTGCCAAAGCAGATGAAATTATGGGATATTCAGTCAAAGAACTTTGTATGGAAGATCCGGGCTTAAATTTAGATCAGACCCAGTATACTCAACCTGCCATATATATAGTGAACGCATTAAGCTACCTTAAAAAACTGGAGGAAACCGGTAAGAAACCTGATTTTGCTGCCGGTCACAGTCTGGGGGAGTATGATGCGCTGTTTGCCGCCGGAGCCTTTGATTTTGAGACAGGATTAAGGCTGGTTAAAAAAAGGGGAGAGCTTATGAGCCTTGCAAAAGGAGGCGGCATGGCAGCTGTTATGGGGCTGGATGAGGAACAAATATCAGGTATATTGAAAGAGAACGGCTTAGACGGTATAGATGTTGCAAACTATAATTCTCCTTCTCAAATTGTAATTTCAGGGCTGAGAACTGATATTCTGCGTGCGCAGCCTATTTTTGAAAGTATCAGGGGCGTCAGAATGTTTGCTGTCTTAAAGACAAGCGCAGCGTTTCATTCACGCTATATGGAGAGTGCGAAAGGCGAGTTTGAAGCTTTTATTGAGGGGCTTAAATTTTCGGAGCTTGCTGTTCCGGTAATCTCAAATGTACATGCAAGGCCATACAAACAGTCTGATATAAAGAAGAACCTGGTTGATCAGATTACACACCCTGTTAAATGGACAGAGAGCATAAGGTATTTAATGGGTGTCGGAGAAATGGATTTTGAGGAGATTGGAGCGGGCAAGGTTCTAACTGGATTGCTGAAAAAGATTAAAACTCAAGCTCAGCCTTTGGTGGTTAAAGAAGCTGCTTTAACTACAGAAGAAAAGGAGCATGAAGATGAGGTGAAATCCATGAAGCAGAATAAAGATGGGAAGCACACCGAAAATATTTTATATGACTCCTATTTTGGATACTGCAAGCAATTTTCTAAGAAAAAGCTGTTTACTATTCAAAAGGAAAATGATTCCTTAGCTTTTATAACAGGTGATATGCTTGCAGCTAAGGTAAAAGCGGTTGGAAACGTACTGGCTAAGGAATTGAAATCACAGGATAAGGCAATAGTACTTTTTCCCCAGGGACTGGATTATATTTATAGCATGATTTCGTGCTGGTATGCGAATATTGTGGCTATACCAGCGTCGGTTGCACACTCTTCCTTGAAGGAACAGGACATAGAAAAGATAACTCTTACTTTGAAGGAATCAGAGGCTTCATATATTATAACCAATTCATTCTTTAAAGATTTTTTAAAGGAAAAGCAGGCATTTGGCAAGGTTCGCATATTGAGTGTAGAGGAACTGCCAAAGACTGTATCTGAAAAAGCTGTGGAGAGGGTTCACTCCGCCGGGGATACTGCTTTGTTACTCTACACTTCGGGCTCTACAGCCCAGCCCAAGGGTATTGCAATAAGCCATGAAAATCTAATGCAGAGGGCTGCTGTGTCTGCCGCCCAATGGGAAGTTTGCCAGGATAGCTGCATTGTGTCGTGGATGCCGCAGTTTCACAGCTTCGGGCTTCTTATAAACATGTTGGTGCCTTTGCTAAAAGGGGCTTCCAGTATAATTCTGAACCCTGATATCTTTCTGAAAAATCCGCAAGCTTGGTTCGGAATGATTGACAAGTATGGCGCTACCCATACGGCTGCGCCGAATTTTGCTTTTGACTATTGTAATTCATATATAGATATTAATTCTGTCGAAAAACTTTCTCTTCACTCCCTCAAAGCAATCATATGCGGAGGAGAGCCTGTCCGCAAGGAAACCTACGAGAACTTCATTGAGAAATTTATGGCACTGGGACTGAATAAAAAAATGTTTTGCCCTCATTACGGTTTGTCCGAAATGGTTGTCACAACCAAGAAGCCGGGGAAGCTGCCACGCTTTCTCAGCTTAGATATTTCATGCCTTGAGCATGGAGAAATAAAGCATACCAGGAGTAAGGAAAGAAGCAAGCTTGTGGTGAGCTGCGGAGAGCTTGGAGAGGGTATTAGGGCACTTGCTGTTAACCCTGAAAATTGTAAGCAGTGCAAGCGTGATGAAGTTGGAGAAATCTGGCTCAAAGCCCCTTCTATGGAGGTAGGGTATCTAAAGCAAAATGAGCGGATTGAGAGCGCTTTTTCAGGCGTTTTGGCCGATACCGGCGAAGGGGGATTTCTGCGCACAGGAGACCTTGGGTTTATTGAGGATAACCAGCTTTATATTGTGGGACGAGAGAAAGATGTAATTATCATTAATGGAAAAAACCATCATTCTGTTGATATTGAATGGACCATTAAGAAAAACATCCCTTACCTTGATTTGCCGACAGTTGCTTTTTCCTGCGAGCTCGACTTCAAGGAAAGGATAGTGGTTGTACAGGAGGTTAAGGCTTCACCAGATGATATGGAGTACAAGAAGATAGTACAGGAGATGCTTGCTGCCGTATCCGAAACCCATGAGGTGGAGCTATATGAGATTGATTTGGTTGAAAGCGGAAGCATACCAAAGACAGGCAGCGGCAAAATTCAGAGGAAGGCTTGCCGTAGTGCTTATATGGATCAGCAGCTTCATGCTTTTTATAAGTACAGGAATGGAGCTGCCATTTTACACGCCAAGCCTGAAAGCACCCCGTTAAAAGTAAACGGCGGTGTTCTTGAGACTTTGAAAAAAGAGGTTTTCCTTTCTGTGCCGGGTATTGGCGAAGACAGGCTGGAAGGTGCTACATCGCTAAGTGAGCTGGGATTGGATTCAATAAAGTATGTACAGATTTCCAAGAGAATTGAGGATGTTTTTAAGATACAGTTTGGGCCTGTTATGCTGTTTAAATATAGAAGCCTTGAAAAGCTGGCGGAATATATTTCTTCCCAGATAGAAGAGCCGAAGGATATGGATGCCGGACAAGTCAGTATGCAGTATGGAAGCAGCATTGACAATAATGAAAAGGATATTGCAATTATTGGGGTAAGCTGTAATTTCCCAGGGGGAGCAGTAGATTTGGAAAGCTTCTGGGAAAACTTAGTAAGCGGCAAGGATTGTATTACTCCGATAGAACAAAGCCGTATAGGGGTTTTGGAGGATTACAGGAATTATTATGGGGATTCAGATGAGCCATTCCCGTTATGGGGTGGGTTTATTGAGGACGTTGACAAGTTTGATGCTCCTTTTTTCGGAATATCGCCACTGGAAGCGGAAAGTATGGACCCACAGCAGAGAAAACTTTTGGAGCTTACATGGAGCGTTATTGAAGACAGCGGTTACAATCCGCAGAGCTTTGCGGATAAAGCTGTGGGACTTTTTATAGGCGTGCATAACAATGATTATGCTGAGTTGATTTCAAGGCAGCCGGAGCTTATGGAGACCTATGGAGGGTTTTTAGACTCAGGGCTTCATATGAGTCTAATTGCACACAGGACTTCACGGTGGTTTGATTTCCACGGACCAAGTGAGGTTATAAATACAGCTTGCTCCAGTTCTCTGGTTGCAATGCATCATGCCGTGCAGTCAATTTACCACGGAGAAAGCAGTATGGCAATTGCCGGAGGGATTAATATCATTCTCGGTTCACGTATTTACTGTGCCAGCCATAAGGCAGGGATGCTTTCTGCGGATGGCCATTGCAAGACGTTTGACAGGAGTGCGGACGGGTTTGTACGCGCCGAGGGTTATGGCGCAGTGCTATTAAAGCCATACGGTCAGGCGGTTGGGGATAAGGATACCATTTACGGCATTATAAAAGGTATTGCCATTAACCACGATGGAAAGTCAAATTCGCTCAGGGCCCCTAATCTCAATGCCCAGAGGCAGCTTTTAAAAACAGCTTATGAGCAGTCGGGACTGCCGCTTGGGACTATAGGGCATATAGAAACTCACGGCACAGGTACTTCTTTGGGAGACCCTATTGAGTTCCAGGCACTTAAAGAAGCGTTCAAAGAGGTAGATTCAACTGTTCCCAACGCTTTTTGCGGATTGGGTGCGGTTAAGAGCAATATAGGGCATTTAGAATCCGCTACAGGTATTGCAGGGTTGATTAAGCTTTTGCTGTCTATGAAGCATGGGATTTTGCCGGGTATTCTTCACTTTAAAGAGCTTAATCCTAATATTAGGCTTGAAAACACTCCTTTTTATATAGTGGATAAAAACCAGGAATGGAAGAGGTTTAAAGATTCTGACGGTAACGATATTCCATACAGGGCAGGCATCAGCTCCTTCGGGTTCGGAGGAGCCAATGCCCATGTGATATTGGAGGAGTATAACGGATCTAGCACTGCAAAACATGCTAATAAAAAGGCAGAAGCGGTTATTGTGCCGGTTTCTGCAAAAGATGCCGAGGTTTTGCGTGCCAGTGTTAAGCAACTGAATACATTTTTGAAGCGGCACATGGAGAAAGGACAAAATACCGCTTTCAATCTGAAAGATATGGCATATACCCTGCAAGCAGGGCGCGCAGCTATGGAAGAGCGTGTTGTGCTTGTAGTGGAAGGGATAGAGGAACTTATTGAAAAATTTGATGCCTTTATAGAGGGCAGAGAGAATATAGAGAATTGCTGGAAGGGTAAGGTGAAAAAAGGCAAGGCTTTACCTGTATTGGAGGAAACGGGGAAGCTTGAAGTAATTGCAAGGCATTGGAGTGAGGGAGGCATCGTTGATTGGGAGCAGCTTTATCCTAAGAGCGAATGCAGCCGTGTAAATCTGCCAGCATATCCTTTTGCAAAACTCCGTTATTGGATTCCACAAGCGGAGGTGGCATTGGACACGCAAAGCGCAGGTGCATCTGATGCAGCTACTCAACAGAGAAAAATGTGCTTTATGCAAAAGCATTGGGAGTTAAGTCCTCTTGTTTCTTCCGGCAGAGAGGGACAGAGTGTAGCAATATTTGCTGCAGATGAAACGAGAGAATTGGCAGAACGGTTGTCCAAGCATTTTAAAGGCAGCCGGATTCTGAATATAGATGAGCTTGAGACCCAAGCTGAAAATCAAGCTTGGAATGCTTACAGCGGTTGCATAGACCTCATAGGCTGCGGAAGGAATTCGGCAAAAAGCTTGGGTTGGATTGCAGGGCTGCAAGGTTTGGTTGAGCAGGGAGCTAAAGATGGCTTGACTCTGCTTTGTGTGACCAGGGGTTTGGAGTGCTATAAAAACACAGAGACCAACTTGTCAGGGGCAATGCATTCCGGGTTGTACCGTATGCTGCAAAGTGAATACAGCAATTTGAAGTCACGGCATATGGATTCTGATTTTGCTATAGACGATGAGGCTCTGGCACGCCAGATTGCGCAAGAGTTTTATGCCGGGAGCGACGAAATAGAGGTTTGCTACCGCGGGGATAAGCGCTACATAGCGGTTCTTCAGGAAGTGGGACAAGGTAGTAAAAGCGGCAATAAGTTTGTATTCCCGGAAGGGAAAGTGCTCCTGATTACAGGAGGTACACGCGGACTCGGTTATCTATGCGCAAGGCATTTTGTGAAGCATTACGGGGTTAAACACCTGGTATTGACAGGACGTGAGGTTTTGCCTCCCAGATGCGAGTGGGAAGCTTATGAAAAGCAAACCGGCTCTGCTGCAGAAAAAATTCGTGCGGTGCGGGAACTGGAGGCTATGGGTGCAGATGTTAAGGTACTGTCCGTACTATTGACGGAGGAAAGCGCCGTACAAAGAAGCGTAAAAGAGATTAAGGATACATTAGGGGCTATTGGTGGAGTTATTCATTGTGCAGGGCTTGATGACTCTGAAAATCCTGCGTTTATCAGAAAGCCCATAGATGGGATTGAAAAGGTTGCAGCTCCTAAGGTAACAGGCCTGGAGGCACTGTATAAATGTCTGAAAGACGAGCCTCTTAGTATGTTTGTACTGTTTTCGTCCGTATCGGCAATTATACCTTCGCTAGCTATAGGGCATAGTGATTATGCAATGGCAAATGCTTATATGGATTATTTTGCCCAGGCTAAGAGAAAGGTTTGCCCTATTGTCAGCATAGAGTGGCCTAATTGGAAAGAGACAGGCATGGGAGAGGTAAAAAACAAGGCTTATGGAGACACTGGGCTGTTAAGCCATACCGATGCGGAAGGCTTGCAGTTCATAGATGATATATTGGCAGGGAATTTGGGTGCTGTGGTTCTTCCGGCAATGGTCAATCCGGATTTATGGGAGCCGGGCAAGCTAATGCAGCGCACAACTTCGGCATCACAGAAAACGAGTATGCGGGCACCTGAGGCGGCAAATCTGCAGGAGACGGATGAAGCACTCCCGGATAAAATGCAGACATGGCTTATTGATTTATTTTCCAAGGAGCTTAGGATGGATTGCAGAGATATTGAAATAGATAAGCCTTTCCAGGATTATGGAGTGGATTCCATTTTGCTGACTCAATTGTCAAAAAAGATTAACAAGCTGGCAGAAACAAATCTGGACCCTTCGGCTTTGTATGAGTATCCGAGCATCAGACTAATGGCAAAATGGCTTACTGCAGCATATGGTTCTAAGGTGTCGGAAGCCTTGGGGACGGTAGTGTCTCATTCTGCTTCAACTAAAAAAGAACCTGCTGCGGTACTTAATATAGAAACTAAAGAATCTGTAAAAACCGGTTCACGGGATATAGCGGTTATCGGTATGTCATGCAGCTTCCCTGGAGCCGGTACACTTAATGAATATTGGAAGCTGCTCGCAGAAGGCAGGTGTGCAATAGGTGGTATTCCCAAGGAGAGATGGGGATATTCAAATAATTTTTACGCCGGTTTACTGGATAACATTACCCATTTTGACCCGAAATTCTTTTTAATTCCCAAAGAGGATGCAAGTGCAATGGACCCTCAGGCTTTGATGGTGCTGGAAGAATGCCTGAAGCTCTTCTATAATGCAGGGTATTCACACCAGGAGATGAGAGGAGAGGCCATAGGGGTGTACATCGGGGCAAGAAGCCAGCATCAGCCAAGTGAGGCAAAGATTGTAAAAGCCAGGAATCCTGTTGTGGCTATGGGACAGAATTACCTTGCGGCGAATATCTCTCAATTCTTCGATCTTAGAGGCCCCAGCCTTGTTATAGATACTGCCTGTTCGTCTGCATTGGTTGGAATGAACATGGCTGTTCAAGCGTTAGTAAGTGGAGAGATTGAGGCTGCGGTTGTAGGAGGGGCAAGTCTCCTGAATACCGATGGAAGCCACAGAATATTTGAAAAGAGAGGAATACTAAGCAGTAATCAGGAGTTTAATATCTTTGACAAGCGTGCCGGAGGGATTGTGCTGGGAGAAGGTGCTGGAATGGTACTTATAAAAACATTGGACAGTGCCCTAAGGGACGGGGATCAGATTTATGCAGTTATTAAAGGCTTAGCAATAAATAACGATGGACGTACTGCGGGTCCGGCAACTCCAAACCTGCAAGCGCAGAAGGATGTTTTGCAGAGCGCGCTTAAAAAAAGCGGAAGGAATGCAGAGGATATAAGTTATATTGAAGCGAACGGCTCAGGGACGGAGGTTACCGATTTGCTTGAGCTAAAGGCTATTCAATCGGTTTACCGGGCTGAAAGCAGTCTATCTTTAGGGATGGGCTCAATGAAGCCTAATATAGGGCATCCATTATGTGCTGAGGGTATTGCAAGCTTTATAAAAGTTGTACTCATGCTTTCAAATAAAGGGCTTGTACCGTTTTTATCAGGAGAGCAGCCAATGACTCATTATGATATTGAGGCATCACCCTTCTATTTTTGCAGGGAGCTTACACCGTGGGAAGGTATTCCCCGCATTGCAGCCATAAACTGCTTTGCAGACGGAGGGACTAATGCCCATGTGATTTTGGAGGCTTGGGAAAACAAGGATTCACATGTTGCAGTGAGGAAGCCGTTAACATATCCTGAGCTTTGCCGCTATAATGTGTATTCTGATGAAGGCATGGCTTTACCCGGCAGAACCAGCTGGTGGTCGCAGGCTGTTGCAGTGAAAAGATAATGTAATATTTTCCATATTCAAAGAAAAAGAGTAGAGGTGTTTTTTATGCAGGCTCAAATTCTTATTAGCATCGACAATCCTATTCTAAGAAACCATAAGGTATACGGACAGGAAATACTGCCGGGTTTGGCATATATAGATATGCTGTACCAGTTGTTCAGAGAGAACGGGTATGACTACAACAGGCTGGAATTGCGCAATTTAGTCATTTATAATCCTCTGATTGTGGGAGGGGACTACGACGTTCTGCTTGATATTTTGTGTTCCGAAAGCAAAAAAGGACAATGGGAGATACGTGTGGAGGGCAGGGAGCAGCACAGCGGGAATAAAGCTTCCGGCAAAAAACTGTACATTACTGCTCTGATGCTTGAGAAAGATGCGGTAGTATTCGATGAGACACTGGATATTGGTGCACTGAGGCAGCCTAAGAAGGATAGTATTGACATAGATGAGGTGTACAAGATATACCGTTCACACGATCTGGTGCATACCGGCTTTATAAAGGCGGAAGGAAGGGTATGCGATACAGAAGGTGCAAAGCTTGTTGATATTTCAGTAGGTTGTGAAGCGCTGCCCACTATAGAAAATTTCATGTTTCATCCTGCCCTTATTGATGGAAGTGCTGTAGGTTTGTGGCAGGTGTTCGATTCCCTGGTGCAGGGGGAAGAAAGGGTGTTTATTCCTCTGCTTTATGAGTCGTTCAGGGCAGCAAGTCTGCTCCAGAGGAATTGTATTACAAGGGTTCAGGCTTCATCTGTAAAAAGGAAGAACGACCTTCTATATAAGACCCTGGAATTTTTCAACGAACAGGGACAGAAGGTTGCAGAATTAAAAAATCTGGTTATTAAGCTGGTGAGGGAGGAAGGCCTCATAAACCCGGGCAGGAAGACGGCAGGACAAATGGACAAAGTTATTCTGCCGGGCAGCAATACTCCCATAGAACAGGACACTGTTTCGGAGGCTGAGGGTCTTGCTTCTTCGGAGGCTTTAATACGGAAACTGATGTCAGACAGGCTTAATATACCGGCTGATCAGGTTAATACCAAGGCTGGATACTATGAAATGGGCTTGGATTCTCCGGGACTGCTGGAGGTTGTTAAAGCAATTGAAGTTAAGATAGGCGGTATACTATCACCAACATTGCTGTTTGAATATACTACAATCTCCAAATTGGCTGAATATCTATCCCAAACCTATCCGCATATATTCGGGCAGGGTGAGAGTGGGGAGAATTTTAGCCCTTCTTTAGAGATAAATGATTATACATTTGAAAGTGAGAATGCCTTGTCTTCACTTCCAGAAATAATGGCTGATAGAAGTGAGGATATTGCGGTCATAGGAATGTCCGGACGCTATCCGGGAGCAAGCAATTTGCAGGAGTTTTGGGAAAATTTAAAAGCCGGAAAAGATCTTGTTGTCGAGATACCAAGAGAGCGCTGGGATTGGAAGCAGCTTGATGAAATTAAATCGCCCTCGGGGAAAAACATGTTGAAATGGGGCGGGTTTATAGATAATCCCGATTGCTTTGACCCGCAGTTTTTCAGAATATCCCCAAGGGAAGCAGAACTCACTGACCCACAGGAGCGGTTGTTTCTGGAAACCTGCTGGGAGGCTATTGAGGATGCGGGATATACACCGGAAAACCTTGTCCAGGCAAGGGGACAGAATAAAAGAAGGAATGTAGGGGTATTTGCCGGTATTATGCATAAGGATTATACCCTGATTGAGGCAGAGGCGGTAGCAAAAGGACAGGCATTTGTTTTGTCGCTTAATTGCGCGCAGATCGCCAACAGAGTTTCATATTTCTGTAATTTCCACGGTCCAAGCATGGCTGTGGATACGGTTTGCTCCTCTTCGCTTACTGCTATGCATCTGGCATTGGAGAGCATAAGGCATGGTGAATGTGAGGTAGCTCTTGCAGGGGGAGTTAACTTATCGCTGCATCCTATTAAATATTTGTCTATAGGAATGATTGATATGCATTCCAGTGACGGCTATTGCCATACCTTCGGCAAGGGTGGGGACGGCTATGTTTCCGGAGAAGGCATAGGTACTGTCGTTTTAAAGCCTCTAAATAAGGCTGTCCAGGATAAAGACCACATTTACGCAGTAATAAAAGGCAGCACAATAAATCATGTGGGTACGGTGAGCGGAATGACAGTTCCAAGCCCCATAGCCCAGGGTGATATGATTGTGAAATGCCTGAACAAAACAGGGATTAATCCCCGTACAATAAGCTATATTGAAGCACACGGTACAGGAACAATCCTGGGTGATCCAATTGAGATTCAAGGTCTTACTAAGGCATACCGCCAATTTACGCAGGATAAGCAGTTCTGCTCCATAGGCTCAGTTAAGTCCAATATAGGACATGCGGAGTCGGCTGCCGGTATATCGGGGCTGCATAAAGTAATATTGCAGCTATATCATAAGACTTTGGTTCCGTCTCTGCACTCGGAGGAACTGAACCCATACCTGGATTTGGAAAACTCACCTTTTTATGTACAGCATGAGACTAGTGAGTGGAAGCAGCCTGTAATTATAGAAAACGGGCAGGAGGTAAGCTATCCAAGGCGTGCAGGAATAAGCGGATTCGGAGCTACAGGCTCCAATGCGCATGTTATTCTTGAGGAATACATACCTGAAAAATGGCAGCAGGAGGAGCGCGCAAATCAGCCTGAAAAATCAGGAGCAGCAATTGTTCCGCTATCCGCTAAGAACGAGGAACGGCTCCATGAGTATGCCGTAAAACTGCTTAATTTTATAAAGGACAGCGGGGCATTATCACAAAAAGAAGCGGAAGTACCTGCAATTAATGAATGCATAAAAGAAATAAATCTAAGTGAGCTTGCGTATACCTTGCAGGTCGGACGTGAAGCAATGGATGCCCGTGTGGCTTTTACGGCAAAGAATGTATCAGAGCTTATAGCTATGCTTGAAGCTTATATAAATGGTGCTAAAACGGTTGAAAATTGCTGGAGAGGGCATATAAAGCACGACAGGGAAGCTATAGAATTATTGGGTACGGATCATGATTCGCAAGAATTAGTACATAAATGGATTTCAAAAGGAAACGTCAAAAAAGTTGCAGAGTTATGGGCAAAGGGCTATGCCATGGACTGGGAGCTTTTCTACAGAAAGGAAAAACCTCAGCGCATAAGCCTGCCTACTTATCCATTTGCAATGGAACGGTACTGGGTACCTGATATGGATGAGAATTCTGCCAGAATAGCAAGTACAGCAGTGAACGAATCAATTCATCCTCTGCTGCAAAAGAATACTTCAGACTTTTATGGGCAGAGGTTTAGTTCTGAATTCACCGGCAAGGAGTTTTTCCTGTCAGACCATGTCATAAACGGTCAGAAGGTTCTGCCGGGGGTAGCATACCTTGAAATGGCGCGGGCAGCAGTTTTAGAGGCAGCGGGAGTGACGAGTGAAGGAGAAAACGGTATCAGGCTAAAAAATATTGCATGGGCAAGACCCATTATTGTGGGGGAACAGCCCACTTGCGTACATATTGGGTTATATCCCAAAGACAACGGGGAAATTGATTTTGAAATATACGGCAATTCAAAGGAAGATTCCGAAGCGGTGGTTTACAGCCAGGGAAGCGCAGTGCTGGCAGGACAAAAAGAGACTCCACGCTTAAATCTTGAGGCTTTGAAGGAGCAATGCAGTCTCAGCAATCTTTCTTCAGGTCAATGCTATGAGATGTTTGGGACTATGGGGCTTCAGTATGGTGCCGCACATAAAGGTATTGAGAAGATGCAGCTTGGGAAGAGCGGGGTTTTGGTGAAGCTGTCTCTGCCTTCCTCAGTTTCGGCAACACTTAATGAATTTGTTCTTCACCCAAGCCTTATGGATTCAGCTTTGCAGGCTACCATAGCTTTAGCGATAGACCCGGAAAATGCGGTTTCTTCGATTACGAAAAATAACTTAAAACCTTCTATGCCCTTTGAATTGCAGGAGGTTCATATATACGGGCGGTGTACCTCCAATATGTGGGCATTTGCACGTAAGAGCAG
>Ga0209467_1000414_pt1 | contig 61793 bp, 63 predicted proteins | sample Higcelwee11metaG_FD_187175 | JGI IMG/M metagenome (GOLD analysis project Ga0209467, IMG submission 187175) | Freshwater pond sediment microbial communities from the University of Edinburgh, under environmental carbon perturbations - High... | ecosystem: Environmental > Aquatic > Freshwater >...
CGCCTGGACCCGAGCCAGCGCAAGGGCAGCCTCAAGACACGCCGGCTCATCGCCAACACTTCGGATGAGTATCGGGCCGAGCTGCTGGGACTCAAATGAGAATGCTTGGCTTCATGCGATTGCCCTGATGCGCTACCATGGACTCCCGTTCTGCGACAGCCCTCGCCCATGCATTGTCCCTTCTGCAGCGCCCACGACACCAAGGTCATCGACTCGCGGCTGGTCGCCGAGGGCGATCAGGTGCGCCGCCGTCGCGAATGCCAGGCCTGCGGCGAGCGCTTCACCACCTTCGAGACCGCCGAACTGGTGATGCCCCGGCTGATCAAGCAGGACGGCAGCCGCCAGCCGTTCGACGAGGACAAGCTGCGCGCCGGCATGCAGCGGGCGCTGGAGAAGCGTCCGGTGAGCGTCGAGCGCCTGGAGGCGGCGATCGGCCGGATCAAGCACGAGCTGCGCGCCACCGGCGAGCGGGAGATCAAGTCGCGGGTGCTCGGCGAGCTGGTGATGGCCGAGCTGCGCAAGCTCGACGAGGTCGCCTATATCCGCTTCGCCTCGGTCTACCGGCGCTTCCAGGACCTCAACGAGTTCCGCGAGGAAATCGAACGCCTCTCCCGCGAGCCATCCAAGCCATGAACCACCCTCTTTATATGGCCCGCGCCCTGGAACTGGCGCGCCGGGGACTGTATTCCACCCATCCCAATCCGCGGGTCGGCTGCGTGGTCGTCGCCGGCGACACGGTGGTCGGCGAGGGCTGGCACGTGCGCGCCGGCGAGCCGCACGCCGAGATCCATGCCCTGCGCCAGGCCGGCGAGCGGGCGCGCGGCGCCACCGCCTACGTCACCCTGGAGCCCTGCAGCCATCACGGGCGCACGCCGCCCTGCGCCGAGGCGCTGGTCGCGGCCGGAGTCGGCCGGGTGGTGGCGGCCATGCAGGACCCCAATCCGCAGGTGTCCGGGCGCGGTCTGGCGCGTTTGCGCCAGGCCAGCATCGAGGTCGAGGTCGGCGTGCTGGAGGCCGAGGCGCGCGAACTCAACGCCGGTTTCGTCAAGCGCATGGAGCGCGGCCTGCCGCTGGTGCGGGTCAAGCTGGCGATGAGCCTGGACGGCCGCACGGCGATGGCCAGCGGCGAGAGCCAGTGGATCACCGGGGCGCCTGCGCGCGCCGCGGTGCAGCGCCTGCGCGCCCGCTCCAGCGTGGTGCTGACGGGGGCCGACACCGTGCTCGCCGACGGCGCCCGGCTCACCGTGCGCGGCGAGGAGCTGGGGCTGGCGCCCGAGCAGGCAGCCCTGGCGCTGCAGCGCCCGCCGCTGCGCGTGCTGGTCGACGGAGGCCTGCGGGTGCCGCTGGACGCGCCCTTCTTCCAGGCCGGGCCGGCGCTGGTGGCGAGCTGCGCGGCCGAGCGCGAAGCTGCCTACCGCACGGCCGGCCACGAGCTGCTGGCCCTGCCGGGCGAGGCCGGCCGGGTCGACCTGCCGGCGCTGCTGGCCGAGCTGGCCGCGCGCGGCGCCAACGAGGTGCTGGTAGAGGCCGGCCCGCGCCTGGCCGGGGCCTTCGCCCGGCTGGGGCTGGTCGACGAGTACCGGATCTTCGTCGCGCCCAAGTTCCTCGGCTCGACCGCCCGGCCGCTCCTGGAGCTGCCCCTGGAGCGCATGGCCGAGGCGCGCGCGCTGAAGATCCGCGACATCCGCGCGGTGGGCGAGGACTGGCAGATCGTCGCGGTGCCCGCCTAGACGGCGCCTCATCCTCGCCCAGAGAGCCAGGCGCCGGTGGCCGGCGGCGCGCGCCTTGTGGTAAAAAGCGCCTCCGGGCCGCAGGGCCCGACGTTCTCAGGGCGGGGTGGAATTCCCCACCGGCGGTGATGACGCGCAGCGTCCAGCCCGCGAGCGCTTGCCACGGGGCGATCCCGCGCAAGGTCAGCAGATCCGGTGCGATTCCGGAGCCGACGGTCAGAGTCCGGATGAGAGAGAGCGGGATGTTCCGCCACGCGCAATCCGCGCGCGCGATCCCTTTCGATCTGCATGCCCTGTTTTTCCGAAACAGGAGATCGTTCCATGCACCATCATCTGCAACAGCGTGCCGGAGGGACTGCATGTTCACCGGCATAATCGAGGCCATCGGCACCGTCCGCGCCCTCACCCCCAAGGGCGGCGACGTGCGCGTCTACGTCCAGACCGGCAAGCTCGATCTCGGCGACGTCAAGCTCGGCGACAGCATCGCGGTGAACGGCATCTGCCTGACCGCGGTGGAGCTGCCCGGCGACGGCTTCTGGGCCGACGTCAGCCGCGAGACCCTGGCGCGTAGCGCCTTCATCGACCTCAAGGCGGGCAGCCGGGTCAACCTGGAAAAGGCCCTGACCCCCACCAGTCGCCTCGGCGGCCATCTGGTCAGCGGGCATGTCGACGGCGTCGGCGAGGTGATCTCCCGCGAGGAGAACGCCCGCGCCGTGCAGTTCCGCATCCGTGCGCCGCGCGAGCTGGCGCGCTACATCGCCCTCAAGGGCTCGATCACCGTCGACGGCACCAGCCTGACGGTCAACGGGGTGAACGGCGCCGAGTTCGAGCTGACCATCGTGCCGCACACCCTGGGCGAGACCATCATGGTCGACTACCGGCCGGGCCGGCAGGTGAACCTGGAGGTCGACCTCCTGGCGCGCTACCTGGAGCGGCTGATGCTCGGCGACAAGGCCGCCGAGCCCAGCGCCTCCGGCCTCACCACCAGCTTTCTGGCCGAGCACGGCTACCTGAAGTAATCGAGGAGTGGCCAGATGGCTCTCAACAGCATTGACGAACTGATCGAAGACATCCGCCAGGGCAAGATGGTCATCCTCATGGATGACGAGGACCGCGAGAACGAGGGCGACCTGATCATGGCCGCCGAATGCGTGCAGGCCGAGCACATCAATTTCATGGCCAAGCACGCCCGCGGGCTGATCTGCATGCCGATGAGCCGCGAGCGCTGCGAAACCCTCAAGCTGCCGCTGATGGCGCCGCGCAACGGTTCCGGCTTCGGCACCAAGTTCACCGTCTCCATCGAGGCGGCCGAGGGCGTCACCACCGGAATTTCCGCCGCCGACCGGGCGCGCACCGTGCAGGTCGCCGCAGCGAAGCATGCCAAGGCCGACGACATCGTTAGCCCTGGGCACATCTTCCCGCTGATGGCCCAGTCGGGCGGCGTGCTGTCCCGCGCCGGACACACCGAGGCGGCCTGCGACCTGGCGCGGATGGCCGGCTTCGAGCCTTCCGGGGTGATTTGCGAGATCATGAACGACGACGGCAGCATGGCCCGCCGTCCCGAGCTGGAGGTCTTCGCCGAGCAGCACGGCATCAAGATCGGCACCATCGCCGACCTGATCCACTACCGGCTGATCCACGAGCGCACCATCCAGCGCATCGCCGAGCAGGAGCTAGACAGCGAACTGGGCCGCTTCCACCTGGTGAGCTACCGCGACGCGGTGGAAGGCGACGTGCACATGGCGCTGATCATGGGCGAGATTCACGCCGACGAGCCGACCCTGGTGCGGGTGCACAACATGGACCCGCTGCGCGACCTGCTGATGGTCCGCCAGCCGGGCCGCTGGAGCCTGCGCGCGGCGATGGCCGAGGTGGCCCGGGCCGGCCGCGGCGTGGTGCTGCTGCTCGGCCATCCGCTGGAGGCCAACGAGGTGCTGACCCTGCTGCGCGAGGGCACGCCCAAGTCGCCGAGCACCTACAGCACCGTCGGCGCCGGCTCGCAGATCCTGCGCGATCTCGGCGTGCGCAAGATGCGCCTGATGAGCGCGCCGATGAAGTTCAACGCGATATCCGGGTTCGACCTGGAGGTTGTAGAATACCTGCCCGCCGAATGATCCCCGCCGGAACCGCCCTCCACTCCCATGCCCTTGCCGGCAGGGGCGGGCGGTGCCGTCCGGGAGGCCGGGACCGATTGGTTTGCGGAGCCGCCGAGGGCGCTCCGGTTCTTTAACGAGACGAGATTCGCCAATGACCCTGAAGACCATCGAAGGTACCTTCACCGCCGCCAAGGGCCGCTACGCCCTGGTGGTCGGCCGCTTCAACAGCTTCGTCGTGGAAAGCCTGGTGCAGGGCGCCATCGATACCCTGGTGCGCCACGGCGTCGAGCAGAGCGAACTGACCATCGTCCGCGTCCCCGGCGCCTTCGAGATCCCGCTGGTGGCCCAGAAGGTCGCCCAGCGCGGCGAGTTCGATGCCATCATCGCCCTCGGTGCGGTGATCCGCGGCGGTACCCCGCACTTCGACTACGTCGCCGGCGAGTGCACCAAGGGCCTGGCCCAGGTGTCCCTGCAGTTCGGCGTGCCGGTCGCCTTCGGCGTGCTTACCGTCGATTCCATCGAGCAGGCCATCGAGCGCTCCGGTACCAAGGCCGGCAACAAGGGCGCCGAAGCGGCCCTGTCCGCCCTGGAAATGGTCAGCCTGATGGCGGCCCTGGAGGCCAAGTGAGCGCCAATCGCGACGACGGCCAGAGCGGGCAGGGCGCCAAGCCGGCCAAGGGCAAGATAGCGGCGCGCCGGCAGGCGCGCGTCCTGGCCATGCAGGCGCTCTACCAGTGGCACGTGGCCGGTCAGCCGCTCAACGAGATCGAGGCGCAGTTTCGCGTCGACAACGATTTCAGCACGGTCGACGGTGCCTACTTCCACGAAATCCTGCACGGCGTGCCGCGGCAGAAGACCGAGATCGACGAGGCCTTCGCGCCGCTGCTCGATCGCCCGCTGGCGGAGGTCGATCCGGTGGAGCTGGCCATCCTGCGGCTGTCCACCTACGAGCTGCGCAGCCGTCCCGACGTACCCTACCGGGTGGTGATCAACGAGGGCATCGAGCTGGCCAAGGTGTTCGGCGCCACCGACGGACACAAGTTCGTCAACGGCGTGCTGGACAAGCTGGCGCCGCGCCTGCGCGCGGCCGAAGCCCGCGGCGGCAAGCGCTGAGCGCGCCGATGGGCGAGTTCGAGCTGATCCGCCGCTACTTCGCCGCCGCCGCCTGTGCGCAGGCGGCGCCCGGCGTGGCCCTCGGCATCGGCGACGACTGCGCCCTGCTGGAGCTTCCCGCCGGCGAGCAGCTGGCGATCTCCACCGACACCATGGTCGCCGGGGTGCACTTCTCCGATCCCTGCGATCCCTTCCTGCTCGGCCAGCGTGCCCTGGCCGCGGCCGCCAGCGACCTGGCGGCGATGGGTGCCGCGCCTCTCGGCTTCACCCTCGCCCTGACCCTGCCGGCGGCCGATCCGGCCTGGCTGGCGGCCTTCGCCCGCGGCCTCGACCACAAGGCGCGCGAGTGCGGCCTGGCGCTGATCGGCGGCGATACCACTCGTGGTCCCTTGTGCATCACCCTCACCGTGTTCGGCCGGCTGCCGGGCGGCCTGGCGCTGCGTCGGAACGGCGCGCGTCCCGGCGACCTGCTCTGCGTCGGCGGCCCGCTCGGCGATGCCGCCGGCGCCCTGGCGCTGGTGCTCGGCCGGCGCCAGGCGCCCGACGAGATCGCCGGCCCGTTGCTGGCGCGCTACTGGTCGCCGCGGCCGCAGCTATCCCTGGGGCTGGCGCTGCGCGGTCGGGCGAGTGCGGCGCTGGACGTTTCCGACGGCCTGCTCGCCGACTGCGGGCACATCGCCGCGGCGTCCGGCGTGGCCCTGTGCATCGAGCGCCGCCGGGTGCCGCTGTCGGCGCCGCTGCGCAGCCTGCTCGACGAGGAGGCCGCACTGGCCTGTGCCCTCGGCGGCGGCGACGACTACGTGCTGGCCTTCACCCTGCCGCCGCGCTTCCTGGCCGCCCTGCAGGCCGAGTGGCCGTTGCGGGTGATCGGTCGGGTCGAGGCCGGTTCGGGGGTGCGCCTGCTGGACGAGGCCGGACGAGTGCTCGAAGCGCCGCCCGGCGGCTATCAACATTTCGGGAGTCTGCGTGGCTGAATCCGTGCGCGTGCCGCCCTCGGTGTGGCGCAATCCCTGGCACTTCCTGGCCTTCGGCTTCGGCTCCGGAACCCTGCCGAAGGCCCCCGGTACCTGGGGTTCGCTGGTCGCGCTGCCCTTCGTGCCGCTCTGGCAGATGCTGCCGGACTGGGGCTACTGGCTGCTGCTCGGGCTGACCATGCTGTTCGGCTTCTGGCTCTGCGGCAGGGTCGCCGCCGATCTCAAGGTGCACGACCACGAGGGCATCGTCTGGGACGAGATGGTCGGCATGTGGATCACCCTCTGGCTGGTCCCGGAAGGCTGGCAGTGGCTGCTGCTGGGGTTCGCGATGTTCCGCCTGATGGACATCCTCAAGCCCTGGCCGATCCACTGGATCGACCGTCACGTGCACGGCGGCGTCGGCATCATGCTGGACGACGTGCTGGCCGGGGTCTTCGCCTGGCTGGCGATGCAACTGCTCGTCTGGGGGCTGGCCTGGCTATGAAGCGGGTCTGGGCGAGCATGCTGCTGTGCTGCTGCCTGGGCGTCGCGGCCGCCGAGGCGGGGGAGGAGCTACCGGGGGCGCTGCTGGCCGGGGCGAGCCTGCCGCGGGAGATCCTGCTGGTCGGCGTCGAGCGCAAGAACCATACCGGTGCCGATGCCCGCGGCCTGGTCTGGGAGATCCTGCGCCTGGTCTTCGAGCCGGCCGGGCTGCAGGTGCGCACCGACACCGTGCCCTATACCCGCGCGGTCGGTCTGGTCGCCCGCGGCGATGCCGATGCCTGGGTCGGCGCCTATCCGGAGGAGACCGCGGGAGCCCTGTTTCCCAAGTGGCACTACGCCGCCGAGGTGATCGCGGCGCTCGGCCTGGCCCGGGCACCGGTACCGACCCTGCAGGACCTGGGCAATTTCCGCCTGGCCTGGATACGCGGCTACGCCTTCGACAAGTACCTGCCGCGGTTGCAGCGCTACCAGGAAATCCAGCGCTACAACGGCGCGCTGGCGATGCTCCGGCTCGGCCATGCCGACTACCTGATCGCCGCCCGGGCGGAACTCGAGAGCGTTCTCGCCTGGGCAGAAGCTCCCGACGCCTACCGCATCACCGACCTGACCTTGCTGCCGCTGTACCCTGGCTTCGCCGACACGCCCCGCGGGCGCGAGCTGGCCGCGCTGTACGACCGGCGCATGGGCGAGCTGGTGCGCTCCGGCGAGCTGCGGCCGATCTTCGAGCGCTGGCAACAGCCTTATCCTTTCGACTGATACTTCCTGGAGGCAGGGATGCTGCGCTTTCGTTGGTTCGTCGCCGGCCTGCCGCTGGCCGTTGCCGCCAGCCTGGCGGCTGCGCCTCAGGTGCGGGTGGTGGGCTTGTTCCCCGGCGCTGCGGTGGTCAACCTGGACGGCCGGCGGCAGCTGCTCAAGGTCGGCCAGGAGGGGCCGGGCGGCGTGCGGCTGATCGCCGCCGACAGCCGCGGCGCGCTGCTGCAGGTCGAGGGCGTGGAGCGCCGCTACGAGCTGACCCGTGAATACGGCGAGGGCGACGGTTTCGCGCCGCCGGGCAAGGCGCGCCTCGGCGTCGCCCGCGGCGAGGGCGGCCACTACTGGGTCGCCGGTGCCATCGGCGGCCAGTCGGTGCAGTTCCTGGTCGACACCGGGGCCACCACCGTGGCGCTCAGCGAAAGCCAGGCCCGGCGTTTGGGCATCGACTATCGCGGTGGCGGGCGGCCGGTGCGGGTGAGCACCGCCAACGGCACGACCCAGGGCTGGCAGGTCAAGCTGGAGCGGGTCAAGGTCGGCGCGCTCGAGGTGCTCGGCGTCGAGGCGGTGGTCCTGCAGGGCGACTCGCCGAGCACCGCCCTGCTCGGTATGAGCTTTCTCAACCGCGTGCGCTGGCGGGAGGAGCAGGGGCTGCTGATGCTGGAGTCGAAGCTCTAGCGGCGCGCCCCGGTTCGCCCTTCGGCACGAGGCTTCCGGTCGATGATCGGCAATTCGGGCTGCGCCGCCGGGCGACACGGCTGTTACAATGGCCGTTCGCCGAATCTTTCAGGAGTCCCTCCGGTGTCCGTCGTCTTCGCCGCCGCATCCAAGCTGCCCACGCCGTTCGGCGTCTTCACCATGCATGGCTTTCTCGACGAGGCCACCGGCAAGGAGCATGTGGCGCTCACCCTGGGCAAGGTGGACGACGGAGCGCCGGTGCTCGGCCGCCTGCATTCCGAATGCCTGACCGGCGACGCGCTGTTCAGCCTGCGCTGCGACTGCGGCTTCCAGCTGGAGGCGGCGCTGCGCGCCATCGCCGCCGAGGGCCGCGGCGTACTGCTCTACCTACGCCAGGAAGGGCGCGGCATCGGCCTGCTGAACAAGATCCGCGCCTACAAGCTGCAGGATGCCGGGGCCGATACCGTCGAGGCCAACGAGCGCCTGGGCTTTCGCGCCGATCAGCGCGACTATGGGATCTGCAAGCCGATGCTGGAGCATTTGGGCATCTCGGCGATCAAGCTGATGACCAACAACCCGCGCAAGGTCAAGGCGCTGGAAGGCTCCGGTATCCGGGTGGCCGAGCGGGTGCCGCTGCAGACCGGACTCAACCCGCACAACCAGAAGTACCTGCAGACCAAGGCCGGCAAGCTCGGCCATCTGCTCGGCAGCCTACACCAGGGCGAGGTGGAGGCGGAGTCCGAGGGCTGAGGCCGGTCTCTCCGCGTTCCCGGCCACGCCCGTTCCGCGCGATGCGCCCGTGGCTCGCCGGCCTGCTCTGCTTCGCCCTGCCGCTGATGGCCGCCGAGGGGGTGGTCAGCCTGGCGCCGTCGCTCACCGAACTGATGCTCGAGCTGGATGCCGGCGACCGCCTGGTCGGCGTGCTCGACGGCGGCGAACGGCCGGCGGCGCTGGCCGGCCTGCCTTCGCTGGGGCGCTGGGGGCGGCTGGAAATGGAGGGCCTGCTCGCCCTGCGCCCGGACCTGATCCTGCTCTGGCCGGACAGCCTCGGCGCGGCGCAGCGCGAACAGTTGCGCGGTTTCGGCATCCCCGTTTTCGAGGCGCAGCCGCGGCGCCTGGAGGATATCGCCGGGCAGCTCGAGGCGCTCGGCGCGCAGGTGGGGCGCGCCGAACGGGGCCGGCAGCTGGCGGCGCAGCTGCGGGGGCAACTCGCCGAGCTGCGCCGCCATTACCGTCGCGAGGTGCCGCTGCGGGTCTTCTACCAGGTCTGGGACCGGCCGCTGTACAGCATCGGCGGTGTGCAGATCATCAGCGACGCCCTGCAGGTCTGCGGCGCGGTGAACGTCTTCGCTGACCTCGACCTGCCGGCGCCGCAGCTCTCCCTGGAGGCGGTGCTGGCGCGCGATCCCGAGGTGATCCTGGTCAGCGAGCCGGACCAGCTCGCCGCCTGGCAGGCCTGGCCGCAACTGGGCGCGGTGCGCCGCGGGCAGGTCTGGGCGGTACCCGACCGCGGCCTCGAACGGCCCAGCCTGCAGATGCTGGCGGCTACCCGCAGGCTCTGCGAGCTGCTGCGCCAGGCCCGGCCCTGATCGGCCCGCGGCGAGCAGACGAAGCGGATGCATTCGGGTGGGCGGCGGCGCTATCGTTGTCCCATTCCGATGTGGAAGGAGCGCGCAGGAAGGTCATGGGCATGCTTCTCGAAACCCGCTATCCGATCGTGCTGGTCCACGGCCTGCTCGGCTTCGTGCGCCTGCCCGGCCATTCCTACTGGAGCGGCATCGATGTGGCGCTGCGCCGGCGGGGGGTGGCGGTCTATCCGGTGCGGCTCTCCGGCGTGCACGACAACGAGGCGCTGGGCGCCCAACTGCTCGAACGCATTGCCGCGATCCGCGACGCCAGCGGGGCGCCCCGGGTCAATCTGCTCGGCCACAGCCAGGGCGGGCTGAGCGCCCGCTATGCGGCGGCGCGGCGCCCGGACTGGGTGGCCTCGGTGACCACCGTGGCCACGCCCAATCACGGCTCCGAGGTGGCCGACCGGCTGCGCGGCCGGCTGCCGCCCAGCGGTCGGCGCGAGCGCCTGCTGGCGCGGGGCGTCGAAGGGCTGGCGCGGCTGATGGAGCGGCTCGAATGCGCCGAGCCGGGACTCTGCCTGCCCCTCGACGGGCCGGCCTCGCTGCTGGCGCTGACCAGCGCAGGCATGGCCGCCTTCAACGCCCGCTATCCGCAGGGGCTGCCCGGATGCTGGGGCGGCGAGGGCGCCGAGGAGGTCGACGGGGTGCGCTACTACTCCTGGAGCGGCATTCTGCCGGCCCGCGCCGATGCTGCGGCGGGCTTCGACCCCGGGCATGCCCTGTGCCGCCAGCTGGCCCGCTGCTTCGTCCGCGAGGCCGGACAGAACGACGGCCTGGTCGGACGCTTCAGCTCGCACCTGGGCAAGGTGATCCGCTCCGACTATCCCTTCGACCATCTGGACGTCATCAATCGCTGCGAGGGACGCCGGGAGGGGGAGGCCGATCCGCTCGGGGTTGTACCTCGAACACCTGGCGCGGCTGGCCGAGGCCGGGCTTTAGTGCAGCTCCAGGGTGCGTCCGTCGAGGATGAGGCGCTCGGCGCGCATCTCCGCGCTGCCGTCCTTGCGCGGCGAGCCGACCAGGATCACCGGCCTTCCCGGGCGCAGGTCGTTCTTGATGACGCCGCGCGACAGCAGGAGCGAGGAGGCGCCCAGGATCACCTTCCACTCCTTGCCTTGGTAGTCGACCCGGACCTCGGTCTGGGCACTGCGATAGTGAATCCGTTTCAGCGGCGCCTCGATGGTCAATCGCTCTCCCGTGTCGTAGGCGTCCCAGTCCGAGTTGGCCCGCCGCGCGGAGGCGCCGAGCAGCACGGAGGCACCGAGCAGCAGCACGAGGCCGGAAAGTGGCAGGCAGCGTTTCTTGAGCATGATGGGAATCCCGGGTCGAGGGGGCGGTGATCCCAAAACCATAGGCCAGAATCCTTCGGCCGGTGAGACGCGCCGCTGCGCCGCGCTCGGCGCCTCTCAGCCGTAGCGCCGCCGCGCCTCGATGGCCAGGCCGCTGCCGATGCTGCCGAAGCGGTCGCCTTCCACCAGCCGGGCTCCCGGCAGCAGCGCGGCGACGCTTTCGCGCAGCGCCGGCACGCCGCTGGAGCCGCCGGTGAAGAACAGCGTGTCGATCTGTTCCCGCGCCACTCCGGCACCGGCCAGGAGGCTTTCGAGGCTGGCGCGGACCCGTTCCAGCAGCGGGTCGATGGCCCGCTCGAAGAGCGCGCGGTCGAGTTCGGCGGTCAGCTCCGCCTCGATGCGCGCCAGATCGATGCGGTAGCGTTCGCTGTCGCCGAGGGCGATCTTGCCGTCCTCCACCTGCATCGCCAGCCAGTGTCCGGCGCGCTGTTCGATCAGCTTGAACAGCCGGTCGATGCCGGTGGGGTCGAGGATGTCGTAGCGCATGCTTGCCAGCGCCCGCTGCGAGGCCTGGGCGTAGACGGCGTTGATGGTGTGCCAGGTGGCCAGGTTGAGGTGCACGCTGGTCGGCATCGGCGCGTCGCTCTTCATCCGGCTGCCGTAGCCGAACAGCGGCATCACCCCCTGCAGGCTGAGTTGGCGGTCGAAGTCGGTGCCGCCGATGTGCACGCCGCCGGTGGCGAGGATGTCGTTCTGCCGCTCGGCGAGGGCGCGGCGTTCGGGCGCCAGGCGCACCAGGGAGAAGTCCGAGGTGCCGCCGCCGATGTCGACGATCAGCACCAGCTCCTCGCGGGCGATGACCGACTCGTAGTCGAAGGCCGCGGCGATCGGCTCGTACTGGAAGGAAACCTCCTTCAGGCCGAGGCCCTTCGCCACCTCGAGCAGGGTGTCGGCAGCCTCCCGATCGGCCTGCGGGTCCTCGTCGACGAAGAACACCGGGCGGCCCAGCACCGCCTCCTCGAAGGGGCGCCCGGCCACCGCCTCGGCGCGCCGCTTCAGCTCGCCGAGGAACAGCTTGAGGATCTCCTTGAACGGCAGCGCACTGCCGAGCACCGTGGTTTCGCTTTTCAGCAGCTTGGAGCCCAGCAGGCTCTTCAGCGAGCGCATCAGGCGGCCTTCGTAGCCTTCCAGGTATTCGTGCAGGGCTTGGCGGCCGAACACCGGGCGGCGCTCCTCGAAGTTGAAGAAGAGTACCGAGGGCAGGGTGATCCGGCCGTCCTCCAGGGGGATCAGCGTCTCCACGCCGGGGCGCAGCCAGCCGACGGTGGAGTTGGAGGTGCCGAAGTCGATGCCGCAGGCGCGGGCGGGCAGGGTGGTCATGGCGCGGGCTCGGGCGAAAAAGGGGCGCGCATTCTATCAGGCCCTCGCCGGAGGTCTGTACCCGCCCGCCCGCCTGCCGGTGCGGATCAGGGATGGAGCGCGTGGCGGTACCGTTCCTTGCGTTCCACCCATTGCTCGATCAGGGCGCGCAGCTGGGACAGCTCCACCGGCTTGGCCAGGTGGCCGTCCATGCCGACCCGCTGGGCGTGCTCGCGGTGCTCGCTGAGGATGTGCGCGGTGAGCGCGACGATCGGCGTGTGCGGGCGATGTTCGAGGATCTCCCAGGCGCGCAGCTGCTCGGTGGCGGCGAAGCCGTCGAGGATCGGCATCTCGCAGTCCATCAGGACCAGGTCGTACTGCCGGGTCTTCATCGCCTGCAGGGCTTCCTCGCCGTTGCTGGCGGTGTCCGGCTGCAGGTTGAGCTTGCGCAGCATGCCGCGGATCACCTTGGTGGAGATGCTGTTGTCCTCGGCGACCAGAATGCGGAAGTCGCTCGGCACCTCCAGGGGCGTGTTCTCTCCCGGGATGGCGGGCTGCGGATGGCCGGCGCGGCGCTTGGCGAGTTCGTCGGCGAGGGTGGTCTTCAGCGTATAGCCGGCCACCGGCTTGGCGAGGGTGCAGGTGATGCCGGCGTTGCGTGCGTAGACCCGGCTCGGCGCATCGCTGAGGCCGGTCAGCATGATCAGCAGGATGTCGTGGTCCAGGCCGGGATCTTCCTTGATCCGCTGCGCCAGCTGCAGACCGCTCATGCCGGGCATGTTCTGGTCGAGCAGCGCCGCGTCGAAGTATTCCCCCAGATGGGCCTTGGTGCGCAGCAGGGCCAGGGCCTCCTTGCCGGAGGACACCGCGCTGACCTTCAGGCCCCAGGCCACGCATTGCTGCAGCAGCACCTTGCGACAGGTGTCGTTGTCGTCCACCACCAGCAGGCGGGCGTCCTGCAGCGGGCCGTCGAGGTCGGCGACCGGGCGTTCCAGGCAGGCGGGGTCGAGCGGCAGCGACATCCAGATCGTGCTGCCCTTGTCGGGGCCGATGTCGATGCCGTAGCGCCCCTGCATCAACAGGACCAGCTGGCGGGCGATGACCAGGCCCAGGCTGCCGTCGAGCTGCGCGGCGGAGAGCAGGTCGCGGCTCTGCAGTTCGCTGTTGAGCAAGGCCTCGCGGCGGCTCGCCGACATCGGCTGGCCGGTGTCCTGCACGGCGATGTGCAGACGCGGCTGCGAACCCTCGGTTTCCAGCGACACCTTGAGGAGGATCTCGCCTTCGTCGGTCTGCCGGAAGGCGTTGTCGATCAGGGTCAGCAGGGCCTGGCGCAGGCGCGTCGGATCGCCGTTGACCACCCGCGGCACCTGTGGCTGGAGAAAGCTGATCAGCTCGACCCGGCGCCGTTCCGCCTTGATGCGGAAGATGCCCAGGCAGTCCTCGATCAGCCCGTTGAGGTCGAACGGCACGTCGTCCAGTTCGATCTGCCCGGACTCCAGGCGGGAGATGTCGAGGATGTCGTTGATCAGGCTGAGCAGCTCGTTGCCCGAGCTGTTGATGGTCTGCACGTAGTCGTACTGCTTGGCGGTCAGCGGCGTGCCGAGCAGCAGTTCGGTCATGCCCAGGACGCCGTTCATCGGCGTGCGGATCTCGTGGCTGAGCTTGGCCAGGAACTCGCTCTTGGCGCGCAGTTCCGCGCTGCTCGCCGCCTCGCTGGTGCGCCGGGCCGCGCGGTCCTGCTCGATCTTGCGCTGCCGCTCGGCGAGGGCGAAGCCGAGCAGCAGACCGCTGGCGGCGCTGAAGGCGAAGAGCGCGAAGACCTGCCAGCAGGGACCGAACTGGCCGAAGTCGAGCAGCATCGACAGATAGGCGCTGAAGCCCAGGTGGAAGAGCACCATCCCGACCAGCACCAGGCGCGCCGGACGATAGCCGCGCAGCCAGTGGTAGAGCGCGCAGCCCGTCGCGGTCAGGCTGGCGATCAGGATCAGTACGCTGCGCAGCCCGTCGTGGGGAGACGGGCCGTCCAGCACGACGGCCAGCGCCAACACGGCGATCTCGCCGCGCAGCAGCCAGTCGAACAGGCGCGGGCGCTCCACCTGGTCGAAGAAGCTGCAGGTGAACAGCAGCAGGAAGAGGAAGCTGGCGAGGGCGGCGATGTCCGCCACCGGTATCTGGTAGCGACCGAGCGGTGGCAGCCAGGCGCCGAGCAGGCCGAAGTGCGCGGCGGCACTGAGCAGGAGCGAGCCCTGCATGGCCGCCAGCCAGAGATTGCAGAGCGCCTTGTTGTAGCCGAAGCGGATCAGGTTGTAGAGCACCCCCAGGGCGAGGGCGCTGAGCAGTGCGCCCAGCGTATAGGCCAGCTTGTTCTTGCCGAGCAGTCCGGCGGTATCGATGTAGTCGAACCAGGCCGGTGCCGCCTGCCGGGGGGACAGCCGCAGCCAGGCCTCGCGCGGCACCTGGTCCGCCGGCAGGGCGAACAGGTGGGCCTGGTCGGGGGCGGACAGGTTGTCCGGGAGCATCGCCCCGGTTTCTATTCCGCGTTCCTGGACGCCCCGGTTGGTCAGGAAGAAGTCGACCCGGTCCACCCGTGGGGCGAACACCCAGATCCAGTGGGGATCGTCGTGGGCGGCGATGGGCACGTGCAGCCAGGCGGCCTGGTTGGCCGGCAGGGTTAGGGAGTGGTGGTCGAGCGGGACGAAGCGGTCGCGGTGCTTGATGACGTCCTTCAGCGTCAGGCTGGCCGACTCGTCGAGGAGAATCCGCCAGTCGCCCCGCGGCATTCCATGACCGGAGTAAGCGGCAGGCATGGCGGTTTCGCCCGAACGCAGCAGGCTCTCCGCCACGCTCGGCAATGTCGCGAGCACGACCAGCAGCAGCGTGACGATGAGCGTTGTGGCATTCCAAAGCCGGCGCACGGCGAAGTCCCTTCCAGAATGAGTGGCCAAATTATAACCAATCGCCCGCTCTAAGGTAATAAGCAAAAGGCCATCATCCGACGGCCTCTTCCCTGCCCGATGCCGCGGCGTGCGCCGGTTTCAGCTCTCGCGGGCGATGGCGCGGTAGCCGATGTCCTTGCGGTAGAAACAGCCGTTCCAGTCGATTCCGGCGGCCAGGGCGTAGGCGTTCCGCTGGGCCCCGGACACGCTCTCGCCCAGGGCGGTGGCGCACAGCACGCGACCGCCGGCGGTGACCACCTGGCCGTCCTTGACGGCGGTGCCGGCGTGGAACACCTTGCCCGGCAGTTGCGCGGCGGCGTCCAGGCCGGAGATGGCGTCGCCCTTGGCATAGTCGCCCGGGTAGCCGCCGGCGGCCAGCACCACGCCCAGGCTCGGCCGCGGGTCCCACTGCGCCTCGATCTTGTCCAGCGCCTTGGCCAGGGCGGCCTCGACCAGCAGCACCAGGGAGGACTGCAGGCGCAGCATCACCGGCTGGGTCTCGGGGTCGCCGAAGCGGCAGTTGAACTCGATGACCCTGGGCGCGCCGGATTTGTCGATCATCAGGCCGGCATACAGGAAGCCGGTGTAGACGTTGCCCTCGGCGGCCATGCCGCGCACGGTCGGCCAGATCACCTCGTCCATCACCCGCTGGTGCACCGCGGCGGTGACCACCGGGGCGGGGGAGTAAGCGCCCATGCCGCCGGTGTTCGGGCCGCTGTCGCCGTCGCCGACGCGCTTGTGGTCCTGGCTGGTGGCCATCGGCAGCACGTTCGCGCCGTCGACCATGACGATGAAGCTGGCTTCCTCGCCGTCGAGGAACTCCTCGATCACCACGCGCGCACCGGCGTCGCCGAAGGCGTTGCCGGACAGCATGTCGCGCACCGCGTCCTCGGCTTCGGCGAGGGTCATGGCGACGATCACACCCTTGCCGGCGGCCAGGCCGTCGGCCTTGACCACGATCGGCGCACCCTTCTCGCGCAGGTAGGCCAGTGCCGGCTCGACTTCGGTGAAGTTCCGGTAGGCGGCGGTGGGGATGTTCTGGCGCGCCAGAAAGTCCTTGGTGAAGGCCTTGGAACCTTCCAGCTGGGCGGCGGCGGCGGTCGGGCCGAAGATCGCCAGGTCGCGCGAGCGGAACAGGTCGACCACGCCTTTCACCAGCGGCGCTTCCGGGCCGACGATGGTCAGTTGCACGTTGTTGGCGGCGAAGTCGGCCAGTTGCTCGATGGCCAGCACGTCGATGGCGACGTTTTCGCACTTGGCTTCCAGGGCGGTGCCGGCGTTGCCCGGGGCGACGAAGACCTTCTCGACGCGCGGGTCCTGCGCCACCTTCCAGGCCAGGGCGTGCTCGCGGCCGCCGCTGCCGATGATCAGTACGTTCATGTTTCAAGCCTCATGTTGATCGTTCCCACGCTCTGCATGGGAATGTCGCTGTGGACGCTCTGCGTCCGATGCCTTGGGACGCTGAGCGTCCCGGGCTGCGTGCCCACGCAGAGCGTGGGGACGATCAGTTCTTAGTGGCGGAAGTGGCGCATGCCGGTAAACACCATCGCCATGCCGGCTTCGTCGGCCGCGGCGATCACCTCGTTGTCGCGCATCGAGCCGCCCGGCTGGATCACCGCGGTGATGCCGGCCTTGGCCGCGTTGTCGATGCCGTCGCGGAAGGGGAAGAAGGCGTCCGAGGCCATCACCGCGCCCTGGACCGCGAGGCCGGCGTGCTCGGCCTTGATCGCGGCGATCCGCGCCGAATTCACGCGAGACATCTGGCCGGCGCCGACGCCGACGGTCTGGCGGTTCCTGGCGTAGACGATGGCGTTGGACTTGACGAACTTGGCCACTTTCCAGGCGAAGATCAGGTCGTGGATTTCCTGCTCGCTCGGCGCGCGCTGAGTGACGACCTTGAGGTCGGCCGCGCCGATCATGCCGATGTCGCGACTCTGCACCAGCAGGCCGCCGTTGACGCGCTTGTAGTCCAGGCCGGCGCTGCGCTCGGCGGGCCACTGGCCGCACTCGAGCAGGCGCACGTTGGCCTTGGCGGCGACCACCGCGCGGGCCTCGGCGGACACGCTCGGAGCAATGATCACCTCGACGAACTGGCGCTCGACGATGGCCTTGGCGGTTTCGCCGTCCAGCTCGCGGTTGAAGGCGATGATGCCGCCGAAGGCCGATTCGGTATCGGTGGCGTAGGCCAGGTCGTAGGCCTTGCGGATGCCGCCCTCGGCCTCCGGAACCACGGCCACGCCGCACGGGTTGGCATGCTTGACGATCACGCAGGCCGGCTTGACGAAGCTCTTCACGCACTCCAGCGCGGCGTCGGTGTCGGCCACGTTGTTGTAGGAGAGTTCCTTGCCCTGCAGCTGCTTGGCGGTGGCGATGCTGGCCTCAAGCGGGTTGGCCTCGACGTAGAAGGCCGCGTTCTGGTGCGGGTTCTCGCCGTAGCGCATGTCCTGGGCCTTGAGGAACTGGCTGTTGAAGGTGCGCGGGAATTCGCTGCGGCCTTCGGTGGACAGGGTCTCGGCCGACTGGTCGACGGTGCCCAGGTAGTTGGCGATCATGCCGTCGTAGGCGGCGGTGTGCTCGAAGGCCTTGAGGGCCAGGTCGAAGCGCTGGGCGTAGGTCAGGCCGCCAGCCTTGAGGCTCTCGACGATGCCGGCGTAGTCGCCGGCGTTGACCACGATGGCGACGTCCTTGTGGTTCTTCGCCGCGCTGCGGACCATGGTCGGGCCGCCGATGTCGATGTTCTCGATGGCCTCGGGCAGGGTGCAGCCGGGCTTGGCCACGGTGGCGGCGAAGGGGTAGAGGTTGACCGCCACCAGGTCGATCGGGGCGATGCCGTGCTCGGCCATCACCGCGCCGTCGAGGTCGCGACGGCCGAGGATGCCGCCGTGGATCTTCGGATGCAGGGTCTTCACCCGGCCGTCCATCATTTCCGGGAAACCGGTGTAGTCGGCCACTTCGACGGCGGCCACGCCGTTTTCACGCAGCAGCTTGAAGGTGCCGCCGGTGGAGAGGATCTCGACGCCGAGGGCGGCGAGTTCGCGGGCGAAGTCGACGACGCCGGTCTTGTCGGACACGCTGATCAGCGCGCGGCGGACGGGAAGGCGGGTGGTCTGGTCGGTCATCTCGGATTCCATCAGGACAGGATTGAATGGAAACGGGAGCGGCCGGGCCGCTCCCGTTTCAGACGGATAGGGTTACAGCAGGTCGTACTGCTTGAGCTTCTTGCGCAGGGTGCCGCGGTTCAGGCCGAGCAGTTCGGAGGCCTTGGTCTGGTTGCCCTTGACGTACTGCATCACGGTTTCCAGCAGGGGGGCTTCCACTTCGGAGAGCACCAGGTTGTAGACGTCCGAGACGGCGGCCCCCTCGAGATGGGCGAAATAGTTGCGCAGCGCCTTCTCCACGCTGTCGCGCAGCGTCTGGCCCGCCTCGCTCGGCGTGTTCAGGTGCTGTTTCAGATTGGCGTTGTCACTCACGGGTGTCGTTCCACTCTCTAAAGTCTCGGTCGTCGTCGTCATGCGGCCACCCCCTCTCCATCGTCGTGACGTTCGGCAAAGAATTGCCGAACCTGGGCGTTCTGTGCGTCCGTGCTATCCAAGCGGTTGAAGCGGGCTCGAAACTCCCCTGCGCCGGGCAGGGTCGCCAGATACCAGCCAACGTGCTTGCGGGCGATGCGCACGCCCAGTTCTTCCCCGTAGAAGAGGTGCAGTGCGGCCAGGTGCTCCAGCAGAACCGGCTCCACTTCCGCTGCCGTCACTGCCGGCAGGCGCTCGCCGGTTCGCAGGTAGTGCTCGATCTCGCGGAAGATCCACGGCCGTCCCTGGGCGGCGCGGCCGATCAGCAGGCCGTCGGCGCCGGTGGCCTCGAGCACCCGGCGGGCTTTTTCCGGCGAGTCGATGTCGCCGTTGGCGAATACCGGAATCGACACCGCCTGCTTGATCGCGGCTATGGTGTCGTACTCGGCCTCGCCGTTGTACAGGTCGGCGCGGGTCCGCCCGTGCACCGCGAGGGCGGCGATGCCGGCCTGTTCGGCAAGCCGGGCCACGGCGATCCCGTTGCGGTTCGCCCGGTCCCAGCCGGTGCGGATCTTCAGGGTCACCGGTACCTCGACGGCGGCAACCACCGCCTGGAGGATCTCGGCGACCAGCGCCTCGTTCTTCATCAGCGCCGATCCGGCGGCCTTGTTGCAGACCTTTTTCGCCGGGCAGCCCATGTTGATGTCGATGATCTGCGCGCCCAGTTCGACATTGCGCCGGGCTGCCTCGGCGAGCATCTGCGGATCGCCGCCGGCGATCTGCACCGAGCGCGGCTCCGGCTCGTCCTCGTGCGGCAGGCGCAAGCGGGACTTGCGGCTGTTCCACAGGCGAACGTCGCTGGTGAGCATTTCCGACACTGTCATGCCGGCACCGAGCCGGCGACACAGGGCGCGAAACGGCCGATCGGTAACGCCGGCCATGGGCGCGAGGATCAGTCGGTTGGGTAAAGTGTAGGGGCCGATACGTACCGCCGACATAGGTCTTCCCTGCTGGAGACTGGTTTCAGGTCGAACGGGGACCGCAAAAAAAGGGTGGGCATGATACCTGCTCTCCATGAACGGATAAAGGCTGTCCTGCACAAAATATGAACAGCTTCGGGCAGGCTTCCGCGACCGCTCGGCAGCCCGGCGGCTGCCCTCCCGGGCGGACCGTCACTCCGGAGAGTGGAAGCTTAGGCTGTAATTCACCGCCTGGGCGCCGGGGTCGAGAATCTCCAGCGAGATGTGGATCGGCGTCTGCGGCGGCATTTCCTGCTGTCCGGCCAGCTCGCCGCTCAGGTACTCGTTGGGCTTGAAGCGCCGGGTGGCGACGGACCGGCCGTTGATGTCGGCGAAGCGCAGTTCGAGCAGCGGGAAGGGTTGGGCGAAGGTGGCACGGTTGTAGAGGATCGCGTCCACCACCAAGGCGCCGGCGAATTCGGGATGGTGGCGCACCACCAGGTTGCTGCTCTTGATCTGCTCGATGTCGACCCGTGGCGGCAGGGGGCAGCCGACATGCGGGCAGAGTCGCTCGAACCAGGGCCGGTAGCGGTCCTGGCGGACCAGTTCGTCGTAGTGGAACCAGACGTACTGGCCGGCCAGCGCGGTGGCGGCGAGCAGGTTCAGGAACAGCCAGCCGAGGCGGCGGCCCCAGGACTGGCGCGGTTTTCGCCAGTCGAGGTGAAGGGGCTCGTCGGCCAGTTCGAGCAGTCCCTCCTCGGGCCGCTCGGATTCGCTGCGCTGCAGCGGGCCGACGGGCGAGGTCTGGCTCGGCGCGGGTTGGGCGGCAGGCGTCTCCCGGGGCGCGGGCGGCGGGGGGCGGAGCGGCTCGTCGTCCTCGACGGGCGGCTTCAGGGTCAGGGTCGGCTCGGTGCGCTCGCCCGGACCGCTTGGCGTGACCAGCAGGCTGCCGGTTGGCGGCAGCAGCGGCTCGGTGGGTTCCGGGTGCGCTCGGGCGGGAGCGGTCTTCGGTGCCGGGGGCGCGGCGTCGACGCTCTGCAGACGCGCCATCAGCTGGCGCTCCTGGCTTTCCAGCTTGGCCAGTTCCTCGTCCAGGTCGAGGGTGTCGAGGTCCAGATCGCCCAGGTCGAGTTCGTCGTAGCCCCAGTGGGGGGCAGGCGCCGGCGAGCGCTCGGCGGTCGGCGGGGTGGCCGGGGCGCTGTCGGCGGTCGGCGCCTCGCTGGCCGCGGGCGGCGGGGCCGGGTGCTCGATGAGGTGTTTGGCGGCGTTGAACACCTGCAGGCAGGAGCCGCAGCGCACTGCACCGCGGGCGGCGTCGAGCTGCGTGCGGTTGATGCGAAAGCGGGTCTGGCAGTGCGGGCACTGGGTGGCGAAGGTGTCTGTCATGCGGGGAACCGGCAGCCGGCGGTCTGGACGGAACGGGTGGCTAGTCTAGGGGCTGCCACCGATTGTTTCCACGTTTCCACGCTTGCGGAAACAATCGGTGTCGGGCCGGTACACCCCTATTGTCCTGGGGGCGGGGATCAGCGCCGCACGCCGCCGATGCGTACCCAGCCGTCCTGCTCCGCGGTGGGGTCGAGAGCGAAGGCTTCGGCGTAGGCGGCGCGCACCTCCCCGGCCTGTTCGGCGAGGATGCCGGACAGCGCCAGACGGCCGCCCGGTTTGACCAGGGAGGTGATCTGCGGCGCGAGCTGCACCAGCGGGCCGGCGAGGATGTTCGCCACCACCACGTCAGCCGGCTGCGGCGGCAGGGCGGCCGGCAGGTAGAGCGGGAAGCGCGCCGGGTCGATGCCGTTGCGTGTGGCGTTGTCGCGCGAGGCGTCCAGCGCCTGCGGGTCGATGTCGGTGCCGACCGCCCGTTCGGCGCCGAGCAGCAGCGCGGCGATGGCGAGGATGCCCGAGCCGCAGCCGAAGTCCAGCACGGTGCAGCCGCTCAGCTCCTGGCCGTCCAGCCACTCCAGGCACAGCGCGGTGGTCGGGTGGGTGCCGGTGCCGAAGGCCAGGCCGGGGTCGAGCAGCAGGTTGACCGCGTCGGGCTCCGGTGCCTGGTGCCAGCTCGGCACGATCCACAGGCGGCGGCCGAAGTGCATCGGCTGGAAGTTGTCCATCCAACTGCGTTCCCAGTCCTGGTCCTCGATGCGCTCGATCTGATGTTCGGGCAGCTCGCCGCCGCGCAGCAGCTTGAGGTGGGCGAGCACCGCCTCGGCGTCGGTGCCGTCTTCGAACAGAGCGAGCAGGTGGGTGTGCGACCAGAGCGGGGTGGTGCCGAGGTCCGGTTCGAAGATCGGCTGGTCCTCGGCGTCCATGAAGGTCACCGAAACGGCGCCCAGCTCCAGCAGCTGGTCTTCCAGCGCGCCAGCCTGGTCGGGGGTGATGGCGAGACGGACTTGTAGCCAGGGCATGGGAAGACCTCTTCAAGAGTGGGGCGGGCGAATGGCGGGCAAGCTTACTGGAGGGGCAGGGCCTCTGCCAGCGTGGCGGGTGAAGGGCGGGATGCTCGAAACGACAGGGGCCGCCCGAAGGCGGCCCCTGTCATGCGCTACTGGCGCGGAGCTCAGTGCTTGTCCAGACCCAGTTTCTTTTCCAGGTAATGGATGTTCACGCCGCCCTTGCAGAAGCCCGGGTCGCGGGTGAGGTCGCGGTGCAGCGGCACGTTGGTCTTGATGCCGTCGACGACGATCTCGTCGAGGGCGTTGCGCATGCGCGCCAGGGCCTCGTCGCGGTCCTTGCCGTAGGCGATCAGCTTGCCGATCAGCGAGTCGTAGTTCGGCGGTACCGCGTAGCCGCTGTAGAGGTGCGAGTCGACGCGGATGCCGTTGCCGCCCGGGGCGTGGAAGTGCTTGACCTTGCCCGGGCTGGGCATGAAGGTCGCCGGGTCTTCGGCGTTGATCCGGCACTCCAGCGCATGGCCGCGGATCACCACGTCCTCCTGGCGGATCGACAGCTTCTCGCCGCTGGCAATGCGCAGCATCTCCTTGACGATGTCGATGCCGGTGACCATCTCGGTGACCGGGTGCTCCACCTGCACGCGGGTGTTCATCTCGATGAAGTAGAAGCGGCCGTCCTCGTAGAGGAACTCGAAGGTGCCGGCGCCGCGGTAGCCGATCTCGATGCAGGCCCGCACGCAGCGGTCCAGCACTTCGGCACGGGCCTGCGGGTCGATGCCCGGTGCCGGGGCTTCCTCCAGGACCTTCTGGTGGCGGCGCTGCAGCGAGCAGTCGCGGTCGCCCAGATGGATGGCGTTGCCCTGGCCGTCGGAGAGCACCTGCACCTCCACGTGGCGCGGGTTTTCCAGGAACTTCTCCAGGTAGACCATGCCGTTGCCGAAGGCCGCCTCGGCCTCGGTGCGGGTCAGTCGCGCCGACTTGATCAGGTCCTCTTCATGGCGCACCACGCGCATGCCGCGTCCGCCGCCGCCGCCGGCGGCCTTGATGATCACCGGATAACCGACCTGGCGGGCGATCGCCCGGGCGGTTTCCTCGTCTTCCGGCAGCGGGCCGTCGGAGCCGGGCACGGTGGGCACGCCGGCCTGCTTCATGGCGTTCTTGGCCGAGACCTTGTCGCCCATCAGGCGGATCACCTCGGCGGTCGGGCCGATGAAGGCGAAGCCGGATTTCTCCACCTGCTCGGCGAAGTCGGCGTTCTCGGCGAGGAAGCCGTAGCCCGGATGGATTCCGTTCGCGCCGGTCACCTCGGCAGCGGCGATGATGGCCGGGATGTGCAGGTAGGATTTGGTCGCCGGGGCCGGACCGATGCACACGGTCTCGTCGGCGAGGCCCAGGTGCATCAGCTCGCGGTCGGCCGTGGAGTACACGGCCACCGTCTTGATCCCCAGCTCCTTGCAGGCGCGCAGGATGCGCAGGGCGATCTCGCCACGGTTGGCGATCAGGACTTTTTCCAACATCGCAGGCTCTCCGCGGTTCAAACGATGGTGAACAGCGGCTGGTCGTACTCTACCGGCTGACCGTTTTCCGCCAGGATGGATTCGATGACGCCGCTGGCCTCGGCCTCGATGTGGTTCATCATCTTCATGGCTTCGACGATGCACAGGATGTCGCCTTTCTTAACGCTCTGGCCGACCTGGACGAAGGAGGGAGTGCTCGGCGACGGCGAGCGGTAGAAGGTGCCGACCATCGGCGAGCGCACCACATGGCCGTTCAGCTTGGGTGCGGCCGGCGCGGCAGCTTCGACGGGCGCGGCGATCTGGGCGGCGGCGACCGGTGCGGGCATGGCGGCCATGACCGGAGGCGCGGCATACACCGGCTGGGGGGTCTTGGAATGGCGGCTGATGCGAACCGACTCTTCGCCTTCGCGAATCTCCAGCTCGTCGATACCGGACTCTTCCAGCAGTTCGATCAGTTTCTTGACTTTGCGGATATCCATTCGAAATAACTCCGGGTGCGAATCAGGAATGTTCAAGTTTTTCGAGAGCGGCTTCCAGGGCCAGCCGGTAGCCGCTGGCGCCCAGACCGCAGATCACCCCTACGGCGATATCGGAAAAGTAGGAGTGATGGCGGAAAGGCTCGCGCTTGTGCACGTTGGACAGATGCACTTCGGTGAATGGGATGCTCACTGCCAGCAATGCGTCACGCAGGGCGACACTTGTATGGGTGAAAGCCGCCGGATTGAAGATGATGTAGTCCACGCCTTCCTGGCGGGCGGCATGGATGCGCTCGATCAGCAGGTGCTCGGCATTGCTCTGCAGGTGCAGCAGGCGGTGGCCGGCCGCGCTGGCGCGGCGCTCCAGGTCCTGGTTGATCTGTTCGAGGGTGGTGGCGCCATACACGCCGGGCTCGCGGGTGCCCAGCAGGTTGAGGTTGGGGCCGTGCAGCACCAGTAGGGTGGCCATGTCGGTTATAGTCCTTGCAAGCTGGAAATAGGGCTCGGTAACGGGCCGGCCCTGCCCGCCGGCGGCGGGGTGGCTGGGGCTCCGTTCCGTCGAGACCTGCAGCCGGGCATTTTAACCGGAATTTGCCGCATGTTATCTGCGATTAATCGTAGATGTCCTGCAGGATCAGTGTTGGGATTGACTTTCCCGCAGGCGTTGCGCAAGGCCCGCGGCGTCGATTTCGCCGACCACCCGCAGCGCCTCGCGCTCCTCTCCGTCGGCGGCGAAGAGCTGGATCGCCGGCGGGCCGAACAGCCGGTAGCGATCCAGCAGCGCGCGCTGTGCCGGGGTGCCGGCGGTGATGTCGAAGCGGATCAGCCGGTAGCCCCCAAGCTGGGCGGCGACCTCCGGGGCGACGAACACCTCGCGTTCGAGCACCTTGCAGCTGATGCACCAGTCCGCGTACCAGTCGAGCAGCAGCGGCTGGCCGGCGCTTTTCGCCTCGGCCAGGGCGCCGTCCAGATCCTCCGCTGCGGTAACCGTCCGCCAGGCGCCGGCGGCCTGCGCGGCGGGGGCGGCGGACAGCGGTGCGCTGCCCAGCGGGCGCAGCGGATCGGACTCGCCGCGCAGCGCACCGGTCCAACTGGCCAGGGCATAGACCAAGAGGACCAGCCCGGCGAGCTGGCCGAGCTTCTGCCGGTGGCTCTTCGCGGTGAGTTCGAGGGTGCCGAGAAACAGCGCCACTCCCGCCGCCAGCAGACCCCACAGGGCCAGCGCCAGCGGGCCGGGCAGCACCCGTTCGAGCAGCCACACGGCGACTGCCAGCAGCAGCACGCCGAAGGCATTGCGCACCGCGAGCATCCAGGGGCCGCTCCTGGGCAGCAGGGCGCCGCCGCCGGTGGCCAGCAGCACCAGCGGCGCGCCCATGCCGAGCCCCAGGGCGAAGAGCTTCAGGCCGCCGCCGAGGGCATCGCCGCTGGAGCTGATATACAGCAGCGCGCCGGCCAGCGGGGCGGAAACGCAAGGCGAGACCAGCAGGCTGGACAGCACGCCTAGGGCCGCGGCGCCCCACAGCGAGCCGCCGCGCGTATTGCCGGCCAGGCGCTCCAGCGGCATGGCGAGGGCCTGCGGCAGACGCAGTTCGTAGACGCCGAACATGGCCAGGGCGAACGCCGCGAAGAACAGCGCGAAGGGCGCCAGCACCCAGGGCGACTGCAGGCGGGCCTGCAGGTTCAGCTCGGCGCCGAACAGCCCCATCAGCGCACCGAGCACGGCGAAGCAGGCGGCCATCGGCAGCACGTAGGCCAGCGACAGGACCAAGCCGCGCGCGCCGCCGATCTCCCCGCGCAGCACCACGCCGGAGAGGATCGGCAGCATCGGCAGCACGCAGGGGGTGAAGGTCAGGCCGAGGCCGGCGAGGAAGAACAGCGCCAGCTCCCGCCAGCTCCAGGCCGTCGTCCCGGCGGGCGGGGCGGCCCCGCTCGGGACGCCCGCCCCGGGAGCGCCGGCAGGGGCATCGGCGATCTGCAGCCGCTCGGTTTCCGGCGGGTAGCAGAGCCCCTTGTCGGCGCAGCCCTGGTAGCCGACCTGCAGGGTGAAGGGCTGTCCGTCCGGATTGTCCAGCGGCAGCTCGACGTCGAGCACGCCGTAGTAGACCTCGGTCTCGCCGAAGTAGTCGTCGGTCTTGAGCTTCCCGGCCGGCAGGCGTGGCGCGGCGAGCGTGATCCCGGCCGGTTCGGCGCGAAACTGCAGGCGCTGGCGGTACAGGTAGTAGCCCTCGGCAGCGACGAAGCGCAGCCGCACCGACTGTGGCGTGCTCTCCACCAGGCTCAGGCGGAACGCCTCGCGGACCGGCAGGAAGTCGCCGCGATTGTCCAGTCCGCCCAGCGTGGCGCTGGGCCGGCTGCCGAACAGGCTGGCGGCGGCGGGCAGGGCGAACAGCAAGAGGAGCAGGGGCAGCAGGCGGCGCATGGCGTTCTCGCAGAAACGTGCAGAAATACAACGGGCCGGATGATACCGGAGGCGACGGAGCGCTGCAGGACGGGGCCTGCCGCGGCAACTGCCGCCCGGGCCTATGACCGGAGCGTCGCCGCTCTGTCTCGGTGCTTTCCTCAATAGTGTTAGGCTCTGTGCAACAGGCCCTCGGGCCTGCCGAATTTTCGAATCAAGAAGGATTTTGCCATGCTGGACTGGAAAGAATGCGCAATCCGTACGCGCGACGGCATCGACGGCGCGCTGCGTCGCGTCGTCGGCAACCACTGGCTGGGTCGCGCCCTGGCGCTGCTGCTCGGTGTCTACCTGCTGGTGGCCGGGCTGCTGGGCTGGTTCTGGAGCCTGGAGCCGGACTCCTTCCCGGTGCAAGAGAATGCCCAGGGCGCGGCCGAGCAGGCACAGCGCAAGTTCGTCAAGGGCTACACCACCGTCGAGACCCTGCGGACCGTGGCCGGTACCCTGCTCGACAAGCCGGGCGGCTACTTGACCAACGACCTCGCCCCGCCCGGACTCTGGCTGGACAACATGCCGAGCTGGGAATTCGGCGTGCTGACCCAGGTGCGCGACCTGGCCCGCTCGCTGCGCAAGGACATCGCCCGCTCGCAGTCGCAATCCACCGAGGACACCGACCTGGCCAAGGCCGAGCCGCGCTTCAACTTCGACAACCGCAGCTGGGCGCTGCCGGCCTCCGAGACCGAATACCGCGTCGGGCTCAAGCTGCTCGACAACTACCTGGCCCGCCTGGCCGACCCGGCCAAGCCCGGCGCACAGTTCTTCGCCCGCGCCGACAACCTGAGCGGCTGGCTGGGCGACGTTTCCACCCGCCTCGGCTCGCTCTCCCAGCGGCTCTCGGCGAGCATCGGCCAGGAGCGCCTGGACGCCGACCTGGTTCCCGACGAAGCGACCGGCCAGATCCAACAAGGGGAAGTCGTCAAGACGCCCTGGCTGCAGATCGACAACGTGTTCTACGAGGCGCGCGGCCAGGCCTGGGCGCTGTCGCACTTCCTGCGCGCCATCGAGGTGGACTTCGGCGACGTGCTGGCGCGCAAGAACGCCACCGTCAGCCTCCAGCAGATCATCCGCGAGCTGGAGGCGGCGCAGGAACCCTTGTGGAGCCCGATGGTGCTCAACGGCGGCGGCTACGGCGTGCTGGCCAACCACTCGCTGGTGATGGCCAACTTCATCTCCCGGGCCAACGCCGCGCTGATCGACCTGCGCGCGTTGCTCTCCCAAGGCTGATGGACATCTCCGCACGGGAGGCGGCCCACCGGGCCGCCTCCGACGCCGAACTGATCGCCTGGGTCGACGCCGACGACCGCCCGCTCGGCGCGCTGCCCCGCGCCGAGCTGCGCGCGCGCGGGCTGATCGGCCGCGGCACCTTCATCCTGCTGTTCGACGGCGCCGGGCAACTCTGCGTGCACCGGCGCACCCTCAGCAAGGCGATCTATCCCGGCTACTGGGACGTCGCCGCCGGCGGCATGGTGCAGGCCGGGGAGGACTACGGCGAGTCCGCCGCCCGCGAGCTGGAGGAGGAACTCGGCATCGCCGGCGTGGAGCTGCGCGAGCACGGGCGCTTCTTCTTCGACCAGCCGGACAACCGCCTGTGGTGCGCAGTGTTCTCGGCGACCTCCGACGCCCCCCTGGTCCTGCAGCCCGAGGAAGTCCTGGAGGCCCGCTTCATCTCGCCCCACGAGGCCCTGCGCGAAGCCCTAGAGCGCCCCTACTGCCCGGACTCCCTGCAGGCCCTGCGCCGCTGCCTCGGAATGGGCTGAGGCGGCCGCGACCTTTCGAGGGGCGACGCGCCGCCGCAGGAAGCGTGACCCCGGCTTTTCCGGGTGTGCTTGCGGGGCATTGACCCGGTGCATCTGGCGGCGCGCCCGGATTCCCTACACTGTTCCTGATTTCCACATGCGTCGGCCTGCCAGGGTGGCGGCCGACCGAACGGCAGGAGCTTTCATCCATGAAGATCGTGGTATTCAGTGCGCAGCCCTACGACGAGCGCTCTTTCGACGAGGTCCTGCAGCGGGACTACGCTTCCCGCGGCTTCGAGCTGATCTACCAGAAGGCCACGCTGTCGGTGCAGACCGTGGCGCTGGCCGAGGGCAGCGAGGCGGTGTGCGCCTTCGTCAACGACCAGCTCGATGCGCCGGTGCTGGAAACCCTGCACGGCTACGGCGTGCGGGCGATCCTGCTGCGCTGCGCGGGGTTCAACAACATCGACCTGGAGGCCGCCCGCCGGCTGGGGCTGTTCGTCGCCCGGGTGCCGGCCTATTCGCCGGAGGCGGTGGCCGAGCACACCGTCGCCCTGATCCTGGCCCTCAACCGGCAGATCCACCGCGCCTACAACCGGGTCCGCGAGGGCAACTTCATGCTCGACGGCCTGCTCGGCTTCAACCTGCACGGCAAGACCGTGGGGGTGGTCGGCACCGGCAAGATCGGCATGGCCACGGCGCGCATCCTCAAGGGCTTCGGCTGCCGGGTGCTCGGCCTCGATTTGTACGAGACGGCCGAGTTCGCCGCACTCGGCGAGTACGTGGCGCTCGACGTCCTGCTCGCCGAGTCGGACGTGGTCAGCCTGCACTGCCCGTTGAGCGACGCCACCCGGCATCTGATCGGTGCCGCCAGCCTGGCGCGGATCAAGCCCGGCGCGATGCTGGTCAACACCTCCCGCGGCGGCCTGATCGACACCCACGCGGTGGTCGCCGCGCTCAAGTCGCGACGCCTCTCCGCGCTGGCCATCGACGTCTACGAGCAGGAGAGCCAGCTGTTCTTCCACGACCGCTCCTCGGACATCATCGACGACGACGTCTTCATGCGCCTGATGACCTTCCCCAACGTGATCGTCACCGGCCACCAGGGCTTCTTCACCGTCGAGGCGCTGCGCGAGATCGCCGAGACCACCCTGCACAACCTCGACTGCTTCGTTAGCGGCCGGGCCTGCGGGAACGTACTGGCGGGCGATACCTGAGTAACCGGGAGACGGTGGATAACGCTGCGCGGTTATCCACCCTACGCAGGGGGGAGTCGGGTGGGCAACCGCGCCGTTGCCCACCCGCGGCAGCGCAACTGTCCCCTCGCTCCCGCCGGCTCCGGTAACGGGGCCTTGCGTCGGCCGCGCCCACTGGCAGCGAAGTATCCCGGCACGGTCTTCGGCATTTCACACGCTTGCCGCTACACTGCCCCCTCGTTTTCGCGCATTTCCGAGGAGCCCGCCTTGGCCAAGAAAGCCTCTTCACTCGCCGCCCTGGGCGGTCTGGTCTATTCCACCGACAGCGGCCGCCACTGTCCCGACTGCGGCCAGCCGGTCGCCGCCTGCGTTTGCGGGCAGAGCCAGGTGCCGGCCGGCGACGGCATCGCCCGGGTGCGCCGCGAGAGCAAGGGCCGCGGCGGCAAGACGGTGACCACCGTCAGCGGCGTGCCGCTGGCCGAGGCCGAGCTGAAGGAGCTGGCGAGCGCCCTGAAGCGCCGCTGCGGCACCGGCGGCGCGCTCAAGGACGGGATCATCGAGATCCAGGGCGAGCACGTCGAGCTGCTCCTTGAGGAACTCGCCCGGCGCGGTTTCAAGGCGAAGAAATCCGGCGGCTAGGCTGTATCAGACATCTCTGCACGGGAGAAACCGATGGCACGACGTACACGCAAGGACGACGGCAGCCAGTGGACCGTGGCCGACAGCCGCGCGGTCTACGGCATCCGTCACTGGGGTGCCGGCTATTTCGCGATCAACGAGGCCGGTCACGTGGAGGCGCGGCCGAACCGCGCCGCCGAGCGGCCCGTCGACCTCGTCGAGCTGGTCGGCCAACTGCGCGAGGCGGGCCTGTCGCTGCCGCTCTTGGTGCGTTTTCCCGACATCCTGCAGGAGCGCGTGCGCCAGTTGACCGGCGCCTTCGACGCGCACATCGCGCGGCTCGGTTACCGGAGCCGCTACACCGCGCTGTATCCGATCAAGGTCAACCAGCAGGAGGCGGTGGTGGAGAACATCATCGCCACGCCGAACGTCTCCATCGGCCTGGAGGCCGGCTCCAAGCCGGAGCTGCTCGCCGTGCTGGCGCTGGCGCCGAAGGGCGGCACCATCGTCTGCAACGGCTACAAGGACCGCGAATTCGTCCGCCTGGCGCTGATCGGCCAGAAGCTCGGCCATGCGGTGTTCATCGTCGTCGAGAAGGAATCGGAGGTGCAGCTGGTCATCGAGGAGGCCGCCGAACTGAAGGTCGTCCCGCAGCTCGGCCTGCGCGTGCGGCTGTCCTCGCTGGCCTCCTCGAAGTGGGCCGACACCGGCGGCGAGAAGGCCAAGTTCGGCCTTTCGGCGGCGCAGCTCTTGCGGGTGACCGAGCGCCTGCGCGGCGCCGGGCTGGAGCAGGGGGTGCGCCTGCTGCACTTCCACATGGGCTCGCAGATCGCCAACCTGGCCGACTACCAGGGCGGCTTCAGGGAGGCGATCCGCTACTACGGCGAGTTGCGCGCCCTCGGCCTGCCGGTCGACCACGTCGACGTCGGCGGCGGCCTGGGCGTCGACTACGACGGCACCCACTCGCGCAACCCCAGCTCGATCAACTACGACATGGACGACTACGCCGCTACCGTGGTCGGCATGCTTCAGGAGTTCTGCAATGCCCAGGGCCTGCCGCATCCGCACATCTTCTCGGAGAGCGGCCGGGCGCTGAGCGCGCACCACGCGCTGCTGGTCGTGCAGGTCACCGACGTGGAGCGCCACAACGACCAGCTGCCGGAGATCGCCGATCCGCAGAGCCTGCCGGAAACCCTGCGCTGGCTGGTCGAGCTGCTCGGCCCGACCGACGACGAGATGGTCACCGAAACCTACTGGCGGGCGACCCAGTACCTCGGCGAGCTGTCCCGCCAGTACGCCGACGGCAAGCTGGGGCTGGCCGACAAGGCGCTCGCCGAGCAGTGCTACTACGCGCTCTGCCGGCGTCTGCACGACTCCCTGAAGGCCCGCCAGCGTTCCCACCGCCAGGTGCTCGACGAACTCAACGACAAGCTGGCCGACAAGTACATCTGCAACTTCTCGGTGTTCCAGAGCCTGCCGGACACCTGGGCGATCGGTCAGGTGCTGCCGATCCTGCCGCTCGGCCGGCTCGACGAGGAGCCGCTGCGCCGCGCCGTGCTGCAGGATCTGACCTGCGACTCCGACGGCAAGATCAAGCAGTACGTCGACGAGCAGAGCATCGAGACCAGCCTGCCGGTGCACGAGCTGCGCGCGGGCGAGGAGTATCTGCTGGGGATCTTCCTGGTCGGCGCCTACCAGGAGATCCTCGGCGACATGCACAACCTGTTCGGCGACACCGACTCGGTGAACGTCTACCAGAATGCCGACGGCAGCGTCTATCACGCCGGCATCGAGACCCACGACACCATCGAGGACATGCTGCGCTACGTGCACCTGTCGCCCGAGGAGCTGATGACCTACTACCGCGACAAGGTGGCCGGCGCGCCGATCGGCGCCCGCGAGCGCGCCCAGTACCTGGACGCCCTGCGCCTGGGGCTGACGCGCTCGTCCTATCTGTCGGCCTGAGCGAAGGCGCGGCCTTTCCCGTAGGGCGGGTGAAACCCGCCGAACATGGCGTGGGGCGGCACCGAAATCGGCGGGTTTCACCCGCCCTACGGGGCTGGCTCCTACGGGGGTAGCGCTCAGACCTCGCCCAGCAGGCGCCGGGCGAACAGGCCCATGACCAGGGCGCGCAGCGCCATGAAGGCGAGGAAGGCCAGCCACAGGCCGTGGTTGCCGAATCCCTGCAGCAGCCAGGCGAGCGGCAGCGCCAGGGCCACGGCGAGCAGCATGGCGTCGCGCATCTCGCGGGCGCGGGTGGCGCCGATGAACAGGCCGTCGAGCAGGTAGCTCCACACCGCGATCAAGGGCAGCGCGGCCAGGTAGGGCAGGTAGGCCTCGGCCAGTTCGCGCACCGCCGGGATGTCGGTCTGCAGGCGGACGAACAGCGCGCCGCCGACCAGGAAGAACAGCGCGAAGCCCAGGCTGGCCAGCAGCGACCACAGTCCGGCGACCGTCAGCACCCGGCGCAGGGCGGTGCGGTCGCGGCGGCCGATGGCGTGCCCGCACAGCGCCTCGACGGCGTGGGCCAGGCCGTCCAGGGCGTGGGCGGTGAGCAGCAGGCCGTTGAGCAGCAGGGCGTTGGCCGCCACCGTGGCGTCGCCGAGCCGGGCGCCCTGCACGGTGATCAGGAAGAACGCCAGCTGCAGGAGCAGGCTGCGCAGGAAGATGTCGCGGTTCACCGCCAGCAGCGGGCGCCAGTCCGCCCAGCGGCGCAGGGCGCCCCAAGGCAGCCGGCCGGGGTGCTGGCGCAGTGCCCGGCGGGCCAGGATGAGGCCGAGCAGGGCGCCGCTCCACTCGGCGATTGCCGAGGCGCGGGCGGCGCCGGCCACGCCCCAGTCGAGGCCGAGGACGAACCACAGGTTGAGGGCCACATTGACCAGGCTGGTGACCAGCAGCATGGCCAGCGGCGCGCGGGCGTTCTGCGTGCCGAGCAGCCAGCCGATCAGCGCGTAGCCGGCCAGCACCGCCGGCAGGCCGAGCAGGCGGGTGTGGAAGTATTCGCGGGTCAGCGCGTCGAGCGCCGCCGAGGGCTGCATCAGGCCGAGGGCGAACTCGCCGAAAGGCAGCGCCAAAAGGCCCAGCAGCAGGGCGAAGAGCAGCCCGAGCAGCAGGCTCTGCAGCAGTACCCGGCGCAGCGCGGCGCCGTCGGCGCGGCCGCAGGCCTGGGCGGCGAAGCCGGTGGTGCCCATGCGCAGGAAGCCGAAGGCCCAGGCGAGGAGGGTGAACAGGCTGCCGCCGACCGCCACCGCGCCGAGCTGGTGGGCGTGCGGCAGGTGGCCGACCACCGCGCTGTCGACCAGCGTCACCAGCGGCTCGCAGAGGTTGGAGAGGATCATCGGCGCGGCCAGCGCCCAGACCCGGCGCTGGGTCGGCGCGTGGCGCCAGGCCTCGGCCAGCGCGCGGGCGCTCACCGGATCAGCCCGCTGAGCACCCAGAGTCCCAGCAGCAGGTAGATCGCCCCGCCGACGAAGCTCCGCCGCAGCAGCGCGCGCACCCCGGCGACCAGCAGCGCCAGGCCGAGGACCAGGGCCAGGAGGCCGAGCAGCGTGGGATTCATGCCGAGGGTGCGCGACAGTCCGTCGAGAAACTGCGCGCCGGCCCGGGCGACCGAGCCGAACAGTCCGCCCAGCCCCTCGACGAGGTAGCGGAGCGCCGCGCCCACCGCCTCGCCGAGCCATTCGAAGACGTTACCCGCTTGCATTGCATCCCCCTGCCGAACCCAGAAAGGTGCTGCCCCGGTTCCCCCGCCGGGGGAGCGGGCCGCCCGGAAAACCGCGCAAGGATAGCGCGCCGGGCGGGCGCTTTCAGCGCAGCAGCAGCAGGGGCGTCCGCGACTTGTGCAGCATCTGGCTGGTGGTGCTGCCGAGGAGCAGGCGGCGGATTCGCGAATGGCCGTAGGCGCCCATCGCCACCAGGTCGATGGCGCGTTCCTGCCGGTAGGCGTGCAGCACCGGCTCGAGGTTGCCCTCGCGGAGCGCCGGGATCACCAGGAAGCCGGCGATCTCCAGCTGCGCCTGGGCGTCGTGCAGCGCGGCGCGGGTCAGCGCGTTGTCCTCGCCGACCATCAACAGGTGCAGCGGCAGGCCCTTGACCAGCGGGCTGGCGGCCAGCGTGCTCACCGCCTGGCGGGCGCTCGGGCTGGCGTCGTAGGCGAGCAGCAGGCTGCCCGGCGCCTTGAAGTCGTCCGGCACGACCAGGATCGGCCGGGCCAGGCTGCGGGTCACGTTCTCCAGCTGGCTGCCGATCGGCTGGCCGGCGTGGCGCCGGCTGTCCTCGCCCTGGCGGCCGATCACCAGCAGGCGGGCGTCGGCGGCCATCTCGGCGAGGGTTTCGACCAGATCGCCGTGGCGCTGGCAGAGTTCCGGCTCCTCCAGGCCGGCGGCCAGGGCGCGTGCGCGGGCGGCGGCGAGGATCGCCTGGCCCTGCTCCAGGGCCACCTGGGCACGCCGCACGTCCAGCCGGGTCAGCTCGTCGGTCAGGTGCTCGCAGCTGCCCAGGCCGATGGTGCCGCTGTAGTCGCCCGGCGCCGGGTAGCGTCCGCGGTCCAGTACGTGCAGGAAGGTCAGCGGCTGGCCGAGGCGCCGGCTGGCCCAGATGGCGCCGTCGCAGACCGCCGCGGTGGCTGCGGAGCCGTCGATGCAGGCCGTAATCCGAGTCATGGGTCGTTCCTTTTTCAGTGTTCCATGGGTAGCTCGATGGCATCGGGTGGGTCGTGCACGCCGAAGCGGCCGGCGAGGGGGGCGCTGGCCGCATCTCCAGCGCCGCCCCCGCGCGGCGATGTCCCGGAGGTGGGTACGGGACAGGCCGATGGCGACCCGGTTCGGCGCCTCCTTGAAATCGAAGGCTTCGACGAACGTGCTCGAGGAGCTGAAGGATACCTGTCCTGCCGCTCGGCAGGTACGGGCATGGCTGTCGTCCCGGCTTGCGCGGTCGATGCGAGGTTCGGCGGCACGCGTGGCCTGCCGCGGGTGTCCTGAAGAAAATGGAACCTCGTTCTTGAATGAATGGAGGGATTGGATTATTTTCTGGAATGTAATTCCAGAAAATCCTGTCTCGACCCGTCTGCCGGCCTGGCGTGCACGGCGGCGGGCACCCGGCTTTCCAATCCGCCCGGAGACCCATAACAATGAGAACGACCCTTCAAGAGATTCAGGACGGCGAAAGCTTCGACATCGTCGTCGTCGGCGCCGGCGGCGCCGGCATGTCGGCCGCGCTGTTCGGCGCGCTGCAGGGCGCCAAGGTGCTGCTGCTGGAGAAGACCGAGTACGTCGGCGGCACCACGGCGTTTTCCGCCGGCACCACCTGGATTCCCAACAGCCACCACGCGGCCGAGATCGGCGTGCACGACGACAGCCTGGCCAAGGTCGGCGGCTACCTCGACCTGGCGGTCGGCGAGCGTTCCAGCGCCGAGCTGCGCCGGGTGTTCCTGGAGAACGGGCCGAAGGCGGTGAAGGCCATCGAGACCGGCACCTCGGTGCGCTACCGCGCCCGTCCGCTGCACCCGGACTACATCTCCGACCTCGAAGGCTCGACCCTGCGCGGCCGCGCCCTGGAGCCGCTGCCCTTCGACGGCCGGCTGCTCGGCGAGCGCTTTCGCCTGGTGCGTCCGCCGATCCCCGAGTTCACCGTGCTTGGCGGCATGATGATCGACCGCGACGACGTCAACCACCTGCTCAAGCTGACCCGCTCCTTCGCCTCGTTCCGCCACGCGGTCAAGCTGCTCTCCCGGCATGCCCTGGACCGCCTGCGCCATCCGCGCGGCACCCGCCTGGTGATGGGCAACGCGCTGATCGCCAGCCTCCTGCATTCGCTGGACGCGCGGGACGTGCCGGTGCTCACCGAATGCCGGCTCGACCGCCTGCAGCGCGGCGCCGCCGGCATCGAGGCGCTGGACGTGTCGCAGAAGGGCGTGAAGCGGCGAATCGTCGTCAAGGGCGGGGTGATCCTCGCTTCCGGCGGCTTCAATCGCCATCCCGAGCGGCGCCGCGCGCTGCTGCCGGGCAGCGATCCGCAGTGGTGCCCGGGGGCGCCGGGGCACACCGGCCAGGCCCACGACGTCGCCGAGGCGGTGGGCGCCCACTATGGCAAGCCCGGACTGAGCCACGCCTTCTGGGCGCCGGTGTCGATCCGCAAGCGCGGCGATGGCAGCGTCGCGGCGTTCCCGCACTTCATCCTCGACCGCGGCAAACCGGGGATGATCACGGTGAACCGGGAAGGGCGGCGCTTTCTCAACGAATCCACCTCCTACCACCTGTTCGGCCTCGGCATGCAGGAGGCCGGGGTGGCGCCGGCCTATCTGGTCACCGATGCCGAGGGCCTGCGCAAGTACGGCCTGGGCATGGTGCGCCCGGGCGGCAAGGGGCTGAAGCCGTTCCTCGCCGACGGCTATCTCGTCGCAGGTTCGACCCTCGCCGAGCTGGCCGGGCGCCTGGGCATCGATGCCGCCGGGCTGCAGGACAGCGTGCGCAGGATCAACGAATACGCGCGCAGCGGCGTCGACCTCGACTACCGGCGCGGCACCACCGACTACCAGCGAGTCAACGGCGACGCGGCGCAGCAGCCCAACCCCAACCTCGGGCCGATCGGCACCGCGCCGTTCTACGCGGTGCGCCTCTACCCCGGCGACATCGGTGCCGCCACCGGCTTCGCCACCGACACCGACGCCCGCGTGCTGGACGGCGACGCCGCGCCGATCGACGGTCTCTATGCGGTCGGCAACGACATGCACTCGATCATGGGCGGCACCTACCCGGGGCCGGGGATCACCCTCGGTCCGGGCCTGACCTTCGCCTACCTCGCCGCCCAGCACGCCGTGGCGCGGGCCCGGGCGCCTCAGGCCCAGGAGGCGAAGTCCGCCGTCGCCTGAGTCTTCCCCCTATGAAAAAGCCCCCGCCGGGTCCGCCCGGCGGGGGCTTTTTCATGGCGGCGGTCCGGGCGCGCGGGGGAGCAGTCTCGAATCGGAAGCCGTCCCCTTTCGTCGTTCGTCGGCCCTATGGCGCCGCATCCGGCGAGTCGACCGGTTGGGCGTCTTGCGCCGCCAGATCGGCTTTCGTTTTCTTCGCCGACTTCCATTTCGAATAGAAATACGCCCCGCCCGAGATGGCCCCCGTCACAGCCGCTGCAGCACTGACAAGCGGTGCGGCCGTCACGATCAAGGGAGCACTGGTCAGGCCGAGAGCGACGCCTATCGCAGTCAACCCGGTCGGGGCGGCGAGCGCTGCGCCGGCGGTCACCACGCCGGAGGTAATGCCCAATCCCATGGAGACCGTGTCTATCTTGCCGGCCACTTCCCGGTGATTCGCATCGACTTCCTTGACCTTGGCCACCACCTTGCCGGAAATAGTCTTTGTCCCGGTTGCCGCCGCCGCCGTCAGCCGCTTGGCCCTGACGATGGCGGCCCTGGCGTATTCGTGGGCACTGCTCCTGCGGGCTGTCGTCGACGCGGCTGCCGCTTCGGCAGCCCCCTCCGGGAGGGCGGCCGGGTCATTGTTCGCCGGCGACGACGCATCGGAAGCCGATTCCGTTGGTTTCTCGCTCCGCTTGTTCACTTTCATCACCTCATTCGAGTTTTCCCGCAAGCCGAAAACGCCCGACCCTTCAGTGAGCAGCACCGGCGGCGGCAACGCGCCTGCCCCTGTGCATTCTTCCCTGTGAAAGCCTTTGCCGCCGCAGCTTGGCGAGCGGCGCCGATCGGCCGCCGAGATGGGTAAGGGGCCACCCGGCTCAGGTCATGAGCCCGGCGGCGCGAGTCTTGTCGCTCGTCGCCGCATGGACCGGCGACCCCGGTGGTCGCCAGACCCACCGATACCCCTCAAGCAGACCGCCCGATTCTTGCACGCCGCGTTCGCCAAGGCACGCCCCACGATCCTGAGTCTGCGCAACGACTACGTGGGACGGGATTACGGCGATGGCGCCATCCGGGGCAAGGCCGGGGAGTCGACGCCAAGCCTCGTCCCGAAACGAAAGCCGGGCGGTCGTCAATGGCCCGATTGCGCGGTTCCGACGCCCGCCGGGGCCGGCGGGCGCTTCGCAAAGGCGGCCCGCCTCAGCCGCGCACGCTTTCCACCAGCGCCTTGGCCGCCTGCAGGGCGGCGCGGGCCCAGGCTTCGCTGCCCATTTCCGCGACGCGCCGGTCGTTGGGGATCTCGATGCTCACCGGCAGGCTGGCCGGCAGCTCGCGCCACAGGCGGCGCAGGTCGATGCCGCCCTCGCCGGGCAGCAGGCGCTCGCCGCGGGCGGCCTGGATCAGCCCTTCGTCGGTGGTCGGGCGCTCGGCGGGGCCGTCGCAGATCTGCGCGTAGTGCAGCCACTGGGCAGGGATCTCGGCCAGCTGCTCGAAGCGACTGGCCGAGCGGTCGAAGTGCAGGGCGTCGACCAGGATGCCGCCGTTGCGGCGGTCGGCGCGGCGGACGATGCGCAGGGCGCTGTCCAGGTCGCGCACCGGGGTCCAGGGCATGAATTCCAGGTCCGCCGACAGGCCGAACGGCAGCATGGCGTCGCACAGCCGGGCGTAGTGCTCGACCAGGCGCTCCTCCTCGGGATCGTCGCCGGCCACCAGCACGGCCTGGGCGCCCAGTTCGGCGCCGGTTTCCAGGAAGGGCAGGTAGCGCTCCAGCTCGAAATCCGCGCCGATGCGGATCAGTTCCAGGTCGAAGATGCGCACGCCGGTGTCGTTCATCCGCGCCAGGGTTTCGCGCAGCATCGGCTTGTCGCTCATCAGCGGGTAGGCCACGGCGCCAGGCGCCACCGGCAGCAGGCGCACGCCGGCCTGGTCGTAGCCGGTGCGCGCCGCCAGTTCGATCATCTGCGGCGGGCTCAGTTGCAGGGCGGTGAGCTGGGCGATGGAATAGGTCGGTTGCATGGGAGTCTCCGGGAACGTGAAGGGGCGGCGCGGCCGCCCCGGAGTCGGGAAAGCGGAATGGCGGCGGCGGACCGGGCGGTCCGCCGGGCCGTCAGAGGGCCGGGGCGGCGGCCAGTGCCGGCCGCGCCTGGCGTCCCTTGAGGTACTGGGCGAGGATGCCGAACAGCGAGGGGACGGCGAGGAACAGGAAGACCTGGCTGAAGTTCCAGTTCGCCGCGAGGATCAGCGCGCCGATCCCGGCCCCGCTGATGGCGCCGAGCCGGCCGATGCCGGTGGCCCAGCTCACCCCGGTGGCGCGCATCCGGGTCGGGTAGAAGTGCGCGGAGAGGGCATAGCAGCCGGGGGAGACGCCGTTGACGAAGTAGCCGAGGAGCAGGATCAGCGGGCAGAGCACCGCCATGGTCGGCGGCAGCAGGGCGATCAGCACCGCGCAGGCGGCGCCGCCGAGAATGGTCAGGGCGATCACCTTGTGGGGGTTCCAGCGGTCCATCTTCAGGCCCACGGTGACGTTGCCGACCACCCCGCCCAGCTGCAGCAGCGAGCCGATGATCGCGGCGTCGGCCAGGCTCAGGCCGGCGTCGCGGCTGATCAGCGGCAGCCAGCTGGAGAGCAGGTACATGGTCAGCAGGCCCATGAACAGGGTCAGCCAGATCATGCAGGTGCCCAGGCGGTAGCCGGGGGCGAACAGCGCGCCGACCGAGCTGCCGCTCTGCACCTGCTCCTCGGAGCTGTAGAACTGGGTGTCGCCGTTCGCCAGGCCGGGTGCGACCTTGTTCACCGCGCGGATCAGGCGGCCCCTGAGCGCCGGGTGCTGGGCCAGGAAGCGGATCGACTCGGGCAGCAGCAGGAGCAGCAGCACGGCGAAGGCGATCGGCAGCACGCCGCCGGCGACCAGCACCGAGCGCCAGCCGAAGTGATCGATCAGCGCCTTGCTGCCGATGCCGCCCAAGGCCGCGCCGACCGCGAAGCCGCAGTAGATGAAGGTCACCATCTGCGAGCGGCGGCGCTGGGGCGCGTATTCGGCGACCAGCGTGGCGGTGTTGGGCATCGAGGCGCCGAGGCCCATGCCGGTGAGAAAGCGCAGCACGCTCAGGGTGAAGATATCGGTCGCATAGGCCGAGGCCAGGCTCCACAGGCCGAAGAACAGCACCGAGCCGACGATCACCAGCTTGCGGCCGAGGCGGTCGGCGAGCGGGCCGGCGGTCAGCGAGCCGGCGGCCAGGCCGAGCAGGCCGCTCATCATCACCGGGCCGAGATCCTGGCGCAGCACGCCCCAGTCGTCGATCAGCGCGGGGGCGATGAAGCCCATGGCGGTGGTGTCGAAGCCGTCGAAGACCAGCACCAGAAAGCCGAGCAGCAGGACCAGCCATTGCCGGGCACCCATCGAGCGAGCGTCGAGGAAGGTGCCGACGTCCACGCGAGCGGAAGTCGTCATTCGTGTACCTCCAATTTGTTGTTGTTGTGCAGAGATGCGTTCGAGCCGGCGGGCGAGCCGCCGGCCGTGGCTCCGGGAGAGTTTTTCCCGGAGGGCCAATGGACAGTAGCATTTTATGGAACAGCATTCCAATTACAAAGATTGTTCCATTTGCCGATTGCGGGCGAAGGGATGCCGCGCCCGTATCCGACGGAGGCGGGGCTGGCAGGGCGAAGGGGCGAAGGGCGGGGCGGCCGGCGGCGGAGCGCCCGCCGGGCGGCTCAGGGGGCGGGGGCCTGGGTCGAGGTCATCACGGACAGCTTGGACACGCAGTCCAGGCTGGTGGCGGCCAGTTCGCCGGCGGCCTCCAGCAGGGCCGGGACCAGTGCCTCCATGCGCTCGGCGGTGAGCCGCACGCTGGGGCCGGCGATGCTGATCACCCCGATCGCGCCCGGCTGCTGGGGATGGCGGATCGCCGTGGCGAGGGCCGCCGCGCCGGCCTCGAAGCTTTCGTCGGCGGTGGCGTAGCCGAGGCTGCGCGCACGCTGCAGGCGGGCGAGCAGGTCCTCGACGGTGGTCGGCGCGTTGGGGCCGTATTCGCCGGGCTTGGCCAGCCCCTGGCGGTAGACCAGTTCCAGCGCCTGCTCGTTGCTCAGGCAGCTCAGCCAGGCTAGTCCCGAGGCGGTGCAGCAGAGCTTGGCCTCGGCGCCGGCATCCGGGTCGTAGCGCAGCCCCGAGCGCGATCCCTGGGCCTTGGAGACCCATACCAGGCGGTCGGCGTCGACGATGCCGAGGCGCACCAACTCGCCGGAGAGCCCGGCCAGGCGCTCGAGCACCGGCCGGGCGAGGTCGACCAGGCTGCTCTGCGACAGGTGCTTGAGGGCCAGCGACACCACCTTGAGGGCGAGGATGTAGTTGCCGTGCTGGTGTTCCTGGCGGACGTAGCCCTGCTCGACCAGGCAGTTGAGCATCCGGTGGGTGGCGCTCGGCGGGATGCCGAGGGTTTCGGCGACCTGCTGCAGGGGCAGGCCGGCCGCGTTGCCGGCCAGCAGTTCCAAGGCGGAGAGGCCGCGTTCCAGGGCATTGCTCATGGGGATTCCTTGGCGGTTCGGGGCCCGATCCGGATGGAATTCGGGACGTGAGATTAATTTACGGAATCCTATTCCGAGGTGGCGACCCGTGCAAAGCGCAGCGGCCTCTTCCGGGGCTACAGGGCCTGCGGCGTCACCGGGCGCCGCTCGCGGGCGGCCTGGCGGGCCGCCTCGACCAGCGCCAGGGTCCGTGCGGCGTCGGCGGCGCCGATGATCGGCGGGCACTCGCGGCGCGCCACCTGGACGAAATGGTGCAACTGATTGTGCATCGCGCTGCCGGGCGAGGGCTGTCCCTGGCGGCAGAGCAGCGGGTGGTGCCAGCCTTGTTCCTCGCCGTAGCGCCAGAGCTTGAGCTGCGGGACGCTCAGCGAGCCCTCGGTGCCGGCGAGCAGGTAGCACGGCTGCTCGGGCTGCTGGGCGAACACCGCGGGGTTTTCCCCGGCGTTCTGGTCCCAGCCCCAGGGCGCGGCGGTGGCGTCCGAGCCGCTCAGGGTGCCCAGCGCGCCGTTCTCGAACTGCAGCAGCAGCGCCGCGCTGTCCTCGACGGCGAAGCCGCGCGCGGCGTGGCTGGCGAGGGCCTGCACGCTGGCGATCTCGCCGCAGAGAAAGCGCAGCAGGTCGAGGTCGTGGACCAGGTTGATCAGCAGCACGCCGGCGCCTGGCTCGCGGCGCCAGGCGGCGTCGAAGTAGCGCTCGTCCTTGCGCGCCAGCCACAGCCCGGTGACCGTGACGAGCCGGCCGAGGGCGCCGGAGGCGAGGATGCGCCGGGCCTCGGCGACGATCGGGTTGTGCCGGCGGTGGTGGCCGACCAGCAGCGGCACCCCGGTGCGCGCCTGTACCTCGATCAGCCGGCGGGCCTCCTCCAGCGAGCAGGCCAGCGGTTTTTCCAGCAGGGTGGCGACGCCGGCCTCCAGGCAGTCGATCGCCGTGGGCACGTGGCGGTCGTTGGGGTTGGCGATGATCGCCGCCTCGGGCCGGACCTGTTCGAGCATCCGGCGGTGGTCGGCGAAGGCGGGGACGCCGTACTCGTCGGCCAGCGCCGAGGTGAAGGGATCGCCGATGGCGACCAGTTCGATCCCGGCTTCCTGGCGGATGTACTGGACGTGCTGGCGTCCCATGACGCCGGCGCCGATCAGGGCGATACGCAGAGGCGTGGACATAGGCTGACTTCCTTGTGCTTGTCGGGGTGGCGTGGGCCGGTTACTGCGCCGGATCGAGGCCGAAGAACTGCCGGTAGAGGCCGAGCTGGCTGCTCAGCATGTGGATGCCCGGCTGCACCGCATGGCCCCGGGCCGCGGCGCTCTGCAGCAGGCGGGTCTCGGCCGGCTTCATGATGATGTCGGCGATCAGCGTGCGCGGCGCCAGGCTGTCCAGCTCGAAGGGCAGCGGGTCGTCGGGCCGCATGCCGATCGGCGTGGCGTTGATCGCCAGCTCCACCTCGCCCGGCCGCGCCGCGTCGAGCACGCGCACCCGGCCCGGCCAGTGCTGCTCCAGGCGTTCGGCGAAGCGGCCGGCGCGGCTCCGGTCGACGTCGAACAGGTCGAGGCGGGCGATGCCGGCCTGCAGCAGGGCGACGGCGATCGCGCTGCCCGCGCCGCCGCTGCCGAACAGCGCCACGCGCCAGCCCTCGGGGGAGCGCCCGGTATTGCGCAGGCCGGCGACGAAGCCGGCGCCGTCGAAGTTGTCCGCCAGCCAGCGGCCGTCCGCCAGCCAGCGGCCGTCCGCCTGGCGGCGCAGGGCGTTGCTGCTGCCGGTGAGGGCGACGGTCAGGCTCTGTTCGTCGGCGTGGGCGGCGACCGCCAGCTTGTGCGGCACGGTGATCAGCAGGCCGTCGAGGTTGCCGACCCGCTTGAGGCCCTCGATCACCGTGGCGAAGTCCGCCGCGCCGGCCTGCACCGGCAGCATCAGCGCGTCGATGCCGCGCTCGGCGAACAGCCGGTTGAGCAGGGTGGGAGCCTGCACCTGGGCGATGGGATCGCCGACCACGGCGTACAGCCGGGTGCTGCCGGTGGGACTGGGAATGAGCAGGGCGTCGTTCATGGTCGGGTTCTCCGCGGATGGATGTTCGGGCGTTGGGTTCGCGGCCGGCCGGGGACGGGCACAGGCGGCGACCTGGGGATGGGGCGTCGGGACGATGGGCAGGGCGTGGTTGCGAAGGTTGGACATTTTTAGAGTTTTTGTATTTTTTGGAATTGTATTCCATTTTTTCCTGAACGCAACCCCGCTGCCGCCCTGCAAGCGCTGCCGCGCAACGTCTTCGCCCGGCACGGTCGGGGTGCCACTAGAACGCTACTAGCCGAGTGCGCAAGTCCATCCAGTGGGAATCAGTTTCCCGCCAAAGGAGCGTCGTCCCCCTCCGACTTAGACTTGCCGTGCGTCTCGAGCATGCGAGGCGTTCCCCCACGACCCCAGGGAGGTCGGAAAAATGAACAGGTATGGCGCGGAGTTTCTCGGAACCTTCTGGCTGGTGCTCGGCGGCTGCGGCAGCGCGGTCCTCGCCGCCGCCTTCCCGCAGGTCGGCATCGGCCTGCACGGCGTCTCGCTGGCGTTCGGCCTGACGGTGCTGACCATGGCCTATGCCATCGGCCATATCTCCGGCTGCCACCTGAACCCGGCGGTGTCCATCGGCCTGTGGGCCGGCGGGCGCTTTCCGGCCAAGGACCTGGCGCCCTACATCGTGGCCCAGGTGCTCGGCGGGATCGCGGCGGGCGGCGTGCTCTACGTCATCGCCAGCGGCGCCGCCGGCTTCGAGGTCGCCAAGGGCTTCGCCTCCAACGGCTACGGCGCCCATTCGCCGGGCGGCTACTCGCTGCTGGCGGCGCTGGTGACCGAGGTGGTGATGACCCTGTTCTTCCTGCTGGTCATCCTCGGCGCCACCGACAAGCGCGCCCCCGCCGGCTTCGCGCCGATCGCCATCGGCCTGGCCCTGACGCTGATCCACCTGATCAGCATCCCGGTGACCAACACCTCGGTGAACCCGGCGCGCAGCACCGGCGTCGCGGTGTTCGTCGGCGGCTGGGCGATCGGCCAGCTCTGGTTGTTCTGGATCGCGCCGATCGGCGGCGCGCTGCTCGGCGCCGCCGTCTATCGGCTGATCGCCGAGGAGCCCGGTCCCTCCCGCCCGTCGTGAGCGGAGCGCCGGGCGCGAGCCGTCCGGCCGGTTTCGCCATCCGCCGCGCAGCGCAGCCCCACCCTGCAAACCGCATTCGATCTGCGCCGTTGCGGCTCCAGCGAAGCGGGCCATCTATGCTAATGAAAAGGCTTTTTTCCGCAGGGGAGCGCAAGGATGAACACGAACGGCCTGAAATTGCGTGGGGTCAATCTGGGCAGCTGGCTGGTGCTGGAGAAGTGGATGGTGCCGAGCCTGTTCGAGGGCCTGGCGGCCACCGACGAGACCACCTGGTGCGCCGAGCTGGGCGAGCGGGCCGGCGAGCGGCTGCGTGCCCACTGGAACCGCTGGATCACCCGCGAGGACTTCGCCTGGCTGGCCGAGCGCGGCCTGAATGCCGTGCGCATTCCGGTCGGCCACTGGATCTTCGGCCCGGACTACCCCTATCACCCGAGCTACGGCGAGGCCCGCTATCCCTTCGTCGAGGGCGGCATCGAGGTGCTCGACCGCGCCATGACCTGGGCCTGGGAGTGCGGCCTGCGCGTGGTGCTCGACCTGCACGCCGCACCGGGCTGCCAGAACGGCTTCGACAACGGCGGGATCAAGGACGTCTGCGAGTGGCATACCCGCCCGGAATTTCGCGAGCACTCGCTGTCGGTGCTCGGGCGGCTGGCCGAGCGTTACCGCGAGCACCCGGCGCTGCACGCCATCGAAGTGCTCAACGAGCCGCGCTGGGACGTGCCCACCGACTACCTCAAGGCCTACAACCTGGACGCCTACGCGCGCATCCGCCGGCACTGCCCGCCCGAGCGGGTGGCGGTGATCTTCCACGACGGCTTCCGCGACTTCCGCGAATACCTGGGCTTCATGCAGGCGCCGCAATACCGCAACGTGATCTTCGACATCCACCGCTACCAGTGCTTCGAGCGCGGCGACATCGACATGGACATCTACGGCCACGTGCGCAAGGCCGCCGGGGACTGGAAGGCCGAGGCCGACGCGGTCATCACCGAGCTGGGCCTGCCGACCATCTGCGGCGAGTGGAGCCTGGGGCTGGACCTCAAGGTGGTGTCGCTGTGGGCCGCGGGGCCGTTCAACCATGCCCTGGAGCAGATGGACGCCTTCCAGGAGAGCGTCGCCTACCGCGGCTACGCCGCCGCCCAGCTGGCGACCTTCGAGAAGTACCAGGGCTGGTTCTTCTGGAACTACAAGACCGAAACCACCCCGGCCTGGTGTTTCCGCGACAGCGTCGAGCGCGGCTGGCTGCCCTCAGCGTTTGCGTAGGGCGCACAGCTCGTTGGCGCAGGCGAGAAAGCGCGGCTCGGCCTGGCGGTTGAGGATCAGCTTGCGCGAGTGGTGGTGTTCGAGCCCGGCGTGGAAGCTGATGGTCAGCAGGGTCGAGTCGGGCAGCTCGCGGCAGAGCATGGCCAGCATGCAGTCCTCGCCCTTGGGATCGAAGGCGTCGGTGGCTTCCTCGAGGAACACCCAGGGCGGCTGGTGGAGGATCAGCCGGGCGATGCCCAGGCACTGCTGGGCGCGCAGCGGCAGTACCCGGCTCCAGCTGTCGGCATCGTTCAGGCGCGGGGTCAGCCAGGCCACCCCGGCGCATTCCAGCGCATGGTGCAGCTCGGTCCGGCCGAAATGGCCGGGTTCGTGCGGGTAGCTGAGCACCGACTCCAGGCTGCCGTCGGGCAGGAAGGGGTGCTGCGAGAGGAAGACCATGCCGGCATCGTCGGGCAGCAGGATCTCGCCGTTGCCCCACGGCCACAGCCCGGCCACCGCCTTGAACAGGCCGATGGTCACCGCCGGGTCGCCGGCGATCAGTACCCGCTCGCCGCGGTGGATGGTGGCGTTGAGCCGTTCGACGAGGATCTCGCCGTCCGGATTGGCCAGGCACAGGTCGCGGAACACCAGCTCGTTGGCCCGTCCGTGGCCCAGCTCGATACGGTGCTCGACCGGCTGGTGCGCCTGTTCCTCCAGTTGCAGCATGTCGTTGTAGAGGCTGGCCACCCGGTCCGCCGAGGCCTTGCACTTGGCCAGCTCGCCGAGGTTGTCGATCGGCCAGGAGAGCGCCGAGGTCAGGCGCTGGAAGGCCTGCGCCGCCTGCATCAGCACCCCCAGGGTCATCGCCCCGGCGATGTACTGCGGCGCCGCGACCAGGACCGGGAACACCGGCAGCAGGGCGCCGTAGCCGGCGGAGAAGGAGACGATGCCGAGGTAGCCGACGGTTTGCCGGTTCCAGCCGCGGCCGACGTCGGCGAACAGCCGGCCGGCGTAGCGGCGCTCGATGCCCTCGCCGTGCATCAGGGCGATCGACTCGGAGTTCTCCCGGGCCCGCGCCAGGCCGAAGCGCAGGTTCGCCTCGACGGTCTGCAGGCGGTTGGTCGACTGGGTCAGCGGTCGGCCGAGGAGCAGGCCCAGCACGCTGCCGCCGCCGGCATAGACGAAGGCCAGCAGGACCAGGAAGCCGGGGATGACGATGTCGGTGCCGGGCAGCGCGAGGCTGCCGGAGAGCTTGAACAGGATGTCGACGAAGCTGCCGAGGATCAGCAGGGAGAAGAGCAGCGAATGGGCGAGGGTGATCGCGTTCTCGGTGGCGATGCGGATGTCCTCGGCGATGCGCCCGTCGGGGTTGTCGTGCTCGCCGCTGGTGAACTGCAGCTTGTAGTGGTGGGCGCGCACCAGCCACTGGTCGAGCAGGTGCAGGGTCAGCCACTGTCGCCAGTCCAGCTGCAGCCAGCGCTTGATGTGCAGGTGCACCGCGGTGACCAGCATGGTCAGGGCGAAGATCAGCGCGAAGGTAGCGATCTGCAGCAGCAGGGTGTTGAGCGAGCGCGCCTCCAGGGCGTCGAAGAGTTCGCGGTGCCAGTAGCTGGTCCAGATCGCCAGGCCGACCTGGCCGAAGGTCAGCAGCACCAGCATGCCCACGGCGCCGCGCACCGGCCACTTGCGCTCGCTGTTCCAGTAGGGCATCACCAAGTGGGCGAACTGCCACCGCAAGGAGGGATGATCCGGGCTGCTCTGGCTCATCGGCATTCGATAACCTCCTGTCTGCGCGCCGGTCGGGGTTCTGCCCGGAGGAGGGCGGACAGGCCGTAAGGGCCGTGCAGTATCACGCCTGGAGGAATGGCTTCAAGCCGTTTTTGCCGGGGCGGCGCGTGGGGGGCGTGGCGGCGACGCCCGACGGGGTGGGGGAGCGGTCTCGGCCGCACGGGGACGGGCAGGGCCGACGGCCTCGCGCCGCGCTGGCGGCCGCGTGCCGGCGCCGGCCGCCGAACGTCCCCCTGCACGGGCATCTCCGAGTCGCCGAACGACATCCCTTTCACCTCAGCCGCCCGTGGCGACGCACGACATCCACCACCCCGCCCGCGAGCGGGTATCCCGACATCGACCCCGGGGAGCGTCCGCCGCGGCACCGGCAGACCGTTGTTTTCACTCCCGATTGGTCGACAGGTATGGATAGCGTAGCCTGCCGCCGACGCGCTCGTCGGGCCGGGGGCTGCCGGCCGTCGCGCTGGCGGCGCCCCTGCGCCGCCAGGCCGGCCCGGGCATTCCGTTCACCTTCGCCGCCAACTGCGGTAAGTTGGCGTCCATCGCCTGCTATGCCATTTCCGAAAGAGCCCCGCCATGCCCGCCCCTCTGCATCCCTACCTCGTCGGCCTCTGCGCCTGCCTCGCCGTGCCGGCCCTGGCCGGCGACGCCTCCGCGCCGCAAACCCGCCAGGAGCACATCCATCACCAGGGCCACCGTGTGATGCCCTTCGTCCTCGGCCGCACCCTGCACGTCTTTCGCATGACCGAAACCGGCGGCAGCATGCGGGTCGTCCTCCGGGACGCGGGCGCGAAAGAGCAGCTGCCGCTCATCCAGCGCCATCTCCTGCACATGACGGCGCGCTTCTCCAGCGGCGACTTCTCCGTCCCGGCCAGCCTGCACGGCGAGCAGATGCCGGGCCTCAAGGAACTGGAAGCCGGTGCCTCGCGCATGAAGGTCGCCTACGCGCCCTTGCCCAACGGCGGCGAAATCCGCTTCGAAACCGGCGACCTCGCGATGATCACCGCGATCCACCGCTGGTTCGGCGCCCAGCTGTCCGAGCATGGGGCGGATGCGCTGGCGGAGTGAGGGGGCGCTGGCGCCCCAGGAGTGGATCGACTTCATGCCGGCCAACTACCTGAACTCCACGCATCCCGAGGCCATCTTCGTGCAGAAGTTGCTCGTGGTGCGTCATGCCCCCAACGGGCGGGCGATCCTCTTCGGGGATACCCTGAAGACGATCGGGAATGGCCAGGTGCAGGTGGAGTCGGTGGCCGCGGAGAAGATCGACGCGGTGCTGGCCGAGCCCTTCGGGCTGCCTGGCCTGAGCGGCGCGCGCCGGGAGAAGCCATGTCCGACCTGAAAGACCCCCGGGTGTTGTTCGCCGCCGAGCGGACCCTGCTGGCGTGGAACAGGGCCAGCCTGGCCCTGATCGCCTTCGGCTTCGTGGTCGAGCGCTCCGGCCTGCTGGTGCAGATGCTCGCCCCGGACAGCCCGTCGGCAAGGGCCTCGGCCGCCAGCTTCTGGCTCGGCCTGGCGTTCATCGCGCTGGGGGCCTTTGCCGCGCTCCATTCGTCCCGGCAATACCTGATCGTGCTGAAGACGCTGACGCCTGCCGAGTGCCCGCCGGGCTATGGCGCCCGCTGGGGCGTTGCCGTGAACCTCCTCGTCGCGGCGCTCGGCAGTGCTCTGGCGCTTGCCCTGTATGCGCCCTGACAATGCGCGCGACAAGCGCATGACGGCTGGCGCGGCGCTCGGGCTGGCGGCGCAGGAGAGGGTCATGGGAAAGCATTCGATGTTCGCAAGGGGGTTGCGCGTGGCCGGGCTGGTGCTGGGCCTCTGCACGGGCCTGCTTGCCAGCGCCGGCGGGGGCGTCCCGGCGGGGAGCAGCGAGCTTGACGAACTTCATCGGCAGATCAGGGCGCTCATCCCGTCGGCCGGTAGCGGCGACGCCATCGACGAAACCCTGCTGCAGGCCGGGGTGCCCGTGCTGCAGGAGCTGATCGTCGGCTCGCGCGACGAGGCACTGCGTAGCGGCGTTCGGCCGATGCCGCCGGATATCCGCCGCCAGCTCGCGGGCTTCCTGCCGGAGCGGGTCCTGGAGGCTGCGCGATACCGCGTGCAGGGCGGTGAAGACCTCACGCTGCAATCGAATCTGATCCGCTATGGCGATGCACAGGCGATCACCCTCGATTACGTCATCGTGTTCGAGAAATCCGACGACGCGCTCCGCAACCCGACGCTCTGGGCGCATGAGCTGACCCACGTCGAGCAGTACCAGCGCTGGGGTATCCGGGAGTTTTCCGCCCGCTACCTGAGGGACTACCAGGCCGTGGAGCGCGAGGCCTACGAGGCCGAGCCGCGCTATGCGGCCTGGGCGAAGCTGCAAAAAAACCGGAAGCCGGCCCCCGGCGGCGACCCGGGCGACGCCGCGACCGAACATCGCCCGGTTCTTTCCCTTCCGGATGGCGACCGCTCGAGCACCTGCGGCACCGAGGTCACGGCTTGCCAGATCGACAACCCCGGCCCCGTCGGCACGCCCTGCTGGTGCTATACGGCGTCGGGCGCGGCGGCGGGCTCGCTGATTCCGGACTCGGCAGGAGACGCCCCGCCTCCCGAGCCGGTCAACGCCTGCGACAGCCCGTCCGGCGCATGCCTGTCGGGCGCCGAAGCCGGTTCTCCCTGTACCTGCCCCATGCCGCCAGGCGACTTTCCGGACACGGCTTGGTAGAGCGCGCCGCCAGGGCGCGGTGAATCTCGCTCCGCGCCGGGCGTACTCGCCTGTCCGGGATTTCCACGTCTGCCAGGTTATGCCAGTAAGTCGGAAAAACATGATACAAGTCATTGCGCGGTGGCGTAGTTCCTTGTTGGCCGGGTGCCGGGTCCATGCGTGCGTTGGCTCGGACACGTTCTCTTTGTCGTTGTTTTGGGGGGATCCATGCCTTCACCAGGACCGGAAAGAACACGCAAGAATCCCCTGCGGGTGGACCTTGCGTTGCAGGGAGGTGGTGCCCACGGTGCATTCACCTGGGGCGTACTCGACCGGCTGCTCGAGGAGCCGGATCTTCAGTTGGAGGGCATTTCGGGGACCTCGGCCGGCGCCATGAATGCGGCCGTCCTGGTGGACGGTTACGCCAGGGGCGGAGCAGAGGGGGCCCGCCGCGCGCTGGAGACATTCTGGCGCAAGGTGTCGCGGGCGGCGCACGTGAGTCCGTTCCGGCGCAGTCCGCTCGATGTGCTGCTGGGGTGCTGGACGCTGGATCATTCGCCGATGTTCGTGACGATGGACATCCTCACGCGGCTGTTTTCCCCCTACGACCTGAACCCGAGCGGGAACAATCCCCTGCGCACCATCCTGGCGGAGTCCATCGACTTTGCCCATCTGGCGGACGGGCCGATCAAGCTCTTCGTGACGGCGACCAACGTGCGTACCGGCCGCGGCCGGGTGTTCCGCAACAACGACCTGACGATCGACGCATTGCTGGCCTCGGCCTGCTTGCCGGGCCTGTTCCAGGCCATCGAGATCGACGGCGACGCCTACTGGGACGGGGGCTATGCCGGCAATCCGACGATCACTCCGCTGGTGCGAGAGTGCGCCTCGAGCGACACCATCCTGGTACAGATCAATCCCATCGAGCGCCCCGGCACGCCGCGCACGGCGCGCAATATTCACAGCCGTCTCAACGAGGTCTCCTTCAATGCCGTGCTGTTGAAGGAGCTGAAGATGATCGGGCTGCTGCGCAATACGGCCTGCCTGGGCAATGACGAAAGCGCCCGCTGGGCCTCGATGCGGATTCACCGGATTTCCAGCGACGTGCTGCTGAAGCTGGGCTATTCGTCGAAGCTGAATGCGGAGTGGGCGTTTCTGACGATGCTGCGCGACGAGGGGCGGATTGCGGCCGAAAGCTTCCTCGAATCCCACCGCCCGGACCTGGGTCGGCGTTCGACGCTGGATCTGGACGCCCTGCTGGAGGGGGTCTGACGGGGAGGGCGCCGGCCGCTTCGCCGGCGCCCGGCACCCGGCTTCAATACGGAGGATACTGCGACAGTACCTTGGCCACGGTTTCGCGGATCATCCGGGTGCGTTCGGTCGGGTTGTCGGGACCGTCGCGGAGGGTCTGCTGGGCGCTGCCACGCCAGACCAGCTTGCCGTCGCGGGCGTCGAGGAAGTCGATCTGCAGGGTGCCGACCCGGTAGTCGTAGGTGCGGGTTTCGCCGTAGCCGGGGCCGCTCCAGTAGCCGTACCAGGGGTTGTTCCAGTAGCCGCCGGAGTAGGTGGTGACCTGCTCTTGCCGCTGGTCGACGATCAGCCAGACCTGCACCTTGAGGTCGCCGGGTTTGCCGCTCGGCGCCTGGCGCAGGCCGCGCTGGTCGAGCTGGTCGGCGACGGCGCTGCGCACGCGCTGTTCGGTGAGATCGCTCTTCAGCCGCGGGTCGGCGGGGCGGTACTGCAGCGCCGGTTCCTGCCAGCTCCAGCTCCGGTAGGCGGAGAAGTTGCGCTCGGGGTCGAAGTCGCGCTCGAGGTGGACGGTCTGGCAGGCCGCGAGCAGCAGCAGAAGGGGCAGCAGCAGACGGGTACGCATGGGGTGGTTCCTCCGGTGGCGGTGCGCGCGGCAGACGGACTGTCGCGGGCTTTTCCCCGCGCTCCGGCTCTTTCCCGGGGGCACGAGGGAGGGGCGCGTTTTTCCAGGCTACGACGGAAAGCCTTTCAGGGCACGGCGGACCGCCTGGCGCAGGGCGTCGGCGCGCTGGCCGGAGTCGTCGTCGGTCCGGGCCTCGCCGCTGCCGCTCCACACCGGCTGGCCGTCGGCGCCGTCGCTGAGTTCGACGCGCACCACCAGCACCTGCTCCTCGTAGCTGCGGACGATCGGCACGGCGCCCCAGGCGCCGTAACCGTAATGGTCATGGTCATGGTGGTGGCCATGGCCGTAGCCATAGTAGCCGCCGAGGCTGCCGTAATAGTCCTCGTAGGCGCGGATGCGCCATTCCAGGCCCAACCGCGCGGCGACCTGCAGGTCCGCCGTCGCGCCCGGACGGACCGGGCGCAGGCCGCGGCGGTCCAGTTCGGCGGACAGCGCTTCCTGCACCTGGCCGGCCTCCAGGCCGGCGCCGCCGCCCGGCGGGCGGTCGTCCTGCCAGGCCCAGTCGCGGTAGCCGGCGTAGTCCCGCGGGGCGGCCGGATAGACGCCGGGCTCGACGGCTCCGGCGACCTCGGGCGCCGGCGGCAGCGGGGCGGACTCGGCACGGTAGGGATTGGGGCTCTGGCAGGCGCCGAGCGTGAGGCAGAGCGTCAGTGCGGCCAGGCGGTGCATGCGGATTCCTCGGCGATAGCCCGCCTCATCCCCGCGCAGAAGGGCGCTATCCCTGCTTCCAGCTTAGCAAGCCGGGCGCGGCCGGCAGACCCAGTGCAGGTAGCGACCGAGGCCGGCGAAGGCCGGGTGGCGACGGTAGGCCAGTTCCATTTCCAGCAGGTCGAGCAGTTCCGCCTTGGCCTGGAACTCCGCCGGCATGTAGTCGTGGAACACCCGCACACCGCTTTCGCTGTCGATCTGCCAGGCGCTTTCCATCGTGGCCTTCAATTCGCGCGGGTCGAGCGGCCGTTGCGGGGTCAGGCTGCGCCCTTCGCCGGCGAAGCGTTCCTTGCGCAGCTTGCGGAAGTGGCCCTTGAGCAGGTTGCGGTAGATCAGCGCGTCCTTGTTGTAGAAGGCCAGCGACAGCCAGCCACCGGGCGCGGTGAGCTGGTGCAGCACGGGGAGGATATGCTGCGGCTCGGCCAGCCATTCCAGTACGGCGTGGCAGAGCACCAGATCGAAGGGTTCGTCGAGCCGGCCGAGCAGTTCCTGCCAGGGCGCCTGGAGGAAGGTGGCGGACTGGCCGGTGGCGGCGAAGCGTTCGCGGGCGGCATCGAGCATCGGCGCGGCCGGCTCGGCGAGGGTCACCTGGTGGCCGTGCTCGGCCAGCCAGAGCGCCATGTGACCGAGCCCGGCGCCGACGTCGAGCACCCGCAGCGGACGTTCCGGCAGCACCTCGCTCAGGTCGGCCTGGAGCACGGCGAGGCGGATCGCACCCTTGGCGCCGCCGTAGATCTTCTCGGCGAAACGCAGGGCCAGGTCGTCGAAGTGGCGGTCGCTCATCGGGCGAAGCGCCGTTCGCTGTCGGCCAGCTTGGCACGCACTACCTCGTCCATATCCAGGCCGAGTTCGGCGCAGAGCAGCAGGAGGTAGAGGACCACGTCGCCGATCTCCTGGCCGGCATGGGCCAGCTGGTCGGCGGGCAGGGCTCGGGATTCGTCCTCGCGCTGCCACTGGAAGATTTCCACCAGCTCGGCCATTTCCACGCTGGCGGCCATCGCCAGGTTCTTCGGGCTGTGGAAGCGTCGCCAGTCGTTGGCGTCGCGGATGGCGTGCAGGCGGCGGGTGAGTTCGGCGGTGTTCATGGCGGGGCTCCGGCTCAAAGGCGCATAGCTTCGACCCGCAGCGGGCGGGCCGCAAGTGCGGCACCGCCCGCGTCGCTCAGTATTCCCAGAAGATCCGCTGCAGCTCCTGGCTGTCCTGGGTTTTGCTCAGGGCGACCATGGCGAGGATGCGCGCCTTCTGCGGGTTGAGGTCGTGGGCGACCAGCCAGTCGTACTGGTCGTCCGGCTGCTCGGCGTTGCGCAGGACGAAGCCGCCCTGGTCGGCGCGCGAGGCGCGGATGATCTGCAGACCCTCCTTGCGCAGCGCCCGCAGGGCCGGCACCACGGGGGCGGCGACCGAGCCGTTGCCGGTGCCGGCATGCACGATCGCCCTGGCCCCGGCGCCGGCGAAGGCCCGGTAGGCGGTGTCGTCGAGGTTGCCGTAGGCGTAGGCGATGTCGACCCGCGGCAGGCTGGCGATCTGCCGGATGTCGAACTCGGAGTTCAGCGTGTGGCGCTTGGCCGGCAGGCGGAACCAGTAGCTTTTGCCTTCGACCACCATGCCCAGCGGCCCCCAGGGGCTCTTGAAGGCTTCGGTCTTGATGTTCAGCGCCTTGCTGACATCGCGCCCGGAGTGGATCTCGTCGTTCAGGGTCACCAGCACGCCCTTGCCGCGCGATGCCGGATTGCCGGCCACGGCGACGGCGTTGTACAGGTTGAGCGCGCCGTCGGCGGACAGGGCGGTGCCCGGGCGCATGGAGCCGACCAGCACGATGGGCTTTTCGGTGCGCTCGACCAGGTTCAGGAAATAGGCGGTTTCCTCCAGGGTGTCGGTGCCGTGGGTGATGACGATGCCGTCGACCTCGGGGCTCTCGGCCAGCTCGGCGACGCGCCGGCCGAGCGCCAGCAGCTGCTCGTTGGCGAAGCTTTCCGAGGCGATCTGGAACACCTGCTCGCCGCGCACCTCGGCCAGCGACGGCAGTTGCGGCACGCTGGCGAGGAGTTGTTCGACCGGGACCCTGGCCGCCTGGTAGGTGGCGCTGTTGGCCGCACTGGCGCCGGCGCCGGCGATGGTGCCGCCGGTGGCGAGGATCACCACCCGCGGCAGCTGGCGCGCCGTTTCGGCCGGCGCGGGCTCTGCGGCGTGCAGGCCGGGCGGGAGCAGCAGGGTCAGGGCGAAGAGGGCCGGGCCGAGGGCGTTCAGAAGGTGCTTCATGGCTGGCTGCCTCAGTGCGGGAGGATCTTGGCGAGGAACTGCCGGGCACGCTCGCTGCGCGCCGAGATGTCGCCGAAGAATGCCTCGGTGGCGCAATCCTCGACGATGCTGCCGCGGTCCATGAAGATCACCCGGTTGGCGACCTTGCGGGCGAAGCCCATCTCGTGGGTCACGCACATCATGGTCATGCCTTCCTGGGCGAGCTGGACCATCACGTCGAGCACCTCGTTGACCATTTCCGGGTCGAGCGCCGAGGTCGGCTCGTCGAACAGCATCACCACCGGGTCCATGGCCAGCGCGCGGGCGATCGCCACGCGCTGCTGCTGGCCGCCGGAGAGCTGGCCGGGATGCTTGTGGGCGTGGGCCTTGAGACCGACCCGGTCGAGCAGCGCCAGGCCCTTCTCGCTGGCTTCCGCCTTGTCGCGGCCGAGCACCTTGATCTGCGCGAGGGTCAGGTTCTCGGTGACCGTCAGGTGGGGGAACAGCTCGAAGTGCTGAAAGACCATGCCGACCCGGGCGCGCAGCTTCGGCAGGTCGGTCTTCGGAGCGCCGAGGGAGGTGCCGTCGACGACGATGTCGCCCTGCTGGAAGGGCTCCAGGGCGTTGACGCACTTGATCAGGGTGGACTTGCCGGAGCCGGACGGCCCGCAGACCACCACCACCTCGCCCTTGCGCACCTCGGTGGTGCAGTCGCTGAGGACCTGGAAGTCCCCATACCACTTGCTGACGTTGCGGATCGAAATCATGGGGTTAACCTTTTCTGCAGACGCTTGACCAGCTGCGAGGCGGCGAAGCTGACGATGAAGTACACCAGGCCGGCGACGAGCAGGAACTCGTGGGGCTGGCCGACGATGTCGCCGCGCGAGCGGGCGGCGTTGAGGAAGTCCATCAGGCCGACGCTGTAGACCAGCGAGGTGTCCTGGAAGAGGATGATGCTCTGCAGCAGCAGCAGCGGGGTCATCTTGCGGAACGCCTGCGGCAGGATGATCAGCCGCATGCTCTGCCCGTAGGTCATTCCCAGCGCCTGGGCGGCGCTCATCTGGCCCCGGGGGATGGCCTGGATGCCGGCGCGGACGATTTCGCAGTAGAAGGCGGCCTCGAACATCACGAAGGCCACCAGGCAGGAGGCGAAGGCGCCCACCGGGGTGTCCTCGCCGGTGATCCAGCGCAGCACGAAGGGCACCGCGAAGTAGAACCAGATGATCACCAGCAAAAGTGGAATGGAGCGGAAGTAGTTGACGTAGGCGGCGGCGATGCCGGCCAGCAGGGGATTGTGCGCCAGGCGCATCACCGCCAGCAGGGTGCCCAGCAGCACGCTGCCGAGCACGCCCAGCGCGAGCAGCTGCAGGGTGGTCTGCATGCCCTCCCAGAGCGCCGGGAGCGCGGCGGGAATCGAGCTGAAATCCATCACTTGCCCCCCGCGATCAGGCCCGGCACCGCGACCTTCTTCTCGATCCAGCGCATGAACAGCATCAGGCTCATGTTCAGGGTGAAGTAGATCAGCGTGGCCAGGGTGAAGGCCTCGAACAGGTGGGTGGTGAATTCTGCGGTCTGCTTGGTCTGCGCCAGCAGCTCCATCAGGCCGATCAAGGACGCCACCGAGGAGTTCTTGATGATGTTGAGGAACTCGGACGTCAGCGGCGGGATGATGATGCGGAAGGCCTGCGGCAGCAGCACCTGGCGGTAGATCTGGCCAAGGCGCAGGCCCAGCGCCAGGGCCGCGGCGGTCTGTCCGGCGGGCAGCGCCTGGATGCCGGTGCGCACCTGCTCGCAGACCCGCGCGGCGGTGAACAGGCCGAGGCACACCACCACGCTCAGATAGGCCGAGGTGGCCGGGCTCAGGTCCTGCTTGAACCACAGCTCCAGGGGTTCGGGCAGCAGGTCCGGCACCAGGAAGTACCAGAGGAACAGCTGCACCAGCAGCGGCACGTTGCGAAAGAGTTCCACGTAGGCGCTGGCGATGCCGGACAGCCAGCGGTTCGGCAGGGTGCGCAGCACGCCGAGCAGCGAGCCCAGCAGCAGGGCGATGACCCAGCCGACCAGGGCGACGGCGAGGGTCCAGCCAAGGCCGGCGACGAACCAGTCGAGGTAGATCTCGTCGCCGATGCCGGTGGATCTGAGAAACACGCCCCAGTCCCAGTTGTAATCCATGGAGTTTTCTCTCTGTCGAGCGGGGGAGGCCCTGCGCGGCGTGTTTCCGCGCAGGACGCGGGTTACATCTCTTCGGCCGACTTGTCGGTCGGGACTTCGATCAGCTTCTTCAGCTCGTCGCTCATCGGGAAGTTGAGGTTCAGGCCCTTCGGCGGAATCGGCTGGAGGAACCACTTGTCGTAGATGGCGCTGATCTCGCCCGAGCGGTAGGTGGCGACGAGGGCGTCGTCGACCGCTTTCTTGAAGGCCGGATCGCCCTTGCGCAGCATGCAGCCGTAGATCTCGAAGGATTGCGGCGTGCCGACCACCGTCCAGTCGTCGGGCTTCCTGGCCTTGGCCATTTCGCCGTAGAGCAGGGCGTCGTCCATCATGAAGGCCGCCGCGCGGCCGGATTCGAGCATCAGGAAGGATTCGCCGTGGTCCTTGGCGGCGATGATGCTCATGCCCATCTGCTTCTCGACGTTCATCGAGCGCAGCAGGCGCTCGGAGGTGGTGCCGGCGGTAGTCACCACGTTCTTGCCCTTGAGGTCGGCGAAGTCCTGGATGCCGGAGGTCTTCTTGGTCAGCAGGCGGGTGCCGACCTCGAAGATGCCCACCGAGAAGGCGACCTGCTGCTGGCGCTCGACGTTGTTGGTGGTGGAGCCGCATTCGAGGTCGACGGTGCCGTTCTGCACCAGCGGAATGCGGCTCTGCGAGGTGACCAGGGTGTAGCGAACCTTCAGCTCGGGTAGGCCGAGCTGCTGCTTGAGCGCCTCGACGACCTTCAGTTGCAGGTCGTGGGAGTAGCCGATCGGCTGGCGCGAGTCGGTGCCCAGGTAGGAAAAGGGGATAGAGGCGTCGCGGTGTCCGAGGGTGATGGTGCCGGATTCCTTGATCTTCTTCAGGGTGCCGGTGAGCTCTTCCGCGGCGAAGGCCGCGCCGGACGACAGGGCGAGGACGATGGCACTGCTCAGCAGGCGGGTAGCGATACGCATGTGGTGTTTCCCTCTACTCGTTGTTTTGGCCGAGAGCGATAGCCCGATCCGTCGGACAGCTCTATCGCGCTGCCTTGAAGTCTAAAGGCAGAAGGCGTGCCAGTCGGACGAAATGCCGGATTTTATTTTATCTATTTGATTATAAAGTGATTATTTAGGGTTTTTCGACCGCAGGCAGGGCGGGTGAAACCCGCCGTTGTGGATCGGGCCTTCGTCATTTTCGATACCGCTCGTCCGGTCACGGTAAACTATCGCTGCGTCTTGTCAGTCCATTCAGGTGTCACTCATTGAAAGAGGAGAGGACAAATGGGCAGCACCGGAGACAAGATCAAGGGCAAGGCGAACGAAGCCGTCGGCAAGATCAAGCAGGGCGTCGGCGAAGCCACTGATAATTCGCGCCTCAAGGGTGAAGGCCGCGCTCAGGAAACCAAGGGCAAGGCCCAGCAGCTGAAAGGCGAGGTGAAGGACGCGCTCAAGCGCGGTATCGATCGGGCCTGATCCGCGGCGGCCAAGCGGACCGGAAAACATCCCTGCGACCCGATCGTCCGCCAGTAAAGCGCCCGCAACCCGCAGCAATGCCCGCAGTCGCGGGCATTGCTTTGCCTGGGCAGCGCAATGCTTTCGCTGCGGGTTTTCCAGGCCGCTCCTTTCTCACCCCTCGATGAAGTGCAGCAGGTCGCTGTTGAAGCGCTCCACCTCCAGCGGTGCCAGGCCGTGCGCGCCGCCCGGGTAGACCTTCAGGCTGGCGTTCGGCACGGGTTGCACGGAGCGTTTGGCCGAGGTCTCGATCGGCACGTCGATCTTCTTCGGGTCCTCGGTGAAGTCGGTTTCGGAGAACTGCTTGATGCAGTCGTAGGTGGCATGTGCGCCCGGCGGGCGCCGGCCAGGCCGCTTGTCGGCCGGGAACCGTTCATCGAGGCGGGAGGAGTCATCGCCGTATTTCGTCAGTCGATAATGGAAGAGTGGCGCTATCCGTATCGTGGGCCAGGGCAGCCGGAGAAAGGTATGGCGCGTAGCGGAAAGATGCATGCAGACGATTGGCCGCCCTATGCGCGGCCAGATGCCGAACATGCCCGAGGCGCACTCGGGCGCAGCGCGCCAGTCAGGCGAGTTCCGACGCGGGACGTGGGAGCTTTTCGTGGTGACGGACGATCATGAAGTTGCTCGAACGCATCAATCCCGCCGCCCCTCTAACTCATCAGGGCCCCACGTGTGCCGGGAGGTACTTATGAGCCATAGTCGAACCAGAAGAACGTCGTATCCGGGAGCCTGCGATCCAATGAGCACGGAGCACGTCGATCTGAACCCGGACGACGACGAGGCGAATGTCGACGAGGGCGAGATTCCGCTGGATTCCTACGACGAGGCGGTGGTGCTGGAGCAGGACAGGGAAGACACGGAGCCTGAGCACATGGAGAGGGAGAATCAGAACCCATGCTGATTGCCGCCGTCGGGCAGGTAGGCAGGGGGAGATGCGCCACGGCGCCGCGAACTGCTTCGCGTCGCCGGGTCAGGAGTGGATGCACCAGCTGGTCGTATCGGCGCTCATGCCGAGGTCTTCCACGGCATGGATCAGCCCGGCGGCGATGGCCTCGTCGGGCGTCACTATCCGCGAATCGGCGGTCAGGTACTGGGAGACATCCAGGGGCTCTCCGGCCCCCTGGGTACGCTCTGCGACGATACGCGCATAAAGGACGCGGTCGAAATCCAGGCTCATGGCGTATTCGGACATCCGGGCGTGATCGACCGAGCCGTGGATGGTCCAATGGAACGGATGAAAGAGAAACTTGCTGTGGTGGCACGCGGTGCGCCGCTGCCCGGCCAGAAAGATGATATTGCCCATGGACTCGACGGTGCCGAGGTTGTGGGTATTGACCGGGATGGGCAGCGACATCAGAAAGTTATAAAGAGAAAAGCCATAGCTGCATTCCCCACCCATGGTGGCGATCTTTATGGTGAGTTCGGACGCATCCTGCTTCAGCGCTTGCGAGCACTTGTTGATGAGCTGCCCGCACGTCGAAGAGTTGATCGGACCCGTGAAGTGGATGACATGATTCGTCATGGGTTACTACTCTCGTGATGTTGGGCGTCATCATGGCTCTTCATGGCATCCGCCATGCCTCCATCTTCCTGCTCCGGCATCTTTCAATACCTCGCTGTCGGTCCCGTTCTGGGTTGCTCTGATCGCCAGGAGCAGCCTTGCCAAGGCCTGGGGCCGGGGCTTTCGCATGGCTTGAGTCAGCCGCTGCGGCCGCCGCCTTCCGTCTGTTCGGCCCGCCTCGCCAGCAATAATCCGGCAAAACGGCCGAGGGCGGGGCGGTGAACGGGCGACGCCACTTCTCTCGCAGAATAGCTGCCTGATATCGGCTCTTCCAATGTCCGCTCATGAGCGTGTCGCCGCTGGCTGGTCCACCGCGCGTCACAGCCACTGACTCCTGCCGTTGAGGGAGGCCGGCCGCTCCTCGGCCATGTGCAGGCCCAATACAGCCCACCGGATAGCCGATCACGCCGGATGGGACGCGCTAACCGGCATTAGGAAATGGCGCCGCTGGAAGGAGCGTCGTGTTGCAGGGTGGTTCGTTGCATATCCGGGATTGTCGCCACATCTCCGTCAACCTGCCAACAACGCTGGCAGTACCATCGGGAGGAAAGTTGAGTTATCCACTTTTGAAAAGACTTGATTGATTGTCCCTTCTTTGTAAAAACGGATGGCATTATAGGAAAAAGATATCACATGTATCGAAAAGCAAGTGATAATGAAGGGCGCAATATCACTGTCGCGCCCTAGGGAAGAAAGTTGCACAGGAAATTGACCGCAAGAAAAGTGAATAATGAGTTTGTATTCACGCGTTCATCAGGCGAAGGAAAGATCCCAGGGCAAGAACAGTGGTTCATGAGGAAGTAAGCACATGAGCAAAGGCACGGCGACTATTAGTGAGAAAGACCGCAAGGGCGATGAAGCCATTTCGGCGGCTCACAACCACGGTTTCCAGCGTCAGCGGGGAATCGGCTACAAGGGCGGCGAAGCGGGAAGCTGCAAGGGTGGTCAGCGTGTCGGGAGTTAAACAAATGCCCGAACACTCAAAACTCCAACAAGACAGTAAGGGGTTCATCATCATGGCCACTACACGTAAACCCGAAGATGAAAGGCAAGGCAGTCAAGGTAATCAAAAAGAGGGCGCAAGAGGCGGCGTAAACGAAGCCAGCCAACAGAAACAAGGTGCGGGTCGTAACGAGCAAGGAAGGCCGGAAAGCGACCCGAATCTTGCTCGTAAAGAAGGCCAGCACGAACAAGGAAGACACGCCGAGGGTAGCGGCCAGGCTCAGCAGGGTCGAGAAGATCCAAGCCAGGCTAAGCAAGGGGGGCAAGGCTCCAGCCAATCCAGGCAGGAAGGCCAGAACCAAAGCAAGAAACCTTAGCGCCCTGCCTACTTGACTCGTTTAGTCGATTTCGGAGTCCGAGGCTCCGATACCGAACCACCGTTCGACTCAATCTCGGTCATCCGAACCGAGCTGGGTCAACCGTATGTGATCCATGAACCCCACCTTCAAATGAGGTAGAGACCCGACGATGCTGTGCTCCCGTTATTTTCTGGAGCCAGTCGCCATGATGCGTCCCGACGCCAAGGTCGAAAGAGTCTACCTCTACCCCAAGCCGG
>Ga0209467_1000415_pt1 | contig 61777 bp, 26 predicted proteins | sample Higcelwee11metaG_FD_187175 | JGI IMG/M metagenome (GOLD analysis project Ga0209467, IMG submission 187175) | Freshwater pond sediment microbial communities from the University of Edinburgh, under environmental carbon perturbations - High... | ecosystem: Environmental > Aquatic > Freshwater >...
TCATGTCTTCTTTGTATTCCGGTTTGGGAAGTGCCTTGCGGTTTATCTTGCCGCTTGCTGTCAAAGGTATCCTTTCCAGTACTGTTATTGTTGCAGGAACCATATACTCAGGCAAACGTGCCTGTAGTTCGCTTTTAAGCTCAGCCGCAGTTACCTTTGCAGCTTCCCTTAATACGACATAGCCTGCCAGCCGCTTATCTTCCGTCGTTTCCTCATACACAACCGCAACAGCTTCCTGTACTCCGCCATTCGACATAAGCGCCGCTTCAATCTCTCCAAGCTCAACTCTAAATCCCCTGATTTTTACCTGTTGGTCTATCCTTCCCAAATACTCTATGCTCCCGTCAGGCAGCCACCTTCCCGAATCCCCTGTTCTGTACATTCTGGCTTCCGGCTCAAATGGGTTATCTACGAATTTTTCCGCTGTCAGCTCCGGCTTGTTCAGGTAGCCTCTTGCAAGGCCATCCCCGGCTATGCAGATTTCACCGGCTATGCCTGCAGGCTGTAAATTATTATTTGCATCCACTATGTAGGCCCTGGTATTAGCCATAGGTTTTCCAATAGGTATGCTTTCGTACTGTTTATCTTTTTCTATGCTTTGTTTAGTTGCATAAATAGTTATTTCAGTGGGACCATAAATGTTTTCCAGCCTTGCCTGCTTTTCATGCCTGTAGAAATCTTCTGCCGCACTTTTTTGCAAAGCTTCTCCCGCCGCCATAACATACTTAAGCTGCCAGTCTCCCTTTACCTTCTTTTTGCTTAGCTCTTCCAGCCATATCTTTAGCATGGAAGGAACAAAGTTGATGTGTGTTATGCGTTTCTCTTTTATCATCTCTATGATAGCTTTAGGGTCTTTTTCCATTCCCGGCGGTAATATTTCCAATCTTCCGCAGCCTATGAACCATCCGAACAATTCCGTTACGGACACATCGAATATATAGGCTGTTTTAAGCAGATAGCAGTCCCCTGCCCCTACAGGGTACTCTTTTTCCAGCGCTGTCAGTATGTTAACTACACTTTTATGTTCTATCATAACCCCTTTGGGTCTGCCGGTCGAACCGGACGTATATATCACATAAGCAAGGTTTCCGGGCTTATTTACTGCCTCCAGATTACATTTACCGCCTGTATATATTTCCTCATTGTCGAGTTCCAATATTTCTCCCGAAAAGTCGGTACGTTCCTTAAGATGCTTCTGAGTCAGAAGTATGCCTGTCCCGCTGTCTGCCAGCATATACTCTATCCTGTCCTTAGGATAGTCCGGATCTATAGGAAGATAGGCACCTCCTGCCTTCAATATCCCCAATATTCCTATTATCATTTCCAAAGAACGCTCTACCATGATGCCTACAATACCGTCCGGTGCCGCGCCCTTACTCCTCAATACCCTTGCCAGTTGGTTTGACTTAACGTTAAGCTCTGAATACGTTAATGTAACACCTTCAAAGGTAATGGCAGGCGCATCCGGAGTTTTCTCTGCCTGCTTAGAAAACAGTCCATTTATCGTAGCCCCGGTAGGATATTCGCTTCCCGTATCGTTCCATTTCACAAGCACCTGTTCAAACTCTTCTTCCGTCATGTAACCCAGTTGTGAAACAGGCTTATCCGGCTCCATGAGGCATGCACGTATCAGGTTCTTGAAATGCGTAAGTATTCTTTCTGCCGTAGCTTCGGCAAAAATGTCCGTAGAATACTCAAGTGTTCCTATAAGCTCATTCCCTTTTTGAATCATCTCCAGCATCAGATCAAACTTAGATGTCCCATTTCCACTTGTGAAAGGATTGATTTGAAGCTCCCCGATATTCTTTTCCTCAATATAATCGGACTGGAGCACAAACATCACCTGGCATAGCGGAGCATATGCAGAGTTCCTTTCGGGCTGTAAAAGCTCTACCAGCCTGTCGAAAGGAAGGTCCTGATGCATATATGCCTCCAGAGCAGTTTTCATAACCTGTTTCAATACCTGTCTGAAGCTGAGCTTATCCATGCTTTCTACCCGGATAGCCAGGGTATTGACAAAAAAGCCTATTATGTTTTCCGTCTCTTTCCTTGTCCGGTTTGCAATAGGTGAACCGATCAGAAAATCATTCTGTCCCGAATACCGGTACAATAAAACAGCCCACATTGAAAGCAGCGTCATATACAGGGTGACTCCTTCCTGCTTGGAAAACAGGGAAAGTTCCTCACTTAGCTGCTTGGACAGGTCAAATTTCTTGAGGTCTCCTTTAAAGCTTTGAGCAGACGGACGCCAGTAATCGGTAGGAAGCTCTATAAGGGCAGGCGCTCCTTCAAGTTTTGATTTCCAGTAGTTTTCCTGCTGTTCAAGAGCCACACCCTTCAGCCATTCCCTCTGCCACTCACTGTAATCGCCGTATTGAAGCATCGGCTCCTGTAAAGTGTGAACTTCACCCCTGCAAAGCGAATCATATATTGCAAACCACTCTTCTGCAAAAATACTTATTGACCATCCGTCTGTAATAATATGGTGCATATTAAGCAATATAAAATGTCTGTCCTGCCCGAACCTGTATGCATTCACCCTGAAAAGCGGCAGCCTTGTCAGGTCAAAAGATATTGCAGACTGCTCCTTAATCATCCGTAATGCTTCCGTCTCGCTTGCATCTGTTAATTCAATGCCTATCTCCAGTTCAGGCATTATATGCTGCACAGGCTCGTATTCATTCATCCGGAAAACTGTCCTTAATGACTCATGCCTACGAACCACCTCATTCAAGGCTTGTTCCAGCACTTTTATGTCCAATCTGCCTTTTATTTCATAAGCCATCGGAACATTATACACATGGCTTTCCTGCTGCAGCTGCTGTATGAACCATAACCTCTGCTGGGAAGAAGACAGCGGGATGTCTCCTTTATTCTCCCTCGGCATAATTGGAGGCAATGCCCCTCCTTTTGCTGCCTGGTCAATCACTTCGGCAAGCCTCCACAGAACAGGCGCATGGAATACTTGTGAAACATTAAGCTCCACCTGGAATTTTTCCCGGATGTGCGATACCAATTTTGTAGCAAGCAGGGAATGTCCTCCTCTATTGAAGAACTGTGAGTTTCGCCCTACTTTGCCATTATTTAAGAGCATTTCCCACAAAGCTGCCAGTTGTTCTTCCGTAGCCGTAACGGGTTCAACGTATTCATTCATGTCTTCTTTATATTCCGGCTTGGGAAGTGCCTTGCGGTTTATCTTGCCGCTTGCTGTCAAAGGTATCCTTTCCAGTACTGTTATTGTTGCAGGAACCATATACTCAGGCAAACGTGCCTGTAGTTCGCTTTTAAGCTCAGCCACCGTTACCTTTGCAGCTTCCCTTAATACGACATAGCCTGCCAGCCGCTTATCTTCCGGCGTTTCCTCATACACAACCGCAACTGCTTCCTGTACACCGCCATTCGACATAAGCGCTGCTTCAATCTCTCCAAGCTCAACCCTAAACCCCCTGATTTTTACCTGCTGGTCTATCCTTCCCAAATACTCTATGCTCCCGTCAGGCAGCCACCTTCCCAAATCCCCTGTTCTATACATTCTGCTTCCCTGTAAAAATGGGTCATTTACGAATTTTTCCGCTGTCAGGTCCGGCTTGTTCAGGTAGCCTCTTGCAAGTCCATCCCCGGCTATGCAGATTTCACCGGCTACGCCTACAGGCTGTAAATTGTTATTTGCATCCACTATGTATGCCCTGGTATTAGCCATCGGTTTTCCAATAGGTATGCTTTCGTACTGTTTATCTTTTTCTATGCTTTGTTTAGTTGCATAAATGGTTATTTCCGTGGGGCCATAAATGTTTTCCAGCCTCGCCTGCTTTTCATGCCTGTAGAAATCTTCCGCCGCACTTTTTTGCAAAGCTTCTCCCGCCGCCATAACATACTTAAGCTGCCAGTCTCCTTTTACCTTCTGTTTGCTTAGTTCTTCCAGCCATATCTTTAGCATGGAAGGTACAAAGTTGATGTGTGTTATGCGTTTCTCTTTTATTATCTCTATGATAGCTTTAGGGTCTTTTTCCATTCCCTGCGGTAATATTTCCAATCTTCCGCAGCCTATGAACCATCCAAATAGCTCTGTTACGGACACATCAAATATATAGGCTGTTTTCAGCAGATAGCAGTCCCCTGCCCCTACAGGGTACTCTTTTTCCAACGCCGTCAGTATGTTAACTACACTTTTATGTTCTATCATAACCCCTTTGGGTCTGCCGGTCGAACCGGACGTATATATCACATAAGCAAGGTTTCCGGGCTTATTTACTTCCTCCGGATTACATTTACCGCCTGTATATATTTCCTCATTGTCGAGTTCCAATATTTCCCCCGAAAAGGCAGTGCGTCCCTTAAGATGCTTCTGAGTCAGCAATATGCTTGTCCCGCTGTCTGCCAGCATATACTCTATCCTGTCTTTAGGATAGTCCGGGTCTATGGGGAGATAGGCACCTCCTGCCTTCAATATCCCCAATATTCCTATTATCATTTCCAAAGAACGCTCTACCATGATGCCTACGATGCTGTCCGGTGCCGCGCCCTTACTCCTCAATACCCTTGCCAGTTGGTTTGACTTAACGTTAAGCTCTGAATACGTTAATGTAGCACCTTCAAAGGCAATGGCAGGCGCATCCGGAGTTTTCTCTGCCTGCTTAGAAAACAGTTCATTTATCGTAGCTGCGGCAGGGTATTCGCTTCCCGTGTCATTCCATTTCGTAAGCACCTGGTTAAGCTCTTCTTCCGTCATATAACTTAGCTGTGAAATAGGCTTGTTGGACAATTTAACAGACTGCAACAATATATTTAAATAATGTTGAGTCATACGCAAGATGGCAGACCTCTCAAATTCATCTGCCCTATAGCATACTTTCCCCACGAATTTTCCAGAATCCATCAGAGTGATTAAAAGCTCCAGATCAATATCCACCCAACATAACGACTCGTTGTTCAGATACAAATATGTAGACGCTTCTCCACCTGTAATGCTCCAAAAAAATCCTGTCTGTAATCTTGCTCTGCTAGAGTTATTTAATTTGTCTCTATCGTTTAAAAGTGTCTGCGTAAAGCGCTCACAGATTTGCCTTATACTATGTTGTACCTGTTCCATTCCCTGTCGGCATGTTACATAATCCTTTGTATCTACATATATTGGAGCAACAATTTTGCAATCATTATCCATACCATAACCGGTAAAAAACTCATCACTACCGGAATACCTATGAAGAAGCGCAAGCCATGAAGTAAAAAAAACTGTTTGAATATCAATATCTGAATTCTTTGCATAATCAGAAATATCATGGACCAGATTCTCTGGTATTTCGAATATAGCGGTATGCATATCTGTCACAGATGAGGATTCCCTATAATACGTAGATTTTGAAGGCAGCATAAGATGAGTTTCTTTCAAATTCTCTAAAATTACTTGTGAAGATAGTTCTCTTCTTTTGCTTTGTACTATGTCAATTTTTTCTTTTATTTTCATAGTAATGTCCTCCTATTTCCCAAGTTATTTCACGCTATTTATGCTACTTCAGTGCTTTTGTCTACAGCACTGACAATATTCTTATCTGCATTCCTAAGGATTGGAAATAAGAACATGATTAATGGACTAACTACACCGAACACCAGACCGCAAAGGATAAGTACAAATGACATACCAGCACCTGCCCCGTTTCCAAGAAGCTTTCCAAACATATTTGATAACATTTCGCCTTGTTTAAAGAGAGGGACAGTAACCTTATCAGATAAAAATGTCGCAACAGATACGCCTAACGGTATGGTCACTTGTGCTACCAGCTTCATAATACTGAACACACGGCCTTGAAATGACGGTTCTACCTTTGACTGCCATATGCCCACCGTAAGAACAACTGCAATATTATTGAACACACCTTGCAGGAATCCACAAGCAATCCAGATCGGCAGAGAACGCGACCAACCTCCGACTACGAATCCAAAAAAACCACATAATGCCCAAGAACATAGTGTCAATGGCACCCTGTTTTTAGGACCTTTCCAGACAGTCATGAATACACCGCTGACCACATTTCCGATGCCATATCCCATCAATGCGAAACCTGCAATTTTCACATTATTAGCCGTAACTGCCAATATCATAGGTTGAAATAAGCCTTGATATGCGCCGTAAGCAATGTTAAAGAATGTGAGCACAAGCACAAACCCGAGTAAGCTTCCCCTGGCAAGTAAATAACCGAACCCGTCCGCAGTATCTTTAAGAATGCTGCTCTTGCCTGCTTGAGGGGATCTCTCCGGCTCAGGAATCCTTACAAACATAACGGTAATCATAATGAAAAAGAAAGTTACGATATCAATGGCTAAAATGCCTCTGATTCCGATAAATCCAAGTAAAATGCCTGCTAAGGCAGGAGATATCGTTGTAGCTATACTCCAAGCTGTCTGGTACATTCCATTCGCTCGCGACCTTTGCTCCTCAGGAACCATCATCGTTATAATCGATAAATATGCAGGAAATTGAACTGAACCCGCAATCCCTCTTACTATTGAATATATAATCAGAAAAACAAATAATAAGGAATCCATCAAATGCAGTGCAAGTAATATAGAAGTTGACAATAGCATAATAGTATCCGACAGAATAATTAATCTTTTTCTACTGAATTTATCAACAAATGCACCGGCAAAAATACTGGAAATAATTACAGCCCCAAAAGTTGCTGTTGTCAGTATGCCTGTACTTAGTGCAGAACCCGTTTTTTGATATATCCAGGCAATTAATGCAAACTGTGTCATCTGTGTTCCCGTAGTTGATAGCAAACTTGCAAGCATTGTAATTGCAAAATGCAATAACCCTTCTTTTGATTTATTGTTGTTCATACAATCATCCTCCCTGAATAATTTTTATTTTTTTCTTCTATGCAAGTGCATATATCATATAAGCAAAATGCCTTAACATCAGCATATATAATATTGCAGCTTGTGTAGCCTTAGGTTAAATATAGATATGCCCATAGCCCCCCCTTCCTCTATAATCTTCAAATTTGCTTAGCATCTGACATATTCCTGGTTTTTACTGTATATATTGCATGCTATATGGACAATATATTCATTTATGTGTATATCTGGATGCATAAGTGCAACTCTAATAGATTTTTATACCTTTTTGCTAATTACAGGAATGCTAAATAATGGAATAATGATTCTATCCTTTTTATGGATGAAATATGATAAGTGATTATTAACCGGTAAAAACATGATTTTAAGAAGATCGCAGCATATTATATCTGCGTACAGAAAGCATGATAGAATTAGTTATTTGCATTATCAAAAAAATATAAAACAAACTTCAAAGAGTTATTTAATAACATGTAATATGTCATCATAATAATTATAACAGTGCATATATGTAAATTTTGTAAAACAATGGTGTCGAAAACAATATTATATTGTCAAAATTCACAACAATACATTTATAAATATCTGTTGGCTTCATTAAATAAAAAACAGGTAACAACCGAAGTGAGTACAGCCATAAGACTCTACGCTCTGAATATGAAGATATTGATACTCCACAAATTAACAGGATGAAGGATTAAACCCCTCTTATAAAGATCTGTTCTATATCGTCAGCAGCTATTGTGATACTAACTAATTTATAATAGTTATTAAAACTGCTCACTGTTTCTTGAAATGGATATCCACCTAATAGAAATATTATTTTCCCAATTCTACTTATATTATCAAAATTATACGATAGCTACCATACTAATTCAATAAAAACCATTTGCTATTATTTTCTCTTTTTCAGCATCTTCACAACAGTAGATTCGCCCTATCTACAGCACCTTACAAGTTTTTTCCGGTTTTGCGGAAATTCTACAAGAAAAATCCTCCTGGTAATATTTATACTTATATCGCCAGAAGGATTTTATTAATCAATAACCGTCTATAAATCGTACCTGCACTTATTCTTCATTCGTATTCCTCCGCACTCTTCCCACAAAAAGGTTATGCTTCAGTATATAAATTACTTAGTACAATTCATATATTTCATCTCTTTGAGTGTCTCAAGCAGGAACTCCCATACCCTATCGGCTGAAGAAATGCTTAAATGTTCACCTGGAGTATGTACATCGAACAGATTCGGGGCAAGAGAAATAGCGTCCAACCCCTTTATTTTACTCATAAAAACGCCGCATTCCAGCCCGCCATGCATCGCTATCATTTCAGCTTCCTTACCATACATTCTTTTATATACTTCAAAAAAAACAGTCCTCAGCTTTGAATCCGGATTATAGGTCCACTCAGGATAGTCTGAATCGACTTCTACTCTTCCTCCAAGTTTCCCGGCAATTGTCCTGACCTGGTTGAAAATGCTGAGCTTCAGACTCATAACAGAACTTCTTATTTCATTATAGAAAAATATTTCATCCTCTTTTGTCGCAACTACTCCCAGGTTCGTTGAACTTTCAACGAGACCCTTTATTTCCATGCTCATGGATTGAGTACCGTTTGGCAAAATCATCAACATAGCAATAACGTTTTTCCATGTAGCTTTTGAAAAAAACCTGGTAGCTTCATATTCCGCTTTCTCCATACTGACTCTGACGCCGCTGTCCGATGCACGGAGCTCATTCTGAAATGTCTCATTCCACTCATCAAGCTTTTTATTTATATTTCCAAGTGCCTCCTCATTTACAAGCACTACTGCTTCGCATTCCCTTGTTATTGCATTTGATTTCATCCCTCCGTTGATTGCAGCAATACTTATTCCGAAGCTTTCGTCAATGTCGCTTAAAAGCCTTCCCATCAACTTATTTGCGTTACCCCTGCCCTTATCAATATCCAGACCGGAATGTCCGCCCTTCAGACCGTCAATTCTCAAATAATAGGCTGACATATTTTCAGGTGCCGCTTCCCATACTATAGGAAGAACCACCCTTGCCTTCCTTCCGCCTGCACTGCTTACCAGAAACTTTCCTTCCTCTTCGGAATCCAGATTTATAAGCAGCTTGCCGGAAATACAGCTGACATCAAGATTATGCGCACCGCTCATGGTTGCCTCTTCATCCACTGTCATAAGCGCCTCTATTGCGGGATGCGGTATATCCTTTGAAGCAAGCAGCGCCAGCGCATATGCTATAGCTATTCCGTCATCCGCCCCCAGGGTAGTATCCTCTGCGTATAACATATCCCCTTCACGTCTCAGCCGGATAGGATCTTTTTCAAAGTCATGCAATACACCCCTGTTTTTTTCGCACACCATATCCATATGTCCCTGGATAATTACGGTGGGAGCCTTTTCATAGCCTGGTGCGGCATCCTTCTTTATAACCACATTAAGAGCAGCGTCTCTGAATGCCTTCAAGCCATGTCTCTCCGCAAAGGCCATAAGATAATCGCTGATAGCCCTCTCATTTCCTGACCCCCTTGGAATAGCGGAAATTTCTTCAAAGTACTCAAAAATCTCTTTGTATTTTACTCCATCCCAAATACCCATTTTTTTCTCCCTTCTATATGTTTTGCAATAAACATATTACATTAATAATTCAAATATTGCAAAATCATATTCCTTAATTTCATAGGTTGCATAGTTCTTCCTTGAAACTTCTTTAGTGCAACCTCCTTGCAGCGTAAAACTTTAAGAAGTCTTTCCTATAGTACGATTTATTATTTCTACAACTTCTTTTGCGTTTTCTCTTATAAAGAAATGTCCCCCTTCAAGCTTATAAAATAAGCATTCCTTATTCGTATAGTCCTTCCATTCCTCAAGATTGAACTTCATTGCACCATCATCCTGGAGTCCGTTTAAGATTGTAATATCACATCCAAATTTACTATCCTTCGGCTTGTAATTATATGTACTAAGCAATTTATAATCCTCTTTCAGTATAGGTAGTAAAATGTCCAATAATTCTTTATCTTCCGCATCTTGTTGTGTAAATCCCCCATACTTGAAAATTTCTTTCATAAATTCATCATCAGGCAGCAGATGCAGCTTTTCATCATCTATAATATGCGGAGGTTGTCTACCTGAAAAAAATATGTGCTGAGGCTCTTCATATCCTAATGCCTTTAATGCATGAACAAGTTCATAGACTATAATACTTCCCATGCTGTGTCCGAAAAAAGCATATTGTGAGCCGTCCAGACTATCGACTATTTGACTTAACAAGTCATCAACCGCAGCATCCATATCTTTATAAAAAGCATCCGAAAAGCGTGTCCCCCTGGCGGCCATTTCTACAGGACAAATTTGTATGGAACTATGAATGTACTTATTCCATTGCCAGTAAATCGTAGCTGATCCACCTCCATACGGCAGGCAAAATAATTTAGTTTTATTTATTCCTCCATGCTTTGCTTGAAAAGTATACATCCCTTACATCGACCTCTCTTCTTTGGATTTATATAAAACGCACTTCATCTGTTTAGTGCCTCGCACGCCCTAGGAGTAAATTACGTTACGAGGCACTAAATAATTAACATCATATTGTATATATCTATTATATCTGATTATATACTTTTCCTTTCTCTGACGCATCTTCCTTTTTTTTCATTATACTTGATCTTTGATGTTTCTGTAAAATGGAATTTGCGCCAAAAGCATCTGCCAACATTCTTCCATAAACCTTGTTAAACCGAATATAGAGTACAGAGCATGCACTTGCCAAACCAAGCAGCTGCCCGACCCATACTCCCAGCCCTTCAAGGTGGAAAATAAATCCTAACACATATCCTCCGCCAATGCCGACAACCCAGTACAAAACCAAGCAAATCCACATAGGAACAAATGTATCCTTAATGCCTCGCAAGCTGCCGTTAATAATAGACAGAATATAATCCACCAATTGTATAACAGCACCGATATATATGTAGCTTCTTGCCAGGCGCAGCACTTCCCCATAAGAAGCTTCACTTTGGCTTATAAACAAATTGACAATCTGTAAGGAAAACGCAGCAAAAGCAATTCCCAAAATAACTCCCATCACTGATCCTAAAAGTAAGTTTGCATTGAGAGTCGAGCGCACGCTTTTATATCGCTTCATTCCCACCTTGTGGCTCACCCTGATCGCCGAGGTAATGCCAAAAGCCATTGGAAACCTGCAGAGTACAGTCGTTGAAACAATTATGATTTGATGCGCCGCTAAGGTAGTCGTACCAAATCTCCCCATCATCAACGCTGCTGCAAACATCATACCGGTTTCAAGCAGATTTATCAGCCCTGCCGGTAATCCTATCCTGATAATCTCTCTGGCAGCATCCTTTGCAAAAAAAGTTTTAGATGAAACTTTAATATACTCCCTTAAATCTTTATGCCATAAAACATATAGGTAAAAACCTATACAAATCATCCATTGTACTAAAGCGGTGCTAAGGCCGATTCCCACAATCCCCATTTTCGGCAAGCCGAATCTTCCGTATACGAAAATATTATTGGCCAGTGCCACAAGAGGAATGGAAATCATCGAAAAAACCATGGCAATCCTAGGATGACCCAAGGAAGATGAAAACTCCAGCAAAGCAAAGAAAACCAATAGTGCCGGCAATCCCCAAATAACGGTATGCATGTATTCTATCGTTTTCCCAACAACTCCGGGTTCTTGCCCAAGAGAAACCAGAAAACCGGGAGCAAACCATAAAAGTATAATTGTCAACACACAAAATACAGCTGTGACACACAAACTGCTGTAGAAAACAATACCTGCTTTTAAACTGTTTTTCTCTCCATAAGCCCGTGCAGCCAGTACACCAACCGAGCTTAGAATACCTAACCCCACCGTAGCAAAAAAGCTATACAGGGAATCCGCCAGGGAACTTGCAGCTAAAGCCTCGGGGCCTAAAGTACCCATGACCAACGCATTTACCAGTGACATGCCTTTTTGTGATAACAACGCTGCCAGTAACGGACCAAAGAGTATTAATGTTTTTTTAAACTCAGCAAAATAAATTTTTTGTTTATACCTAAGTTTTATTATCATTCCTGTACAATCCTCTCATTCTAAATTATATCCAGTAAGACTGCCGTTGCCATGCATAATTGGGCAATTTCACAAAGGTACCTTCCTGAAAAATATTTTTCCATTTTAGCGGATAACCCCTGACATATAGCTCTGCAATCCCCTCATTTATACTATCCTCCAAGAATCTGCCCTTTTTCAGCGAGCTGATTACTGCTGCGCTTGGACATACGTCCTCCAAATGCATCTGATCCCACGTATCGGAGATATAAAAGCACAGCGAAGACCCATCGCCAACCTCAATAAACTTATCACTGCCCTCTTCAATCAGCGCTCTAATCCTCCCTGCAAAATCAATCATCCCCGTAATCTGCTGCTCCCAATACCTGGGTGAATATTCCCGGTAGACTCCCGACGAATCAATAGCAGTTGAATAGAGCGGGAGCTTTGCTTCACCCATTTCCACACGGAGTACTTCGGCAAAAGCTCCGTGATTTATAGCCATAAGAGGGCAATACAACCCCCTTTTTCCGGGTAATTCTCTGAAGAAATAGCCTTGCCTTTCCATTTCTTCTGCAACCTTTTCCATCTGTTGTACTTCACCTGATAGTGTCAATACCGTCGGTGAATTTACTGCTGCAATATAGGCATTACAATTATGCTCGGCAATAAATTCCTTTATTTCTTCCGATGAGGCCATAACATTGAACATCTTTCCCGTTGTCAAAACAGCCTCCATATGCTTTGCCCGGTCGTGAACCAACTGCACGGCAGTATCAAGCGCCAACATCCCTGACAGATATGCCGCCGCTACCTCCCCCTGTCCGTAACCTAGCAGTCCGCCGGGAGACACTCCGTTTTTCTGCCACAGCTTGTACAAGGCTACTTGAAAAGTAAAATATAAAACATCGGAAAGTATAGAATTTGTATAGATCATATCTAAAGTATCCGCTTCTATTACAGCAAGTATGGAAGCTCCAGTAATTCTATTATATACCATATCCACTTGCTGTAAAACCTCTACAAACAAAGGCATTTTAAATAACTGCAGCAAATCGCTGTTTGGCCACTTTTCATGACTGTCCGAAAATACAAACACAACCTTATCCGACTTTCCGTTAACGCTTTCGCCATAAAAAACATCTGTATTATTCTGCTTTTTGGAAATAAATTCTCTTAATTTATTCATTAAATCTTTTTTATCCCTGCAAAGAATCGCAAGACGGTGCCTCAAATGATCCTTCCGCTCACTCGCTGAGTAGCACAAATCATAGAAGCCAAGCTCCGGATTCTTTTCAATAAAGGAAAGATAATTTTCAGCATTTCCCTTCAGGGCATCTAAGTTATGCCCTGAAACAGGAAAGATACTGCACTGCAGCTGTTCCGTATCTATACGCTTTTTACCGTTTATTGCCTGTGTTGCTGCAAAATTCTCCGTACTTTCCAGAACCATGTGCAGATTGGCGCCACCAAGACCGAACGAGCTGATGCCCGCAATGAGCTTTTTGTTCTCAGGCCACGCTTTCAATTCGGTTTGTACCCTTATTGGCATGTTTTCTACGTCGATATTCCCGCCAAACTGCTTAAAGTGCAGACTTGGAGGAATTTGTTTCTCCTTGATGATTAAACAGGTTTTAATAAATGCAGCAATACCTGAAGCAGTTTCCAAATGTCCTATATTCGTTTTTACCGTGCCGACCATACAGTAATCTCCGCTTTTACGGCCTTCAGATACTGCGCCACTGATTCCATTCAACTCAATCTCATCACCCACCGGCGTTCCTGTCCCATGTGTTTCAATATAGTGGACTTCACCCGGCAATACACCGGCATTCCTGTAGGCAGTCTTTAAAAGCTCCCTCTGCGCATCGGCATTCGGATAAGTAAATCCTCTGCCATTTCTTCCACCGTGGTTGAAAGCTGCACCGGAAATAACAGCCCAGATGTCATTGCTATCCTCTATCGCTTTTTCAAGGGATTTCAGTATAACTACACCTATTCCTTCACCACGGACATATCCGTCCGCGCTTTCATCAAAAGCTTTGCACAAGCCATCTGGGGCAAGCAGCCGGGCCTTATTAAAAATATCTGTAAAATCAGAGGAAAGCAATAAATTGGCACCACCCGCCACCGCAACAGAGCATTCACCGCTGCAAATCCGTGTGTATGCCTCGTTGATTGCAATCATTGATGTAGAGCATGCAGAATCAACCGCAAAACTTGGTCCCCGGAAATCAAAAATATAGGAAATACGATTGGCTACAGCAAATGGTTGTGCACCCGACAATGAGTAAATATCTGCCGTATTCCGGGAAAATTGATACCCAAAATAGTCAGTAAACGAAACCCCTGTTCCGATAAAAATACCTGTATCGCTTCCTGCAAGGTCTTTTACTGCTATTCCCGCATCCTCAAAGGCCTCCCAAAGGACCTCCATGAGCAACCGTTGCTGCGGATCCATCCGTTCCGCCTCCCGGGGTGTGATGCCAAAAAAAAGCGGGTCAAACATATCAATATTATCTAAATAACCGCACTTGCACCTTCTATCAGAATCTTTCGAATGCCGAAAATCCAACTGCGCCCGCGATGCCGGTAACTCGCCTATCGTACATTTCCCCTTCACTAACAGATCCCAGAATTCCTCCCAGTTCTTTGCACCGGGAAAGCGGCAGCCGATTCCGACTACCGCCACTTTATCTTTTAGTATATTATCCCTCATATCAAACCTCATTTTTGTACATTATTAGTATACTGCTTATTTTCAGGCCTCACGGCTCTGTCTTATTTAACGTATACCTTCTTTTCTAGCTGACCGGTATGGTTTTTTTTTTCAGCCGGCGCTATGTCTTTTTGCGTGTGACCGGATAAACTTTCAATATAACGAGCCAGTCCACGAATACTTGGGTTGTTGAATAGCTCATCCAGCGGAACATTGATGTTGCATTCCTTCCGCAATCGCATCATCATCATTATTGCGTTAATAGAATGACCGCCAATTTCAAAAAAGTTTTCCTCTACCCCGATCTTCTCATGCCCCAATAAATCCCGCCATATCCCTGCGAGTTTTTGCTCTGTCTCACTTTCCGGATCTGTATATGTTTCCAAAGTAACCGCCGCATAAGAAATCATGTCTGAAGGCTCTTGAAACTTCTCAAGGTCAATTTTGCCGTTTTCGGTTTTGGGCATCGTTTCTATAAAAACAAAGTGAGATGGAATCATATACTCAGGAAGCTCACTGGATAAATGTGCCCGCAATTCGTTCAGAGGAATCCGCCCCTCTGCGGATAAATAAGCACACAGGTATTTCACACCGTTTGTATCATCGAGCACCTTTACCGCCGCCTCTTTCACTGCACTATGCTGTAAAATTCTGGCCTCAATCTCCCCAAGTTCGACCCGGAAGCCTCTTATCTTAATCTGACGATCCTTCCTGCCCAAGTATTCTATTGTACCGTCCGGCATCCATTTCGCAATATCACCGGTTTTATACATCCTTTCTCCTGAAAGAACAGGATTGTATACAAATTTTTCTGCCGTAAGCTCCGGATTATTAATATAGCCCCTGGCCAAACCTATTCCCGACACGCAAAGCTCACCCGCAACATTTATTGGAACAAGGTTTTGTGACTTATCCAGAATATACACTCCCATATTGGCAACAGGCGTTCCTATTGGAACCTTACACTGCACTTTATTTCTGTCCAGATTATAGCAGGTTGCATACACCGTTGCTTCTGTTGGGCCGTATATATTCACCAGAACCGTTTTATTTGTAAACTTATGGAATTTATTAACTGTTGCAGCACTTAATGCCTCTCCGCCCACGATAGTATATTTCAGGCTCTTCAAAGCATGAAGCTCCTGTTCTTCTATTGCATCTAAAAATGCATTGAGCATAGAAGGTACAAACACAATGTGAGTTACATTATATTTCCCGATAGCTTCCAAGATTCGCAGTGGATCTTTCTCTGCCCCCGGTTCCAGGATTGCAAGCCGCGCCCCCCCCGAAAACCAGGTATACACCTCCAGTACCATGCCATCGAAGCAATAAGCCCCCTTTAGGAGAACCGTATCGTTTTCGCAAGCAGGATATTGTGCATGTGTATATTCTACAATATTATATAACGATCTATGCTCAACCATGACCCCCTTCGGCTTTCCTGTCGAACCGGAAGTATAAATAACATAGGCTAAATCATGCCCGTCAATCTCCACTGCCAGGTCATTATCGTCATACTGCAAAGGTTCCGTGCTGTCTAAAACAATTGTCCTGACCGGTTTCGCACCATTTCTGCCTGCCAAAGCTTCAAATTTTTTCTGCACAAGCAGCAACTCTACACCGCAGTCTTTAAGCATGTACTCTATCCGATCCGCAGGGTAACCGGGATCGATCGGTAGATAGGCACTACCTGCCTTCAATACTCCTATAAGACCTAACATCATTTCAAAAGAATGTTCCATTATAACGCCTACGACACTTTCACGTTTTACACCGTTTTCCAAAAGCATTCGTGCTATTTGATTCGTTTTTTTGTTGAATTCCCGATAGGTAATCGCGCCATCATTCGAAATAAGCGCCGTATTATCCGGTGTTTTCTGCGCCTGTGCATATAAATGCGTTACAATATTTCTTCCTGTACTTTTCTCTTCCCCTTGTGAACGGAGATACGGCATGATCGTCTGGTTAAAGTTTTCTAAAATCTGCTGTTTTTCCTGTTTAGTTACTATTTCCAATTCTTTTATTTGTTTTTGAGGATTGTCCACTCCGTCCTTCATATAAATAATGAAGGAGTCCAACATGCGGTTTATAGTCTCAGCCGTAAATAAATCTGCACTGTATTGACAATCCAGAACCAACCGGTTCTGTGTCTCTATAAAATTGAAAAACAGGTCTTTATCAATGTAGCTGACTACGGATGATATGTAAATAGAAGTTTTTGCATCCGGTAAATCAGGAATATGCCCCATTTTGTCATAGTTAAACAAAATAGGCGTGATAGGAAATTTACTTACATTCAATAACTCCGGCCACAGATTCTTTACGCTTTTACACAGCTCTGGAAAAGAAAAATTCTGGTATTCAAAAGCTTCCATAAGATCTGCCGCAGTTTTCTCTAAATGCCCCGCAAAAGAACTCTCAGCATCAACCCCGGTGCGGACGGGAAGAATCGACGTATAGTGACCCATGAGCCTCTCCGATTCATCAGTATATCTGCCTGAGGTAGGCATTGCCACGATGATTTCATCACTTCTGCAAATCCGCTGCATAAAAGAAGTAAACAGAGAAAACAAAACCATATAAAGAGAAACATTCTTTTGTAATGCCAATGCAATCAACTTCCTATAGAGTGAATCCTCCAAAACGATTTGCTTGTCTGCACCGTGCTGAATCCTGCTTTTGGGTCTTTGATAATCATACGGAAGGCTGCAAGCAGGAACAGGCGTTTTAAACCTGTTCTGCCAATAGCTCAAATTGGTCTTTCTTTTTTCTTCCTCTTTTTCATCATAAGATAAAGCATTGATACTCTCAGATAACTGAGGGGTTCCGATTTCACAGCCCGCAGAATATATCTCCGCTATTTCCTCCAGAATGATTCCTAAGGAAATTCCATCCACAAAAATATGATGAGCTTTTAATACCAGAAGCTGCCTCTGTGGGGAAAGCTTTAGAATAATCGCCTCAAAAGCAGGTTTGGAAGAAAGATCAAAGGCTTGTTTATTATACTCAAATATCCACTGATCCACTGCTTCCTTTTGCCTTGCTGCCTCGTAGGAAGTAAAATCTACTACCGGAAGCTCACTTTTGAAAGTCGTATGTATTTTTTGAACGACCCTTTTCACATCAATCGTACTTCTTAATACCTCGTAGCGGTCAGTTACCTTTTGCAGCGCATTCTTCATCACTGTATAGTTGAAATCACCATCTATCTGCAAACTGAAAATAACATTATACGCACTGCCACCTTCTCCGTTCATACCGATTTGCGAAATCGCCCATAACTGCTTCTGTTCTTCGGTTAAGAATTTAATTTCTTCCATGGGGCTGTAGACAAGATTCCTTGGAACCGGTGTATCCGCAGGTAAAAAGCCTCCCCTGCGCAAATCCTCGGCACTTTCCTTGGCTGCCTGAATAATAAAATCAACATCTTCCTCTGTATGTGCCGTTGTAAGGAAGCAAAGACGCCATTCCCAGATATATACGCCTCTTTCGATCATATGATAATAGAAAAGATCCAGGTTTCCTATCATCTCAAAACGGAAAACCGATGCAAAATGAGAAATTCGAATGGGGATCTTGTTTTCTTCAAAATATGCATTCAGCGTTTTCGCCATGCGATCCGTCTTCTTATTCAAATTCTCCTGCAATTGGGGACTCTGCGCCTTCATATGCTTCAATACTGCATTGGCAACCGGAATCACCATTGGATGCTGGCAAAAAGTTCCTCCAAAAAATGTACGTTCCGTCTGTGGAAAGGACTGATCTCCATAGCTCCAAAAACCACCGTCAATTCCATCCAGATATTTTGCCTTTCCGGCAATTATGCCAATGGGCAGTCCACCCCCGATTGCCTTGCCGTACGTAGCAATATCCGCTTGAACGCCGAACAAGCCTTGTGCACCTCTGGGATGGCAACGGAATCCCGTTATCATTTCATCGAAAATAAGCGGAATATCCAGCTTCAAGGTTAACTCCCGCAGCTTCTGCAAAAATTCAGCCGGCTGCAGTAAGGGGTTTCTGCTCTGGACCGGTTCTACTATGACACCTGCCAATTCGTTGCGATGCTCCATAATCTTATCGAGTGACTCGGGCTCTCCATATTCAAGAATCAGCACTTCGGGAAGAACACTTTGGGGAATACCGGGCGTAACAGAAATAAGTGTCCCGTCCTCCATCTCAAATTGCCCTTCTGCTAACGTATAATCGGAATGTCCGTGATAGGAATGCCGGAACATGGCTATTTTGGATTTACCTGTAGCAGCTCTTACTATACGCAAAACTGCCATATTTGCTTCCGTTCCTGTATTAGCAAATGCCACACGCTCAAATCCGGTAAATTCGCAAATCATTTCTGCAGTTTCACCTATCATGGCAGATCGGGGACCCAACTGTACACCATTGTCTACATAGTTTTTGAGAGCCTCCATTATAAAATCCGGTCGATACCCAAACATATGTGCCCCAAAGCCCATAGTAATATCAATATATTCATTGCCGTCAATATCCCATAGTCTGTCGCCTTGGGTTTTAGCGCCGATAATCGGATACAGCATTTCCTTGACGGACATTCTGAATCCCACAGTAGCCTTACTGTCTGCCAAAACAGACCTATATTTTTGTGTAAGGCTCTTGGATTTTAGAGTTTTACGGTTATAACGCCGGATTAAAGCTTCCGAGTGCTGCTGCTGCTCCGAGGAATAATCTCTCATGGTCGTTTCCGGCTTAGCCGTTTGCCAGGATGCTTTCTCCTGTTTCTTCACAGGTGCCTCTCCTACCTCACGCTGCACCTGTTTTTCCTGTTCTTTTGATATTTCTTTCACAGCAGGCTTTTGTGGCATAGGTGCCGGATGGGTTTCTGTTTCAATTTCGCATTGTACTTTCTGTGCAGAATGTTCGGCAATATGTTTCGCCAGAGCACTTAGATTGTTATATTTTTCATACAATGTCCGTATGGTAATTTTAACACCATACACTTTCTCAATTTCACGGATAGCCCTAACCAAAATCATAGAATCTGCTCCCATTTCTAAAAACGGAACATCGGGATTGACTTGCTCTCTGCTAAGTCTTGTATATTTACCAATTAACCCGCAAAGTTCTTCTAAAATAATTTTTGCAGTTTTCATAGCTATTTGCACAACACACTCCGTTGAACCACGGAGTGTATGTGACACTCCTCTCTCCTCTTTATTTATGATCTGTTTTTATTTGAAAAAGCTATTCCAGTCCACCTTCACACCACTAACCCACAGCTTACAAAGAATATGCAGCAGATAAACAGTATCAGGCGTACTGTCATTCACATTTTTTAAGACTGAATGAACCACTACATTGGAATTGTCATCATTAAAAGGATGTTGATAGACAAAACCTGTCAAAGTCTGTCCAGGACCAATTTCTACAAGAATACAGTCTTTAATATCCAACAATTTTTGAATTCCTTCAGAAAACCGTACCGTTTCACAGGTATGTAAGAACCAACTGTGTGCATCGAAAATCTGACGTTCTGTCGCCCAATCCCCGGTAAGGTTTGATAAATAAGGAATTTGGGGCGAATGAAACTCGATATTTTCAAACGCTTTTTCAAACGCATTTTTAATGGGTGCCAAAAGAGGCGAATGAAATGCCCGATCGGTCGGAAGCCGGGAAAAAATCACATCTTTTTGCTCTAATTCTTCCTCCGCCCAGACAATATCTTTTTCAGAACCTGAAATCGTACAAGAGATGGGACTATTTTCCGTTGCCAGAAATAAATGGTCATTGGCGTTTATAAGCCATTCAATCTCTTTTTTGCCCTCAAGTACCGTAAGCATACATCCCGGCTGTAGTTTTTCAATCAGCAATGCCCTTTTGGCAATGAGCATCAATGCGTCCTTCTGCGATAATACGCCCGCCACTGCTGCCGCCGCATATTCACCAACACTATGACCTATCATCGCCTTTGGTACTATCCCCCATTTCATCAAAGTTTTAGCAAGACAGTATTCAATAACAAATAACAAAGGGTGTAAATACTTCGTCTTATTAATCAGGGTGTTTTCTGCTGATGCAGTTTTTGACTTGGAGAGAAGCATTCGTAGGTCAGATCCTGCTTGGGTGCAATCTCCCTCTGCCATGTCAATTTTGCAGTCCTTGTCCTCATCAAAAACAATTTTTTTTAAATCCACTTCAAGAATAGGCTCCAAAAAGCAACAGCATTCATCAAACAAGTCTTTGAAAAACGGAATTTGCTTATATAATCCCTCCGCTATATTCTTGTATTGGTTACCTATACCAGCAAACATAAATACGATAGGTTTTTGTTTCATTTCCCCCAATTCAGATAATATAGAACCCTCAAAAAGCAGCTCCGTTTTTTTTGTTTTTTCATTAAAAATAGCAGCTCCCCTGTAACGGCCGGAATTATCTCGTTCCGCCAGTTCAAGCGCCAGCTTTCTTACATTGTGATAGCTTGATAGAGTTTTGTTTAGTGCTTCATATTGTCGATTTATATCCTCTTTACTATCCGCGACAAGAAGCAGCGGAATGAAAGGATAAGTAGAATATGGCATCTCTGTCCTCCCTATATTAGTTGTAAAGCATTTTATATAACCGCTTCGCTCAGCAGCTTTCATGCTAAAAGGCTAAGTTTCTGCGTGTTATCAAATATCAGCCGGATATAATCAGGATAAGGCGGTATAGTTAAAAGATCATTTTCAAATATTACCAGTTCTCCGTCTTTATGCATCTCTTTAAATCCGGCAAATTTGTACGTAATATACATCATACGATTCCGATCCGTTGGAATAAATTCCGCCTTCAGCTTTTTATTTGCAGCTTTTGCCTCACGCATAATATGGTTGAGCAGAATTGTGCCTACTCCCCTTGACATTACACGGCAAGACATCAGCAATAGCTTCAATACCCATTCATCTTCCTTACATTCAACAAGAACTAATCCTATTTTTCCATAGGTCCCGTATTTATCTTCCAGCTCTGCAATAATCAGCTTATGGTTGCTTGATTTTTGCAGGGCCCTCAACTCTTCTAAAGAATAAGTATATCCCGTCGAATTAAGCTGGTGTGTTCTTACTGTAAGTTCCTCTGCCCGCTCCAGGTCTCCTTCTTCTGCACCGGAAATCGTTAACACCATCTCCAGTGAAGCAAGGAATTCCTCTTGTGTCCCAGAAAAAGATTCTTCCTCGTTTTTTCGCAATATATCATTTTGGTACATAGACCTTCGGAGTTTTGAATCTTCCGTAATGAAACGGGGATTCAACTCCGGCATATCAAGAATTGTGTCCAAGCATCCGGCATCAATACATAAGACCTGGGGCAAGACAAAGCTTACCTCGTCCCGCTCAGCAGCCTGATCATCAATAAATGCAAGTGTATCAATACCGATGTTAATAAGCTGCGCAATCTTTTTTATGGAATGGGACTTTGCATTCCAATTAATTTGCGGATATATAAAATATTCATCCAGCTTGAATTCCTTCAATTTTTCCATCGTATCTTCATAGTTGTTCTTGCTTGCAATGGATTGAAGAATTCCTCTTTCATCCAGTGTTTTTATTACTTCAACTACGCCTTTCCGCAAAGTAACCTGCTTGTCTTCCGATAATATTCCATCCCATAAAGTATTGTCTATATCCCATACAAGACACTTGATCTTTTTGCCTGTTTCCTCTTTGTTTTTACAGCTCCTGTCCGTCATTTCTTTCTCTCCCCGTACATTAATAATTTCTAAATGCATTGCTGGAAATCAATATCTCATGCATTTGGGTAGTACCCTCAATGATCTCCGCTATCCTTGCATCCCTCATATATCTTTCAATAGGGTATTCCCGGCTGCATCCATTGGCACCATGGATTTGTACGGCATCATTAGCCACTTTGTTTACCATAATAGAGGCAAAATATTTCGCTGTCCATACTTGCATAATGCTGTCGGGATCGCCAATATCCCTAAGATATCCGGCCTTTTGGCACAAAAGCCTGGCAGCCTCTGTATTTACCACCATCTCCGTTATCATTTTTTGAATAGACTGGTATTTCCTGATGGGTTGTCCAAACTGTATCCGCTCCCTTGAATATCGGATGCTTTGCTCCAGGCAAGCCTGGGCAATTCCTATACAGCCGCACGCAACGGTATAACGGCCGTAATCCAAGGAAGACAGGGCTACATGGGATAGTCCCGTACCAATTTTCCCGATTATATTAACTTCATCAATTGAACAATCTTCCATTTTGAGTTCAGCCGTCATTGAAGCTCTCATACCGACCAACCCGCCTAATGGCTTAATCATTAAGCCGGGTGCATCCCTCGGTACCAAAAACGCCGTAACTTTTCCTTCACACTGGGCAAAAATCAAAAATAAATCGGCAATTTGTCCCATTGTAATCCATTTTTTGGTTCCGTTTAAAATATATTTACCATCCGCCTTAATGGCTGTTGTCTCAACACTTTTGGCATCACTACCCACTTGAGGCTCTGTAAGTCCAAAGGCTCCAATCACCTCTCCCTTTGCCATACGCGGAAGCCAATAGTCTTTCTGTTCATCACTCCCCCATCTTTGAATAGCAAGTGCAACCATACCATGTACCGTAAGAATACTTCTTACGGAAGAACATGCTTTTCCAAATTCTTCGTTCAGCAGTCCGATAGTAATTGAATCCCATCCCATTCCGCCATACTCACGGGATATCATGGACCCAAGATATCCTTTTTCCGATATTTTCTTTATTACCTCACCAGGTATTTTCTCCTCCCGGTCAAACTGCCCTGCACCCTCTGCAATTTCATCAGTTACAAATTCCCGGAACTTTTCCTGGTGCTCCATTTGTTCGCGTGTTAATTCAATTCTCACTCTAACACCTCTCTTCCGTCTTATTACGCCACCCTCTTACCTTGAATCAATTGGTTAATACTATTGATGGAACTGAAATTTTTCAAATCCATATCAGTATTATCAACATGAATGCCAAATTCCTTCTCGATAAACATGACCAATTGCATGGCAAATAATGAATTTACAAACCCAAGAGAAAATATATCCTCGTCATCTTGTAGTTCGCGTTTCCTAAAAAACCGGCTCAAAAATTTCCTTATTTTTATCTTATCTTCTTCCATGCTGCAAACCTCTCTCTCATTTTTATCTTTTTTCCCATGTTACAAATATGCCTATGATTTTTGTCTTATCCTCTTCTATGCCGCAATCCCCCCCCTCATTCCTGTCTTATCCTCATCCATGCTGCAAACCGCCCTATTAATATTCATAAAAACCTTTACCAGATTTTTTTCCATGCAAACCTGCATCAGTCATTTTGCGAAGCAACGGGCAGCAACGGAATTTTGAATCCTGATGACTTTCATATAGAACTTCCAAAGACTTTACAACCGTATCCAATCCGATTAAATCCGCTGTTTCAAGCGGTCCCATTTTATGACCATAGCACTTTTTAAAAATTTCATCTATTTCCTCCGGGGATGCTACTCCATCCTGGACGATAAATGCCGCTTCATTCATCATCAGGTGCGAAATACGATTGGAAACAAATCCCGGAAAATCATTAACTACAATGCTTTCCTTACCCATCTTTTTCAACAGACCATCTGTTTCCTGTATTGTCTGTTCCGAAGTATGATACCCTCTAATCACTTCAACTGCCGTCATTAATGGAACCGGATTCATAAAGTGCGTTCCAATGACCCTTTCCGGATGGTTGTATACCGCAGCCACTCTTGTAATAGAGATACAAGACGTATTTACTAAAATATTGCAATTCTCTGGGCAAATACTATTTAACCTCTTGTGTACCTTTTCCTTTTCACCCCAATCTTCTATTATATTTTCAATGGCAAAACTTGCATCGTTCAATAAAGTTATATCTGTAGTAAATAAAATTTTGCCAAGCACCTCTTGTGGACTTTTTGTCCCTTCTGCTTTCTTAAAAAGGGATTGCAGGCGGACGGAGTTGTAGATCTCTTCCTTTGCTGCCTCCAAAATTTCTTCGGACAAATCCACCAAAACAGTGTCGAATCCTGATTGTGCAAGGTTCTGCGCTACCCCCCTTCCCATTACGCCTGCTCCGATAACTCCAATTTTTTCCATAATTACTCTACTCCTTTATTTTTTTTCAATTTATAGGACAACCGCTTCAAAATCAAATGTTTAAAATAACCACCAAGCTTGTCCTATTTTTGGGCGCAAAAAACTACACTCTTTTTATGCAAGTCCATTCCATAAAAGAGCTTACGAAATGCATTAAATATTTTATATATATGTTTTGCAATAAACATCTTACATTGAAGTTCAAATACTGCAAAATCATATTCCTTGATTAAGGCATTGTTTCCGGAGGAACAATGCCAATAGGTTGCATAATTCTTTCTTGAATTTCTTTAGTGCAACCTATATATTCATCCTTTCTTAAAAATATGCTTGATGTTTGTAGTAATATAAACCATTTTTTTAAACTATATCATAGTGTGTATGTTACATTTTGTAAAAACATGATGTCAAATTTATGTTTTTATTTTTTTTACATAGAATTTTAAAAAACCTCCTTTGCAGCAATATTTAAATTCCTTATATTGCTACAAAGGAGGTTCTGTTGCAATAACTTTACAATTTTTGCACCAGGGACCTAACTTTTTTATTTTCATACATTAAACTGTCAAGATGCTTGAGAAACTGTTGTGCATTAGTTTCTGATTTTAAGTCATAAATGTCATAACCGATACTAAAGTTAATTTTATAAGGAGTCGGGTTTTGCTCTCCAAACTTTAATACATTCATTTTCATTCTGTTAACGGCTTCGATCAAATCCGATTCCTTTTCAATTTCAAAAATTACTATGAACTCATCTCCTCCATATCTGCAAATCAAATCATCTTTGCCGAAACTCATCTCAAGTATTTCTCCGGCATATACCAGTGCCTGATCTCCGACTGAGTGCCCCCAAGTATCATTGATTTGCTTGAAAAAATCCAGGTCGAGCATAATACCTGCTAACAAGTTCCCTTTATTACCCCTTCTTGTACATTCCTGCAAATATCTATCAAGATATCTCCTATTGCTAAGACCGGTGAGATGATCTGTATATAGCTGATCATTTTGTATATTAAGAGAAACAATCAGCACAGATACTGTCATACCAATCCAAACAAGTGAAATGCCATAAAACGCAGTCTGTAAAATCCCTGCTATCAGAGGTGGAATTGCAAATATGACAAGCGGAATAAAATATTTTCTAGTAATTTGTTTCTGATTTATAATAATAAAGATTTGGGTATACATAAGATAAAAAAAACATAATGCAGCATAAATGATGAATAGTTTCCCCCTATGGTAGTAGTTATTTTCGTCAATGAAAAAATAATACCCCTTAAAGCGGCTTAGAATAGCTAGTACCGCATTAATACATGCCGGAATAATAAGCGGAATCAAGATTTTTTTTGTATTTTTTTCGTCTCTATAAACCTGATAACGCGCATATAGACTCCATATTATTAATGATACCGTAGTTAATATGTAACCGATTGTATTTAATATTAAACTAATCTCTCTTACAATGGCACCTGATTTACCATTCACTATAAATAGTAACGAATCAAGAACTAAAGCTAATGCATTGAAGCCTAACAATGCTAAAAAAAGCTTCTTACCAATCAAATGTCCACTTGCCCGATACTGTATACTCATGTATATTACGAACAGAATTGATAATGCAAAAAAATTAATTTCAATAAATAAAACTGTTACCATATTTTTCACCTAATTTCAATTGTCATATTTTTCATCATCAAGACTATTATAATAAAGATAAGTAATAGGTGCCAGGTAATAAGTACCAAGTGCAGTAGTTATCAAGTTATTTATGCATGCACCTATATCTGTTCAGCATATCGTTTATTGCTGCACTTGTACTCTTCCCTCCAATCCCTACCCATAGAAAAACCTCCTTTGCGGCAATGCTCAATATCCTTGCATTACCATAAAGGAGGTTTCGTTACAATACAATAACTTTATAACTTTTGCACCTGACACCTAATCGTGTTTTCTAATTGAATTGCAGTTCTTTCAACTACTTCCCGATTGTAAGGAAACCCAAGTCCGGCAGCTTGCAATAGTTCTTGATAGGATTTACTTCCGCCCGCAGAAAGCAAACGATGATAAGCAGCCCATCCTTCTTCTTTATTTTCACAATATGCTTGCCAAATTTGTAATGCACCCATCTCTGATAATGCATAAGAAATAACATACCTTGGAAACATATAGAGTGGCAAGCTGCTAAATATCAGTGCACCCCTTTTTATAAGCTGCAGCAGTTCATCAGGCAATGTACTAATATTCGGAAATAATCCATATTTCTCTCTAAGGGATAAATCCATCATCGAAAGTTCCTCTATGGTTGCATCAGGATGTGTATAATGCCAGCTTTCCAAACTATGTACTTCACAATAAGCACAAATTTCTCTTACTACTCCATGCAAGTGACTGAACACAAATCTATTCGCATCGTCACCAAAGTAGTCTTCTGCGTAATCGTATGTCAATAGTTCCATTGTTTTTGAAGGAATTTCAGCAATATCTGTTGTGCCATCAACTAACTTATCTAAAGGCAAGTTACGTGTTGATAAATATCCTTGCAATGCATGTCCCAATTCATGCGTAAATACCATTACATCTCTCAGCGTTCCATCACAATTTGCAAAAATGTAGGGCGCCTTTAACGGCGAACCAAAGAATGTGCAAAAGCCCATTCTGGAAATCTTTTTCGGTGATCCTTCTACATCCATTAACTGATGTTTCAGCATAAAATCATAAAATGCTCCAGCTTCAGCAGAAAGTTCATGATACATCTTATTTGCCGCAGCAAAGAGTGAGTTCAAATCTCCCTTAGGCTTAGGATTTCCCTCAGGAAATAATATATTAGCATCCCAAGGCTGAATCTGATCTAAACCTAATCTCTCTGCTTGCTTTTCACGCAGCTTACGGTAGAGTGGAACAATATAGTTCTCTACTTCAGAGCAGAATGTTGTAAGTTCCTTTTCTCCATAATCTTGTCGTCCGTGCGTTAAATTTGCATAATCCAAATAGCTGTCAAAACCATTCTCTTTGGCAATCTGATTACGAAGCCCGGTCACCTTTGACAAGATTTCGGAAAATTCATCTGATTTGTCTGCAAATCCAGTAAATTCAGATATCAAGGCATCATATCTCAATGCACGGTCGGGATTACCTAAGTCAACCGATATCTCAGATTGCGTCACTTCTTTCCCACGCAGATTAAACCTCATTGTTGCTACTAACTGTTGATATACAGCATTACAATTTTCATCTTTTGCTTGGAGTTCTTTGCCTTTTTTCCGTACGCAATTGTTTCGATAAATAATCCGTCTGAATTCAGATCCAAATTCACTATTTATCTCATCTGCGAACGGAGATGTTAAAAGTGCATCTTCCCAAGCAGATTCATCAATCATTGCGGCTGCCTGCATCACTTCAGCAAACTCCGCCTGCATTGCCTCATTGCTTGCATCGTGATATGTGCGGCAATAATGCATATAAACCATGTTTTTTGACTCAGTGGAAGCGATATCATATTCATAGATTGCTTGACGCACAGTACTATATGCTGTTGCATGTTTTACACAGTCTGCCAATTCATTAATACGATTTTGAAGTTTATCAAAATCCGGGCGAACATATTCCAATTCCGGGAATGTCCATGTGTTTGAGTTCATAATAGTTTCCTTTCTCTCCAATCCCCCACCCATAGGAAAACCTCCTTTATTAAGGTGCCAGGTGCAGTAGTTATCAAGTTATGTAAATAATTCACAGTAATAACTTTATAACTTTTGTACCCGGCACACAATCTTATTTCAATATGAATATACCTTTTACCGGATTATGATCGCTGTTTTGGAAATTGAGATCATATCCGGTTACTTTTTGTATTTCTACATTAGGAGATACCAGCATACCGTCGATTACAGCGACAAAGTTGACGTCTTTTTGATAGGCTTTGTCGTTATTTCTAACTGTCGGTATTGATTTATCCACTGCCCATGCAAATCCCTCTGGTGTAAAGTCTTCCGGTAGTTTAACACACCAGTCTGGCCTTACACCTTCCCATTTGAAAAGCTCAGGGTCAGTACAGGGCAACTCATGGTTCCAATCACCACCGACGATGACATAGTTGCCTTTTTTATATTCCGCCAACATATGATTCTTCATATAGGTCAGCTGTACTTTTCTTATCTTTCCGCCTTTGTCATATGCGGAAAAATGCGAATTGATCAGTATCAATTCCTTACCACCTTCTACCGGCAGCCTGTTTTCGATAAAACATCTGTCCAGTTCAGCCAGTTGTCTCGGCCAAGCCTCCCCTCCCGGGAACTGGTATCGGACAGCCGATTCAATGAGATATCTAGAAAAAGTTATTATGCCGCCATTTACGGAACCCATCGGATGCGTAATCGGCACTGGCACCCAAGCCACCTTATAGTTGGTTGCAAATGTATTGGTGTAGTCCTGAAGTTTCTTCTGCAGATAGTCCAGTTCATTTATCTTATAGCTTCTGGACGCTTTGATATCTACTTCCTGAAGTAAAATCATATCCGCGCTTTCTTTTGTTAGAAAATCTGCAATGTTTTCCAAATTAGTCTGTGTTTGCTGACGGCTCCTGCTGCGAGACATGGTTCCTCCATCCATAAAGAAATCTTCCCCGGCATCCAATCCGCAGTAACCAATATTAAAGGTCATAACAGACACGGGAACACCTTTTTTTATAGGCTCTCCTTGTCTATTGTTAATATCCAGTTTAATAGCTTCCTGTGGCTTGTAATCCGTTACCGACATGTAGCCCAAATACAAGCATAATATTAGGACTGATGCAGCAATAGCTAGCACTATCCCTATTAACAATTTACGAAGCAATGTAATCCCTCCCCCTCCACGTTTATTCTATTATCACATATAATCACCATAAAATGCCAGATGTAAAATGGATATTTTGTTATATAATTTCGATAAAAAACGACTTCACAAATAAAGTCGTTTTAACGATTTAGTATTTTATTATTGTTTTGAATTGCTCCTTAGGTACTGAATGCGGATAATCAAGCTAGCTGGAATGAACCTGAAAGAAAACAGCTCAGGCAAACATAAAGGCAAGACCAGGTTATCCAAAAGAGGTCGTAAAAGGCATCGTCATTCATTGTTCAAGGTGCTCAACTTACAAGGGGTAGTGGGAGCATCCGCATGCTTATCATGGTTTCTCAAAATAAACCCTAGTATTATATGGATTAATAAGTTTAATTTTATTTATTACAACTTATAATACTAAATTTCAAATAACTTTTTATAGGTCAGCAAATTACCCATTATCGTATCACTCGAAATATATTTCCCTGTTAAGTTTCTTCCACCTTTGCCTAAAACTATTTTCACAGAATCAGGTTGAACATTTACTATTGGAACAATTATCTCTAATTCGTAATGACCAGAAGGCAATTCGTTCTTTTCTGGATTAGAACCTTTTTTGTATACTTCACTTTTAAATCTACCAGCGCTTTCAACGTTTACGCTTGAGCTTGCACGATAGTTCAGCTTTGAATTTGAAATAGTTATCATTAAATGTGTATGTTGAGGCAATGTTGTAGTTCCCTGAATTTGTACATATTTTTGTTCTGGTCTAATGACTTCAAAAGTGAAATCAACTTCTAGCGCTTTTCCATCTTCAGGAGCTAACGGAACCATTGATTCTGGAAGAGAATAAAATTTTCCCAGCAACAACTCTTTACCATCAAATAAGCAGTTAGTGTCATCAATTTTAAATCCAATATTAAGGTGCCAGGGAAAGCTCCGAAAAACTAAAACTTTGAAATAAATATGCAAATCAAAAAATAATTATGCGATACAGAGGGGTTAGGGCGACTTAATTCCTTCATAATTCCATAAATTGCTTCGTTCCTTACATTGAATATAGTATAATTAGCTACTTTAGGGTCAAACGGCTTGGAGAAGAGGACTTTGAAGGATTCTTCAATGAAATAGTTAGAAAATGCATTGAATACGATATAGTTAGATCTAGAAGATATTTAATTGATACTACAGATGTAGCAGCGAATGTGAACTATCCTTCGGATAAAAAACTTATATGTGAGGCATATAGAAAAGTCATAAAAGAGATCCGAAAGTTCAATGAAACTCTGTCAGAGCAACAGCTAATACAGTTTGAAAGCGAGATTGAAGACCAATACAAGAAAGAAGAGAAGGTCAGTGTAAAGAAATATCTGCAAATCGCACGTAAATATGCTGAATATCTATATCTTAAGACCTATGATAAGCTTCAAACAAATGAAAAATATCAAGATGCCTTTGGTATACTGTGGGATATTATAGACCAGTATACAAATGGAAAGAAAGATAAAATAGTAAGTGTGGTAGACCCCGAAGCAAAGATTGCACACAAATCACCGGGCAATATAAAAAGAGGATATAAAGATCATATTATCGTAGATGAAGATAGTGAAATTATATTAGCCTCTGCACAAACGCCTTTTAATGTAGGGGATGAGAAAAAGCTTGTAGAACTCATAGAGAAAGTTGATAATAATTTAGGTTTAAAGCCAGAAGAAATCACGGCAGATAAAGTATATGGGACTTCCAATAACCGTGCTTATTTAAAAGACAACAGCATTATATCCAACATAGATTTTTATGAAGAATCTAGTAAAGAATCAAGCTTTTACAAGATAAGAGACTTCATTATTTCAGATGATTTAAAACAAATAACCTGCCCAAACGGAATCACTTAACTTGTACCCCAGGCTTAGGCTCACGGGGACTGGTACCGCATCCCCTATCGAAATATTAAGAAACGATTCTAATGCCATTAAACTATCAGAAGATACTAATTTTTGTAAAAACATCATCAGTTAGTTTAGTATCTGATTCTTAACTAAAAATGATGGTTAACACAATGAAAAGAATTGACAAGATATTTGAACAAGATAACAAAAACTCCCCATGAAGTTGGATTTCCCAATCGTAAGAACTGGTACATCAAAATCGTTCAAGAATGGGTGAAAAACACTTGGGGAGTACAGCCACCGTGGTGTTGCTGAAGTACTATATCGACTAGAACTTAGTTTTACAAGACCCACTTATACGATGGCAAAGGCTGACCCTCAAAAACAGGAGCAGTTCAAGCAGGATTTTGAGCTTTTAAAAAAACTTTCTTGACGGAAATATTAACCATATTATATTCGAGGATGAGTCTATGATTCGTGACTACCAGGCATTGCAGAAAACATGGTTTCATAATAAAGCTCTATCCTACAGGCAAAATTGTTATGATACTGGATAATTCCCGAATTCACCATGCTAAGCTACTTGAATCATTTTTACTGGAGCATGAACAACGTTTGAATTTCGTCTTTTTACCACCCTACAGTCCTAAATTGAAACTGATCGAATATAGTGCCCCCTTGTCCCGTCTACCTTCAGTAGTTTGATAGAATAGCCTTTATCAATGCCTCCAATCCTTACCCGTAAAAAAGCCTCCTTAGTAGCAATACTTAATATCCTTATATTGCCACTAAGGAGGTCATGTTACAATAACTTTATAACTTTTGTACCTGACAAATATTCTTATCCTGCTATCCAGATTGGTGCGGTGACTGCGGCACAGGTCATCTCTCCATTGCCATTGTTTTCATTATATTTAGTTGATGTTATTTCAACAAAAACATAATTTACCCCATTAAGCCAATCTGCTGGTATTAGATAGTTAGAAACAGTATTTTCAGACAGAGTAATGTATTTTTCATCATATGAGTGATCCGGCTTGATTGTATATCCATAGAGCTTAACCTGCATTATATTATCATCCCAATCGGATAATTTCGATACTGACAGGTCAAAATAAAGCATATCACCATATCTGTTTATATCTTCGCCCATTATACTAATCTCATCCCTATTATTTTTAAGACTGAAGCCTATATTGAGATTAGGAATCCTTGTGGCATATACTCGACGTGCAACTAATGCGTCCAAAATACTATCCTTCGTATTTTTATCTGCAGCAACAACAGTCCTGATCCTGGCGTAATTTGTTCCAATAAGATCAGCGCCATCGTGATTATCACTGGTAGCAGTAGGAGCAACTTTCCAGCCATAGGCTAAAGCTTTCCTATAGCACTCAACCCACTCTTTATCTTTATTGTCATAGGAAACAGAAAATACTTCTATAAGTTTAAATGGCTCCATGCTGCAATTTGCAACTTCATCTGTTTTAAAATAATTAAAGCCTTTACCACCGCTGCTGGGATGATTAAATTGTACCACCAAACGTTTGTTAGTATTATATTCATCGGAAGCCCATTTATAGAAATCCTTCCTGCCAGTAGGATTATTCACCCATCTCCCGTTTTCCCCATAATATATTTCTTTTTTTTCTCCTTTATCTACACCAAAGACATTAAAGTGTGCAATTTCATCCGGAACATTCTCATGTTCATATTCATTCATTGCTATACCTCCAAGGGAATATTCGTATCCCGCTAAGGCAGAAAAATTATAGCTATGCTTTGAATCATCAGAATCTTTTTTTGTTTTCTCCCAATCATCTTTTGAAAGAGAATAATCATGACCACAGTCACTGTCTTTACCGTCATTGCCGGTATATCTGCAATATCCATAGAAAGCTGTGTTTTCATAGCCCCAAATACCAAAAGTGTGATCAGAGATACCGCAAAAATCATAGCCATAATCCTGATATATGTTAAAATTATTATGAGGATCTTCAATATAAGTGCCGATTAGTCCGCCCCAATATGCATCACTCCAATATGTATGGCAGTGCAACTCACCTCTGAACAGTTTTAAATTGTCATAGCCGCGAACATTGCCTGCCAGATAATTGTTGGGTGTGTAGGTTGAAATATCCATATCGTCTGTATAATCATCATATACAGATATCCCACCTGCATTATGGTACTCTGCAGACAAATCAAAGAGTCCTGGACCATATAAATTAAAGGGTTTGCATCCGGGGTATGTACTATTCAATGTAACCTTCAGATTGCCTGTAATCAATACAGCGGATAACTCCCGATCTTCTATACAGTGCTTTCTGCCGTCATCAGCATTCCAACACCAGCATGGGTATTTTGAATTTCCAAGATTTATACATTTAACGTGTTCATCTTTATAATCACCGCTCCTAAAAAGATAAACAGCAGGTAAATTAATATCAAATGCACGCATGGAAACAATAGAGTTCTTCCAACCTTCCCATTCAGTGCCACTTGCGAAATCAATATACACATCCTCTTTTTCAGCAATAATTATTTTGTTGTCTTTGGAATAGTCGGCTCCCTTGCATAACTGTGCAATATAGCCCGCACTAATTTTTATGGACGAAACTTGCTTACTCCAGTCAGAGTCGCCCAATTTATACTCGGACAAATCATGGACACTTGTAGGGAACATTGTACAGGTTCCTTTGAAATCATTTTGAGAATAGCAGCTAAATATATTATGGTTATTATGTACCTTTATGGAGTTACCTGTATAACCCAAATTTGTAATAATACATGGTCCTTTATATATTGTGGAGGTTCCAGTCCAGTTACCTGACTCAAATATTTCAACGGTATAACGAGGATTTACCTTAATCGATTTAATGGGTTTTAGAGGATTTTCATATAAAGCAGAATTAAATTCACCTGTACCAAATTGCTGGGTATCCCCTTTAAATTCTATATCTGAATAAGTTTGAATTCCGAAATTATAGGTTACCTCCACAGATCTAAATTTATCATGCCAATCTTGATCCTCTTTAGCGAGATCACTTATCTCTAAGATTGTTTGATCACTATTTGTATAAGTCTTATAATCTCCCTCGAAATGTATATCAGTAAAAAACGTTAGGGTGCAGCCTGGCATAATCTTCATTGAGCTAATTTCCTCATCAATAAAACCATCTTTACTAAAGTTGCTCATATCATTATCGATAATTACCGAATCACCCGTAAATCCTTTCTCTTTGTAGACTATAGCTGCACAAGTGGTATATGTCTTAATGGAAGACATTCCAAAGCCCCAGCATTTTTTATAATACTTTCCGGTTTCATAGACCCTCTTGTCACCTCCAAATTCGGCATGCTTATATACTACTGAATAATATCCCTGTGCTACCTCCATTGACTTAACTTCATCATTAAAGTCTACATTGTCCAGATGTTCATAGTTCTCACCTGTTCTAACTACTAATGACCTTCCGTCTAAATTTTCCCCGGAATAAAGTGTTACTGCAGTACCCATGTTAATTCCCCCATCATTTTTGAGGTTGTGTCAAAAGTTTGGTAAAACAATTAACCTCAACCCTTTTATTTAACTGATTTATGCCCAATCTCCGGTGCTGGCTGCAGGGCTCTGGAACTTAATCTTAAGATAACCACAAAAATACCCTGATATGTTATATAATAGCATGTCAGGGTATTAAACCGCAATAATGTAACTTTTTTCTACTCCACAGTCACACTTTCGACAAATTCTTCGGCTTCTATAGGTGCCAGGTGCATTAGTTATCAAGTTATTTATGCATGACACCTATAGCTATTCAGCATATCGTTTATTGCTGCACTTATATTCTTCCCTCCAATCCCTACCCATAGAACAACCTCCTTTGCGGCAATGCTCAATATCCTTGCATTACCACAAAGGAGGTTGTGTTGCAATAACTTTATAACTTTTGTACCTGGGAAACAATCCTATACATGATTACTGCAATTTCTGCTCTTGAAGCATTTTCACAAGGATTGAGCCGTATACCATCTCCTTTTACGATTCCTTCTTTAACCAGGGATGCAATACTATCCGACGCGTAAGCCGCAATTGCATAAGTATCACTATAACCGCTTAAATCCGAAACATCTCCTCTTAAAATCTGTTTTTTAGCTGCCCTCAAGGCTCTGCTCGCCAGAACCATCATGTCCTGCCTGGAAATCGGGTCGTCAGGATAGAACATGTTATTTCCAACACCGTTTGCAATGCCCAATTTTTTAGCGATAACAACATCTTCATAATAGTAGGCATCTGAATTCACATCGTCAAACTTGGTAGTCACTTTGGCAGTTAAACCTAATGTTCTTACCAGAAAGGCTATAGATTCTGCTCTTGTAACCTTTTTTGCAGGGCTGAAGGTGTTTTCGGCCGTCCCTTTTATAATTCCCTTGGAAGCCAATACCTCAATTTGCTTCTTAGCCCATGTATAATCTGCTATATCGGAGAATGTTTTTTGTAAGAAAGCTACTGCGTATTTACTAAAGTGGGTGACTGTAAAGGTTACTGTGCCGGTGGCAGAATCATACCTGCCGTTTGGTACAGGGGAGGTTTTGCCTTCTTCATCAATATACCATACAACAATGTGCTCCAAATCCTTTAATTCATCGGCAGATGGCACATATGGAACAGCTATGCTGACAGGCGCATCCGCATTGTTCCAGGAGATTGCCTTGCCTCCTGCCACGACATCAATTTCAATGACTGGCCTGTCCCCTATTGCAGTTCTTGTAGCAGCGTCCAGCTTTGATGTATCTGCAAGCCCAAGTGTCAGCCCGATATTTTTTGCTCCGGAAACTTCACTTGCCCTGAACATATTGCTCGGAACAGTAATCATACCGAATTCTGTCTTGATTTCAACTTTCTTGTCTACAGCAGTTGAAGCTAATATGTTCGCAGGTAATTCCTGCGTATATTTTTGGGCACCGTCTACCTCAGGTATTTCCAATAATACTGTTTTAACACCGTCAGTACTTTCCTTTATGAGCTCAAAAGCTTTGGTCAAGGTATCAGCATCTACAGATACGGTTGCAGTACTTGTTGCGGTATCCAGCTTGGGTTTTGCCATGTTAATGGTAGCACTACCGTCAGCATTGAGCTTAGTATTATTATTATTATTATTATTATTATTATTATTATTATTATTATCATCATCATTATTATCGTCATTATCATTATCATCATTATGTGAGTTATCACTCTGTACGGCGTTTGTAGCTTCACTCAGGGTAGGTGTACCACTGGCAGGGGCTGTAGCAGTCCTGGGAGTAACCTCAAATTTCAGATGTTTGTTTACATCGCCTGCTTTAACAACATACGTTTTTAAAGCTGCACCCCCAATTGGACTGTATACACCGTCTTTTTCAGAGGCACGCAGCCATCTGTATATTGTCCCCGATTCGGCATTTCCGTCTACATCATAATACTGGTATATACCAGTTAGGGTGTCGCCTGCTTTCGGAATGCCCTGAACAGTCACATCGGTCATTTTATTTTCAGTGAATTTTACATCATCCAAATAGAGCGTACCTGATGTATTATCAATTCCAGGCTGGATAAAGAACAATATTTTCGGAACATTTGCAAGTTCACCGTTAATTTCAGCCAGGTTCCAGGTTATAACTTCCCATGAGTTTCCATCAGATAGAGTTATCCACTTTTCCTTATTTGTTCCATCAAATTTAATAAGCAGCTGTCCCTGGCCGTAAACTTTCACATTCATTGCACTCATCTTTGTTAAGTCTATTTCTTCAGCATCAGCGTAAAATGTTGCCCAGCCAAAGCCTTTTTTGTCATATTGAACCTCAAGGGCATTTCTGCCGTCTCCTGTAATGGTGCTGTCAGTCCCAAGGGCATACACACCGTCTCCGTTATCTGCCCACGAGGTAATGGAATTTCCGTCAAAGTTATCAAAAACTGTTTCTTGCTGTTCATACCGTCCTATTGTTACGTCGTATGCAATAGGTGCAATGTTTTGCAAGACCTGTACTACCTCATTTGTTGACCTGCTCAGAACAGGCTGTCCGGTTGTAGGCTCCACCACAGACTTCGGGGTTACCTCGAACTTCAAGTATTTACCTATGTCACCTGCCGCAACTGCATATTCTATTGAGGTTGCACCTGCTATCGGTGTATATTCGCCATCCTTAGAGGAAGCCGACAGCCATCTGAATGCCGTATCACCTTCAAGGTCGTTATCGGAGTCACTGTATTCATAATATCCCTTGAGAGTATCTCCAACCGCCGGTATACCATAAGTGGTTACATTGACTTCTGTTCTGGCTATTAATTTTATATCATCCAAATAGACGGCTCCTGCTGCAGTTCCATTGTCCGGCTCAGCAAAAATGATAAATTTCATACCGCTGACGCACTTATTCTTCATGACAGATATATCCCATTCCTCACTCTGCCATGTATCTTCGCTTTCCAGGTCAACCCGTTTTTCACAAGCACCCTCTGACGACTCCAGCTTAAACAGCAGTCTTGCCGCATCTCCGCGTACACTAAAAGACATACTATCCGCATTCTCAAATACCTGAGGGTTATCTACTAAATCATATACATAACCCCATGTGCTTTGTTCATTTTTGGTATATTTAACATTAAGAGCCTTTCCACCGTCCGTCGTGGCACTATTATCATATCCCACGGTATAAATACCGCCATCGTTATCTATCCATCCGATATCATTAAAGCTGTCAATCACTGTCTCAACCAGCCCGTTTCCAGGCTGCTGCTTTACAAGCACCATATCATCCAGATAGAAAGTGCCTGTTCCTTGAGCCTGGCCGGGTGCCGCAAAAATCAGGATCTTATTTACATCAACCAGACTGGTTTCAATTTGTGAAATATCCCAGGTAATATCCTGCCATCCGCTGCCGCTCTCTACCGAGAATGATTTTTCAAACGCCCCATTGGATGTTTCAAGCTTGAGCAGGAAATTGACCGTACCATATACCTTCGCATATACGGCCTCATATGTTGTGTAGTTTCCCGGGTCAGCTATTTCAGAAGAGAAAAACGCCCATTCATGTCCATCTTTATCGTATTCAACTTTTAGTGCATTTTTGCCGTCACTTGTAGCGCTGTTATCGGCACTGATGGTATACACACCGTCTCCATTATCCTCCCAACGGTTGCTATCCAAATTATTTCCGTCAAAATCATTGAATACCGTTTCAGAATCAGATAATTTGGTGATTGTGACATTAGCTGCTGTGGGTGCGGTTCCGGTTAACTCTGCAACCACTGCGTTACTCGCAGCGCTTTGTACCGCTTCACCGACAGCCGGCTCCACATCTGTCCTGGGTGTTATCTCAAATTTTAAGTATTTGCCGATATCGCTTTCAGTAGGAATATATGTATCGGATATAGCTCCAGAAATGGGAACATAGTTTCCATCCTTACTAGATGCACTAAGCCATTTATATGTAGTCCCTGCCTCAACATCTCCATTGGCATCATAATATTTGTAGCTTCCGATTAAATTTTGCCCAACTGCAGGTATACCGCTGGTAGTTACATCTGTTATGGACGTTTGTACAAATTTTACACTATCCATATAGAATGTCCCTGTCGCTGTCTCGCAGTCTTGCCCGGTTGGTTCAACAAAAACCAATATTCTTTTTACCTCGTCCAGGTTATTAACAAATTGGGAAACATCCCATGTAATTTCCTGCCACTGTTTTGTACCAGCCTCTATCCATGCTTCACACAACCCTACCCACGGGTTGCTCAGGTTCGGATCATATGATTCGAGCTTAATCAGAATCTTAGGATTTCCGTATAGTTTGACTTTGAAAGTATTTGCCGCTGAAAAATCCTGCGGAGTAGTAAAGGTATAGCTGGAGAATGCCCATGCAAACCCGTTCTTGTCATACTCAATCTTAAGCGCCTTGCTGCCGTCCCCTGTTATGCTGCTGTCCTCAGCCAGCGTATATACCTGATCTCCTGAATCACTCCATCCACCGTCTATCTTATTGCCGTCAAAATCATCCACAACCGTTTCGACAACAACCGGCTCTTTTGTAATGGTTACATCTGATGCCACAGGTTTATTTACCTGAATAGAACCAAATACCTCACTTACTGCAGGCTTTCCGGCAGCAGCTACACCAGTTTGGGCGTCAGGCACTGTTTTGGGAGTTACTTCAAATTTAATAAATTTACCAACATCCTCTTCCTTTACTACATAGGTTTGGGATGTTGCTCCGGGAATAGGCGTGTATTCCCCGCTTGCCGTATCGGCTATCAGCCAACTGTAAGTTGACTGTCCTTCCTCTCTTCCGTCGGCATCATAGTAGTCGTAGGACCCTTGCAAGGTTTCACCTACAATAGGCTTTCCATCAATAATGATGCTGTTTGCAAGCACTCCTTCCAGTAAAAATTCCACATCATCCATGTAGAAGGTTCCTGTGGAGGACACGTTACCGGGGTCTACAAAGAATAATATCTGGTTAACTCCGTTCAGTTCACTCTTGATTGCAGTCAAATCCCAGTTAAGTACCTGCCACGTATTTCCTCCATTCAATGTAAATGTCTGTTCTTTTGTACCCGATGCTGTCACAAACTTTACCAGAATGGAAACATTTCCATAAATCGCTGCTTTGAACGCTTTTGCCTGTGTCAGGTCAAGATTATTTACAGCAATTTTAAAGGACGGCCATTCAAGGTTGCCCTTGTTATAATCCACTTTCAAAGACTTTATTCCTGTATTGGAAACAGAATCCGTCTCTGTAAACGTATAAACGTTATCTCCTCCATCCTGCCAGCCGGAATGGATTTTGTTTCCTTCGAAATCATCTGCTGTTAAAGTACCGATATTTGTAAGTCCTGCTTTTTTCATTCCTGCCTGAACATACTTGTTTTTCATGAAATAGTTCCACACAAGGCCTGTGCGGTAGTTCTCAATCATCAGCAGTGTAATCCCTTTGTCAATTCCGATTACATCCTGTCCGTACCAGGCCGGAGCAACATCCAGGTTATATGCATCCTTAAATCCGTAAGTCCCCCATAAATTTGGATAATTGCTATAATAATTCTGCATTGCTTGAATGGATTCCTGAGGAGTGAATACTATAGAACCTGCAGCGCCTGCCGGAGGAACTGTCCCATCTGTCATATGCTGGTCGTTATTAAACCCGGATGGTGCACTGCCGTATAAGCCCTCATAACCTTCAGGTCCATCAGAGGCGGTTAGCCCCCAGGAGTTTGCACCTAATGTCGTATATTCATCTGCATTATCAATACAAAACTGCCTGTTCACTTTAGTCGCAATAACTGAATTTCCCCACCAGTTCACATCTTCTTTATCAATTTTGTTTCTCATATCAAACCATGCGTATGAGAATTGATGGGTAAATAGTGAGCCAAACCAGGAGTGGATAAATTCAGGATAGTCGCCGTAGGACTTGTGGTCTCTTGTAAAATGGTAAAACATGTCTGCATTCACCGGATGAGTAGGAGATGCCGAGCCCAAAAAGTACAGCATAAATTGTTCTGCGTAAAAATCCCACCAGCCGGAAAACCCGTTTTCAGGAGAATAACCCATATGAAACTGATTTCGGACAGGATCCCTGTACCATTCCCAATTTACTCTTTCATATAACTGCTGCGCTTTTTCTTTTATTTCTCCACCGAAGTATTCTCCGGCAACAATGGCTCCATTGACTGCTATAGCTGTATCAATTATAGATACTTCACTGCTGCGCGTCCTCTTTGCTGTATCCATATCCAGAAAGTGAAAAAAGAAGCCGTTAACGTGTTCTGCATTATTTAACAAGGTATTGAGGGTGCCAAGCACCCTTTGAGATGCCTGTTCAGAAGTAACCCATCCTTTTTCTGCACCGATTACCAGAGCCGTAAGACCGAAACCCACCGAAGCAACGCTTGAAATACCCGGATCACCGGGCGCTCTGTCGCAAATCAGTCCATATCCCGGGCTGTTTGTGTCTGTTGTTGCCTCATTCCAGAAAAAATCAAAGCTCTTTCTACTCTCTAGTTCCAGCAGTTCATCATCCGATAGTGCTTCTTCAGCAGCAAACACTGCCGTATCAGGAAGAGTACAGCTGAAAAAAAAGACAAAGACTATAACAAATGCTATATAACGTCTAAAACTACTTACCCCTTGCATAATGTGAAACCCCCTTTTTAAAATTTGTTCCCTGGCCATCTGCTTTTAAGCTGCATTACACCCCCTCATATAATAAATGTCGGTGTTCAGCAATGCTGAACTTTGAGTGTCAGGTGCACAGGTTATTTAATTTGATAAGCATAACAACCTCCGAGTTTGTTACTTATTTGATATTTTAAGAGAGTTGTATAATTAAATAACATAATACCATATAATTCCATATAATTCCACAATATACCATCATTGGGTAAAAATTTCAGTAAAAAGTTTGACACCTTTGTTAACTAGGTGTACAATAAATTTGGTGATAAAATGGAGAATGATAATGTACGTGAAATTATAAGTTTGTATTTTCAATCCATGGAGACGTTTAAAAATTTGGAGAGTACCCCTCGAGATTTTGGAAGCGGTGATTTGCTTTATAAATCCGAGGTACGTACTCTTTCGGCAATAGGACACAATTCAGGGATAAATCTCACATCTCTGTCTGTAGAAATGAATGTGTCTAAAAGTGCTGTGTCTAAATTTGTCGGTAAGCTCCTGGATAAGAATTTAATTAGAAAGACAATTGAGGAGGATAACAAAAAGGAGGTTGCTTTTTATTTGACCGATAAAGGTCAAATAGCATTTGAAGGTCATGAGGCATATGCAGAATCAACCTTTTCAGGAATTTATGATCTTCTAGCTCACCTCACTCACGAAGAAAAAATCTTTCTGACCAGTTTTCTGAATGATTTAAACGGTGTACTTAAAAATTCACTTGATTGTAATTAATTTTTTTATTGATTGTTAACCTGGTTAACATTGTTATAAATATGCTCTCCTCCTGTCGTTATCTTTAGGATACTTTTTTTTAGCTCCTATGACAGCTATCCTAACAGAGGGGGAGAGTACTTCGATAAATTCTTCAATGAAATAGTTATATCTAGAAGATATTTAATTGATACTACGGATGTAGCAGCAATCGCAAATATATTACCATATAAAGGCAGCAAAATGTAAAATACAATGAATAATCATTCAGCGCGGGGAATATCCTTGATTTTTAGCGGCACTTTTCATGGGTTTCTCAGGCACCTAATTTCTTGTTCCTTTTATGATAATACAAGTAGTCCTGTCAAATTCATCTTTAAGATCCGGCCTCCTCGCAAGAGCATACTCATCCGGAACAGGTTCAACCACATTACTAATTACAAAGCCTTGTGATATCATTGAATTAAGGAGCTCTGACATCGGGCGGTGATATTTTTCAACATTGTCAACGAACCATCTTGAATACCGTTTGCCGCTATACATATAATCAGACAAATTGTAGTGAATTTTATTGCCGGACTCATCCTTTGTCCAAATAGCCCCACCTTTGGGAGCTGTTGTATATGGATGCTCCTGAGAAAACAGCAGTATTCCATTATCATTCAGTAAATTTCTAATATCATTCAGTAGTCTTTGAAAATCTTCTATATAGTGAAATGCAAGGGAACTAAAAACCAAATCAAACTTTTGCGTTAAACTTCCAATTTGATTCATATCTAAATGCATATATTTTACTGATTCATGTTGGTTCTTTATTCTTGCAACCTCAAGCATTTTAGAAGAAATATCAACTCCAACGACTGCTACAGCTCCTTTTCTGATAAAATCAATGCAATTATTTCCATATCCGCAGCCTAAATCAAGGACTGCTTTTCCTTTTAGATCCGGGAGTAATGCCTTTATCACCGGCTGTTCAACAAGACTGTTATAGTTGTCTTCCGTGCTCCTTAGTTCTCTATATTTTTCAAAGAAAACCTCATTATCAAAAATATTTTGACTCATTATTTTTCTCCCACCCTTAAAAATATTTGAGCTTCAGTATATAGATACCTGAGCAAGAGTATTAGGTTATTGAAATCAGCAAGTATAATAACCTAATATCCGCTTTGTCTGATACTCATTGAATTCTATTTCATCTATCTAATAAAAATGATTTTATCAATGCAAAGTACTCCCTGATGTAACAATTCGCTCTTACAGAAACCGGAGTGCTGCAGGTTATTCCATAGGGTTCAAATCCGACACGTCTTGCGAGCAGCTTTGCCCGCATCATATGGAAATCATTCGTTATGACCACGATTCGGTTATCATCATTTTTCTCAACCTTCTGTAGTATTTCTTTGGAGAATAAAAAATTTTCCATTGTGCTTGTTGCTTTGTCTTCCTTAATTATTCTTTCGGCATCTATCCCCTTGGATATTAGATACCCTTCCATTGCCTCAGCTTCTGTAGTAGTTTCACCAAAGCCCTGACCTCCTGTAGCTATAACTTTAGCATCAGGGTGCTTTCCCAAATATTCAGTTCCCTTGTTCAGCCGCTCCTGTAAGGTCAAGGATATATTACTCCCGCGCAGCCCCGCCCCCAGTATAATGAGATAATCTGCCTCAACATCTTCCTGGGAAGAACCGTTATATACAATTAATGCTACTACAAAGATGAATGATATGATACCAAGTGCTGCCAGTATACAAACAAGCTTTCTTACCAATGAATTTTCTATAATGGGCTTTCCCTTCCGGATCCGAAGCTTTATATAAACATAAATTATAATTATACTGCCTGCTACTCCCGGAACCACTGTACCTGCATTTATTCCGGCATATGCAGGCAATATAATTGCATTCAATACCCCAAGTATTCCAGCCAGCATCAATAAATAATAAAACCACATTTTCAAATTGCTCCCTTTCACTAGATCTTCCCTTCATCTAAACAAATATAAACTTCATTTAAGCTTGTCATGATATCAGTATCAACTTTAAGAATATTATCTAATGCACCTTGTAGATTTTCTCTTTTAACTTTAATATTCTGGTTTTTAAGGTATATTTTATTTAATCTTTCATAGCAATAAAACCAGGATACTTGAAAATGCTTTCATCCGGGTTCATTGCCCTCACTAATGGCTCTGTTAATATTTCTCCTTTCACATTGAAACCCTTATCAACTATTAAACATGTTCCATCTTTTTGATTTATACTGAATAAGTTTATATTATGATTATAATGGGTTTGAGCTATTCTTCCATTATTTTTTGCATACTCTTCTTTTAAAAATACCATTATCCATATGTATTCCTGCCTCTCATTCTTTACTCTACATCATAACCTTTTCTGCTGTTCCCTTTAATTCAATGCCTTCGTTTGGAATATCAGTTCATTAATACATTTTTTGTACAGAGCCGCCAGCTTCTCTATGGTTTCTGCGTTATATGCAAAAATATTATATATAAAATGGAACTGAAGCTTGCCATTTACAATTGACCCAATAACTTCAACAGAATAAGGTTTTACTAACTCTGCACTAACATTCGTTTCAATTCTGAAACTGGATTCCGAAATTAAATCATTATCCCGTTTGTTTTCTGTCCTGGTTTCGCCCATATAGTTGAATGCAATTTCGGAACTTTTAGCAAAATCTGATTCTTTCTTAAGGTGTAATGGGGTTATATATTTTAAAATTCCATAGCCTATACCGTTATTAGGTATTTGCTCCAAAGTATTTTCAACAAATTTTATTTTTTCACTTATAGTTTTTGAATGTGGAAGCTCTAAAATAACCGGGTATATTTGTGTAAAAAACCCGATAGTTCTATTCAAGTTAACATCTTTAAATATTTCTTCCCTTCCATGTCCTTCAAATTCTACCAGGACTTTTTGCAGCTCTTTCCACTCTTTCAATGCCATGCCAAAAGCAGTGAGTAAAATAGTTTTTATGCTTGCATTATAAAACTTGCAAGTATCCTCTACTATTTGACTTGTTGTTTTTTCATCAAAATTAATAGTTGCAGTATTAAGATTCTTTTTACGTCTCTTGTCCTTATTCACCTCATAATCTTTTGGCAGAGGATCTGTTTTTTCTTCAAGTATGTTTTCCCAATATTTTAGTTCAGCCAGTAATTCACCACTTTCTGCATACTTTTGTATTTTGTCCATCCAAGTCTTAAAGGAAGTGGTTTTTTGCGGTAATTTTATCTTTTGATTTTGCTCTAGCTGTGTATATCCCAATATAAAATCGTCAGCTAATATTGACCAGGATATAAGATCAGAAACTAAGTGGCTTATTGTAATAAATAAATATTTTTCACCGGACAAGCATTTGAACAAAACCATTCTGACTAACGGGCCATTTTTTAAATCCATAACATGCTTGCTATCCGCTACGGATTGAACTCTTCTTAGAAACTCTTCCTCAGTGTCTTCCTGACACTCTATTATTTCCAGTTCAAATAGATTTCCTTCCAATCCTCTATTCGCTACCATGATCCGGTCATCGGATAGATAAAAAGCCGCACGCAGATAATCATGATGTTCAACGATTTTTTTCATGACTTCATTTACTATTTCTGTATTGAACCCATCTTTTTTATAAAAAAGATGAGACAAATTAAAGTGATTAATGTTAAGCAAGTCATCACTAAATAGCATTCTCTGAATTGGATTTGCACAGACCTCGCCGGTAACTAATCCTTGCTCAGCTTTAAATGTATCCTCCCGGCTCACACATTTACTGAATTCCTTTATAGTAGGGTAAAGAAAGATATCATTAAAGTTTGCTTTCAAATTTAACTTGCTCATTTCCGCATAAATGCCAATAGCTTTAATAGAATCGCCGCCAATATATTGAAAATTATCATTAATGCCCAAGTGGTCTTTTCCTAAAACCTTCTGCCATATGGTAACCAATTGCTTCTCTAATTCGGTTTTCGGAGCTTCATATTCAGAATCTGATATGAGTTTAACCGCATTTAATTGGTATGTATTTATCTTGCCGGTTTCTGTCAATGGAATCTTATCGATTTTCACAACATAAGCCGGTATCATGTAGTCAGGAATCCTTTCCATAAGGAATTTTCTGATTTCCGGCTGATGCAGTTCTTTATCTGCTATAATGTAAGCACATATGCATTTCTCGTTATCTTTAGAGCGAACCGTAACTACTGCCTCTTTAATTTCAGGATGTTTTAAGAGCTGACTTTCAATCTCACCTAACTCTATACGGTAACCCCTGATACTAACCTGATTATCTATTCTCCCATAAAATTCAATTAATCCATCAGGCGTAATCCTGCCCAGATCGCCGGTTTTATACATTCTTCTGCCGGAAACAAACGGATTTTGTAAAAAGCTTTCGTTAGTCAGTTCAGGGAGATTTGAGTAACCACGTCCAACACCTTCCCCTGAAATATAAATTTCTCCTGACACATCGTATGGAACAGGCTCCAGATTACGGTCCAGAACATATATTTCCGTATTATATATAGGACTGCCGATAGATACAGTTCTTTTTTTATCATTATCCGGATTAAAGATATAATCCATGCACCCTACAACAGTTTCTGTAGGGCCATATTCATTGTGAAGCTCTATATTCCCTCCAAAGTTATCGTAAATATCCTGAGCAAGCTGAGTTTCCAATTCTTCGCCGCCGACAATTATTCTCTTAAGCTTTGAGTCCGGATATTTCTTATCTCTAACCAGCTTCAAATGTGAAGGTGTTAGTTTAATTATACCAACCCGGTTATCTTCCAGAATTTTTGAAACCAGATTGTCATACTTTTCCCCCCGGTAAACTATTATCTTATTTCCTGTTATTAAGGGTGTAAAAATCGAGGTTACAGTTAAATCAAAGGAGATCGAAGTATATAGGGGGAAAGTGATGTTTTCATTCCTTACGTATTTTTGGGCAGCATACCAGATATAATTGTAAACTCCATGGTGCTCGATCATAACTCCTTTAGGATTGCCGGTAGTTCCGGAAGTATATAAAATATATGCCAGGTTGTCCGGTCTGATATCTATGTCCAAATTGGTCTCATTGCCTGTATAAACTTTTTCATCATCCAGCCGTATTACTTGTTTATTATATTCAGTTAGCGAATCCGTTTTTCCATTCGTCAGTATTATATCTGCAGCACTGTCTTCCAGAATATATGGAATCCGGTTCCGGTATACAGGGTCAATCGGTAAATAAGCCCCGCCTGCTTTTAATACCCCTAAAATGCCAACTATTGTTTCAATGCAGTTTTCCATTATTATGCAAACGATTGAACCCTGTCCTGCTCCCTTGCCTCTTAATGCTCTGGCTAACTGGTTGGCCTTCCTGTTCAGCATATCGTATGTTATCTGCCTTCCATTATCTTCTACGGCTATTTTGCCAGGTGCTTTTACAGCCTGTTCTTCAAATAGCTGATGAACTGGCTTATCCTTGGGAAGCTGCTCTTTTGTATTGTTAAAATCATATAATATCCTGCTTTTTTCTTCTTCAGTAAGAAGTTTGATGTCATTTAACCGAATTGAAATATTGTTTAAAACGCTTCCGATAACCGATTCGTAATAAATTGCAGTTCTTTCAATCACACTTTTCTCAATTGAAGCAGAATAATAAAAGGTGAAGGTAATCTTATCATTAGCTTTTCTATATACAGCCGTAAACTTGCTATCGCCTTTTTCTATATTCTGAAGCTTATGCAGATCCTCCGATGCAAAAACCAAATCAAAAATCCAGTTAAAAGGCTGTTCTGCTTTATAATTCAATTCCTCGATAATTTTTTTAAAAGGATACTCCTGGTTTTCACATATTTCAATAAAAGATTTTCTGACCTCCAAAAGAAAATCTTTGAAATTTTCTTTAGCTCCGGCTTTTTTTCTCAGTACGACCATTTCATTAAACAACTGCTTCTGCTCATCCTTCAAATATACCGGAATTGCTGCCAACAAGTCGTTTTCATTTGTATATTTGTATAAAAAAGTCAGAAAAGCTGAAAGCAAAATTACAAAAAGAGAAATATCCGAATTTTTGCTTAGTTTGAGTAACTGCGCTGTCAGTTCCTCATTCAGGCTAAATACATACTCGGCTTTATCCCCGATACCTGTATTACTTGCTATAAACGGCTGCCTGGCTTCCAAATCCTGCAGTTCGTTAATCCAGTACTCCCTTTGTTTTTTATACTTTTTTGTTGATAATAAAACATTATTAAATTGGCTCACCTAATGATACCTCTCTCTCGTATCCTGATTAAAATTCAAAATCAATCTCTATAAGCTTCTCTTCGTCTTCTTCTTCATCAGATATGTCGTCTGTACTAAGCTTACTCAAGTCAAGCCCAATATCTTCGGCCAGTTTTTCTATTTTCCCCTCCGGAGGTAAAAACTCCAGATCCTCCAAAGCCTGCTGCCTTGCCATTTCCCCCCGGCGAACCAGTTCCGCGTATTCAACATGATAGAGCGAATAACCCGTTTTTACAAGGTCTACATAAGTATTTAACCACACCATCTCACAATTGGTTGTTCTTCCGGGATAATCTGTTCTCATCTGCTTCCAGTCATATTCCTTGGTTATTTTATTTTTCAGCTTTTCTTTATCGGTTTTATAAAAGTCAAATATGTAGAATGGAAGTACCAGGATTTTATTTTGCTCCAGTGTCTGTGTAAAATCTTCCTTCTTCTGATAAACAATTTGTCTGCTTAAAATACTGAACTTGTCCATAAACATCTCATAAAATTCTCTGTCTCCGGTATTATCGATTATTTTAATAATCTTTTCCATTATATTAAGGGAAATATCTTTGTCGCTCATCATTCTGGCCTGTCCTTTGGAATACCCGTTTATTATCAAAGAAATACCATATTTTTCAGCCAGTTCAAGAGCATTTATATACAGTATGTTGCCGCAGACATAACATGCATTGACTCCCTTAACCTTAGCTTCATTTATATACTTCCATAGTTTTTTGAAAAAGCCCAGTTCACTCTGAGTAATTATTAAATCAACATTGAGTTTTTTACATAATTTCTTAACGTTTTCTGTTGCTGTCGGGTCCTCATAGCCATTATCCAAATGAAAACCCAAAGCTCTCAGCTTAAACTCTTTCACAATCGTAATCAATGAGTTGGAGCTGTCAACTCCGCCGCTTAGAGGCACTAAAACATCATATTTATTATTCAGCCCTTTATATTGACCCAGGTATTGTATCAAATCAGCTTCAGTTTTAAAATCATCAGTACTTTTCTCAGTTTTCTTTTCCCGGCAGAAATTGCATATCCCCTTGTCATCAATCATGATTCCCGGATATGTCTCCGGTAAAACACACTTTTTACATATTTTCATAGCCAAGCTCCTTTTAATAATAGAGTCATCGGAAGTTATAACTCCCTATGTTGCTGCGTTTTTTCCTAAAGGTCAAGGGGTAATTCTTCCTCTGCTACATTTTTGCCTGATTCCATATCTTCCCCAGCCGTATCCGGCAAATTAATGTCATCCACTTCGATATTCCTGTCTTTCACGACAGTCCTTAGAATATCAATATAGTGCCTGCAAAGTCTTTCTATAGTTTCTTCCGTATATAAAGCTGTTGAATACTCTGCCCACATTGTCAAGCAGTCTTCTCTCTCTACCAGAGTTATTACAATTTCAAACTTGGTACTGGTGCTCTTAGTAGGATACGTTTCTAAAGTCAAGCCTTTAATTTCGATTTTTGTATGCTCCATGTTCTGCAATACGAATGTGGTGTCAAATAATAAATTCCTGTTTAAGGTTTTTCCGATATTCAGTTTCTTTACTATCTGATCCATATTGAAATTCTGGTTATTCAATGCATTGAGCAGGTTTTCATGCACACTGCCCAAAAGCTCTGCGAAGGTTTTTCTGCCATCTACATAACTTCTAATCGGAAGAACATTTACAAACATTCCGACAATATCTTCCAGGTCAGCCTGTGTTCTGCCGGATGCCGGAGTACCTACAACTATATCTTCCTCATTGGTGTATTTTGACAGAAGAATATAATATGCAGTCAGCAAATATGAATAGAGAGTGACTTTATTTTCTAAAACGGCTTGCTTTATTGCGCCTGTAAGCTCCGAATCTATCTCCAGACTAACCTCGTCCCCTGCAAAGCTTTGAACTCCCGAACCCCGTGGATAATCAACAGGCATATCCAAAGGGCGCGGTTCCTTTTGGTAAATATTTAACCAATAATCATCCTGTTTTTTAATAACGCTTTGCCCCTCAAGCTTATTTTCCCAGACTGCATAGTCCTTATATTGGATATTAAGCTCCGGCAAGCCGCTGTTTTCATACAAAGCCATAAAATCCCTCAAGATAACCTGGATTGAAATGGCATCAGCTATCAAATGATGAATGTCAAGCATTAACAAATGTTTTTCCCAGTTGATTTTTATAATTCCCACTCTTAATAGCGGCGCAGCAGAAAGATCAAAAGGTCTGACAAATTTTCCTTTAAATATATCAAGTATCTGGTCTTCAGCCGCCTGGTAATATTCAATTTTAAAGTCCACATCCGTATGCACCCTTTGAACCGGCTGATTGTCTGCCATCTCAAAAGAAGTTCTAAGACCCTCGTGGCGCTGCACCAGGCGGCAAACCGCCTCTTTAATTCTCTCAATATCCAGTAACCCAATAAGCATAGCTGCAATTGATATATTGTAACCGGTGCTGTCTTTTTGGATTGCCTGTGCCGAATACAGCTTCCTCTGAGCAGCAGATAACGGGTAATATTCGCTTGCTTCCGCTTGTGCAATAGAAACATAATCCTCTTTGACTGAATTTGAAATATAGTTGCTAATGCCACGAATTGTAGGCAGTTTGAACATATCAGGCAAGGAAATCCTAACAGCATATCTCTTTTGAATCTTGGAAATTAGATTAACTACTTTTAATGAATGGCCTCCCAGGTTAAAAAAACTAGAATCAATTCCTATAATATCTTTCTCTATATTCAATTCTTCGGCCCACATTCCGACAAGTTCTTTTTCCATTGCAGTCTGAGGAGGTGCATAGGCATCCGCAATCCTCATTTTTGGTTCGGGTAATGCCCTTCTATCAATCTTACCTCCCGCTGTTAACGGAATTTTATCCAATTCTACGAAATAAGCTGGGATCATATATTCCGGTAAATGCTGTTTTAAATAGTTTTTCAGCAATGTCAAGGTGTCTTCCCTCTTTGCTTCATGGGTTCTCTGCTTCTGCTTATGCACTTTTCCGCATACTGGGCATTGAGGGTCAGGCTTTATTTCAATTTCGTCAAGAATTCCTCCGTTCCAGCCTTCTTCCCAGTCATATCCCTGTTCAATGCAGCTTTTCTTGAAATGATCGCTAAAGGCATATGTTAATATTTTATATCCGTCACTTTCAAAAATATCTTTAGAAATAACCTGATTAAAGAGTAAAAATTTATTATATGCAGGCTCATCAATTCCCAGCAGGATTTTTATCACTTCATTTACTGCAAACCCTGTGCTTACAAACAGGGAGGAAGCATTCACCGGATAAGGACTCTTTTTATAATTTTCATCTGTTATTTCCAACTCTTTTATGGCATTAAGCTTCTCAATGTCATAAATGCAATGATAGCAGGGGGTATAAGGAGGATTATAAATAATGGCGTATGAATTCATTTCCAGCATAGATGCAATAACATGAGGAATACCTTTGGCAACAGCAAATTTTGAAACGGCTATTTTCGCCTGTCCGTCATCTGCATTATCAAAAATAACGTCTGCATCAGCCCCTAACTCAGCAATATTATCCTGTGTTACTTTCCCCGGGTAAGCAGTAACCTTAACATTCGGGTTTACTCTCTCGATAGTTTGCTTCGCTGACAAAGCTTTATTCTGGCCGATCCTGGATTCATCATGCATAAATTGTCTATTCAGGTTGGATAGTTCTACCACATCCGGGTCAGCAACAATAATTTTCCCAAAACCAGTGAGAGCCAGCTGCATTAATATGGTCGAACCCGATCCTCCGGCTCCGACAACTAATGCTGTGGTATTTTTTAATATTGTTTGCCCTTCCTCTCCCCAAGCTTTTAATAAAATCTGCCTGCTGTAACGTATCTTCTCCTGGCTGCTTAAGGCTTCCAAATTGTTTTTCTTTTTTACGATATAGCTGCATAAATATTTGTTATTATTAGCATCGTTTTTTACTACTGCCAGGCTCTGTTCAACAAGTCCGCTATCAAGGATCTTATTTTCAATCTCCCTTAGTTCAATTCTGAATCCTCTGATTTTTATCTGGGAATCCTTTCTGCCTAAGAAATAAATACTTCCGTTATCATCCCAGCGGGCTAAATCCCCTGTCCGGTACATTTTCTCACCCGGTCTGAACGGGTTATCAACAAAAACCTGGTTACTTTTTTCCTTGTTGTTTAAATACCCTAATCCAACTCCTTTTCCGCCGAGGCAGATTTCTCCGCTTATACCAGGAGGCATTAAATTGCTGTTTTTATCCAGAATATATACTTCCAGATTAGCTATAGGCTTTCCAATTGGGATCTGTTCTCCTTCATCTCCCTTAACCTGGTGATATATAGAACCAATACTTACTTCCGTCGGGCCATATAAATTGGTAATATTGATATCAGGATATTTTTTCAGAAATTCATGTGTAGTACGGGCAGTTATCTCTTCTCCGCCCAAGATTATATTTTTTAATGAGCTGAACCTTTCCTTTTGTTCTTCTGTACCTGACATTTGATTTACTATCATATTAAACACTGAGGGAACAAAGTCTGTTAGCGTTACTTGATGTTTTTTAATTAATTCGCTGATATTTTCTGCAGTTAAGGTATAAGACGGCGGAAGTACGACAACTTGCCCTCCATTTATAAGCGGCCAGAATATTTGCCAGACCGCACTGTCATAAACATACCGGGTAGTTTGTAAAACTGACTTCGCCGAGCCTTTTCCAAAATAGTCATTCATCCATTGAAAACGGTTCAATATGCCCCGATGCGGGATCATAACCCCTTTAGGTTCTCCGGTTGATCCGGATGTATAAATAATATATATTAAATCTTCCCGGTCAATCTTAACCTCCGGATTCTTTTCTATTCCTTCCAAATCGCCGGACTGAACCTTCAAGAAAGAATACTGATCAGTTTCTTCTCCTTGCCAAAGAGGTTCCCTGGCTGTCAACACGATTTTACTGTTCAGATCCGTTATTATTTTTTTGATTCTCATCTCAGGCCAGTTGACATCAACGGGGACAAAAGCAGCGCCTATTTTCATAACAGCTAATAGAGAAATAACAAGTTCTAAAGAATGCTCAATCAAGACCGGTATATGGTCGTTTCTTTTCATGCCTTTTTGCATCAATATCGAGGCAAGTTTATTAGCCCTGCTGTTTAATTCCCTGTAGGTTAATTTCCGGTCTTCAAATATAACTGCTGTATGCTCAGGTGTTTTTGCTGCCTGTTCTTCAAACAATTCCTTTATTGATTTATCAACCGGATAACCGGCAGCGGTGTTATTAAAATGAGTGAGGATTTTTTCTTTTTCATTTTCTGTTGCTAATCCGATTTCTTTGATTTTTTTATCAGGATCAAATAGAATTATCTCAAATAGTAAATTTAAATGCTTAATAAGCCTTTGGATTGTCGTATCTATATAAAGGTTGCTGTTATAGTTAATCTGTCCTTGGATGCATTGATCATCCCGTGTAAAGAATATTTGCATATTAACAGGAATTTCTTTAATATACTCTTTGTTTTGAATATTGGTAAGAACCACACAGATATCAAAAAGTGGAAAATTATCTTTAATATTTTCTAACTCCAGTTGATAAATCAGCCTTTCAATCGGATAGTTTGCATTTTGAAAAGCTTCAATGATCGTCTGTTTGCTTAGCGCCAGAATATCCTTAAAGTTCATATCGTCATTTATTTGATTCCGTAAAGCCAATGCCGTATTAATAAACGTACCTTGAACATTTTGTTGCAAAATTGGTCCGCCAAGGATAACATCATTACTATTTGTAAATTTATTTACCAAAATAGTGATACCAGAGATCAACAACATATAAAGTTTTATATCATTACCTTTACTGATCTGTAACATTCTAGTAAATAACTTATCTGTGATAGTAAAATTTTCGGTTTTGAAACTTTGGTTACTTCCTTTCAAGTCGTATGGAATTATTGATTTCTCGAGGTTCCCTTCCAGTTTGGATAACCAATAATCTCTTTCTTTGATATTTTGATCAGACATAGTCGTCAATTCATCAGTATATAATTTATCCAAAATATTACCCCTCTCTAAAAATTAAAATCTTCATCGTCAATATCGATATTTACCTTTACTTCCCTGATTTCTTCAATAAATCTGCTATTATCAATTACTTGAGCCCCCAGGTCCTTTATTTCGAGTACAGAAGGAACAGAATTTTTATGAAGACCCTTCCAACGCTCATCTGCTTTATAAATGTCATTTAAGTTGCTAGCATTAGGTATGCCGGTTCTTTTGCAAAGTTCAACAAACCTGTTCATTCTTTCGTAAATTACACTGCTTTCCGGTTCTATATCCAATACTCTTTTTTCAACCATCAGCATTTTTCTTGCATACTTAGGATATACTAATTTATCGTCTGCACCCCACTGGTTTGAATTTACCTGTCCATTGACAAAGTATTTAAAAGGATTGGCATGAATTTGATATATATACTCACTAACTTGTCCAATTAAATCTAATGTTTCCTGAAAATCTTCTTCTGTTTCTCCGGGATAACCGACAATCCAGAAGGTAGAGGTCTTGATACCTGCCAAAGCAAGATTATATAAAGATTCTTTGATCTGTTCCGGAGTAATCTTTTTGCCCATTAATTTCAGAATTCTTTCTGAACCGCTTTCCATTCCCAATCTGGCTCTGTAAAAACCCCCTCTTCGCCACAGCCGGGTGTTATCCTGATTACATACATGCCTGTCTGCCCGAAGATAGCCGTCCCAATAAATTGGTTTATTATTCTTTATCATTTCTTTAGCCAGATCATCAATAAAAGGATTTAAGAGAGAATCACACATTGAAATCAGCCGAACTCCATACTTTTCATATATCTCGACTAATTCTCCGGCAGCCTGCTTCTCATTTTTCTTTCTGAATTTGCCTCTCATCACAGTTTCAGAACAAAATTTGCATTTAAATGGGCATCCGTTAGAACCGGTTGAACCTAAATATAAATAATTATCCAGATCAAAATCAGAAAAGTCGGGTATTTTTAATTCAGATAAGTCAAGCTCTTCTTCAAAATCCTTTTGAGTCAGCACTCTTTTGGAATCAGGTACGTCATTTTGCAATATTTTTAATAAAGGCAGTTCACCATCGCCTATGACGATTTTATTAATATAATCCTCTGTTTTTTCCAAAAAGTATTCAAAATCCGGAGTACCATAGGCAAGTTGATTTGAATAAACTCCGCCCCCCATGACTGTCAATATATCAGGATATTTTCCCTTGACCAGTTTAAAAGCGTAAATTGAAGCCGGAAGATTATCCTCATATACAGATAAACCAAAAACATCTATTTTCTCTGTTTCCAAAAGCTTTAATATATACTTTTGCAAAGCGGCATAAAACATTTCGACTATTTTGTTGAGTTCATCGAATTGACCCTTGTTCAAATCATGAAAATATATTTTGCTGAAAATGTTCTTAAGCAGTTCAAAATAATTAGGTTCATTCGTTTGGTTGATATATGCCATCATATGATTTTGGAGCACTTCACGGCCGATATTGTAAAAGCTCCAGTTATTTTCCAGCCCTGTAATCCTGCACACAGTAAAAAAATAATTTTCCTTAAGCTTTTCAAATTCGTTTACTGGATTTAAATCAATTGTCTTAACGGAATATCCGTGGCGTTCCATAAACGACTTCAATGTCGATATCCCCATCGGCGGCATCTGCGGTGCCCAGTAGGGCAGCAATCCCAGTAAGATTTTTTCTCTTTTATCAACTTCTTTTATCATTTGAACCACTCCCTTTTAAAAATCAAAATCTTTCTCATCTTCAAGCAATATATCCGTTTCAACTGCCAGAACCTTTATGCTGTATGATAAAGCAATGTCCTTCAGTTTGATGTTCTTATCCCTGCTGACTGCCGCAATAATCTGCCTGTAATAATCAGCATATTTTTCAATAGACTTTTCTTTAAATAACTTTTCACAATAGATCATTAAAAATGTTAATTTTGTACCGTTTGTAAAACCTCTTAATTTTAAATCAGCTTCAGAATGAACATCTTTATCATTACCGATCTTCGTATCTATTTCCAAGGATTTTAAATCAAAAACTATGTCTTCTTCTACTTGTAAAGAAAAAAACGCATCATAAACCGGATTTCTGCTTAGGTCTTTAACATCTATTAAGTGATCTGCCAGGTTTGCAAACGGATATTCCTGATTTTCAAAAGCTTTCAGCAAATCCTTCTGAACAGCCTGTAAAAATTCTCTGAACGTTTTCTCTTCGTTAACGTTATTCCTGAGTGCTAAAATATTAACAAACATACCCACTATAGCTTCAAGTTCGGAGTACCTTCTGCCAATAGTTGGAGTACCAAGGACTATATCACCCTGTCCGGTTATTTTTCGCAATAGTATATAATAAGCTGCTAATGTTATACAGAATAATGTGGTTTTCTCTTCCAAAGCAATTTCTTTTAACCTTGCAACATCTGTATCCTCAATCTCAAAGCTTAGTATACTGCTACCCGTTGAAAAAACCGGTGGACGGTCAAAATCTGCAGGTAGATTTAATATGGGTATTCCATCCCTAAATCTATTCATCCAATAGTTTTTCTGTTCTGACATTAGAGCCTGGGCTTCTTTACTTTGCTGCCACTCTGCATAATCTTTATATTGAAGCTTTAACGACGGTAAAGTCTCACCTCTATAAAGTGCTAAGAAGTCATTTTCCAGGATTTTAACCGATGACCCATCAGCGATTATATGGTGGATGACTATTACAATATAGTTTTGATTATTTGCCATATTAACAATTCCAACCCGGAATAAAGGTAATTCATGAATATCAAATTTTTCTGTCGCAAAATCAATTAGGCTGTTCAGTTTATCTCCTTCATAATATGAAATCTGATAATTAGTATTCGGGTGAATTTTTTGAACGACCTTCTGACCGTTGCTTGCAAAAGTAGTTCTCAGCCCTTCATGCCTTTCAAGGAGCCCGTCAAATGCCCGGATTAGTCTCTCCTTCTGAATCTCCTCCTCCAGTTTAAACACATGGACTATATTCAAACTGCTGTCATTGGCGTTCATAAAATTCAAAATATATACCCACCTCTGTTGATCGGAAACTTCATAGTATTCCTGTTCCTGCGCCGGTTTAATATATGCCGGTTCATTCTTAGCCCTATGGGATATATATTCACTCAATTCTCTTATCGTAGGCTTCTGAAAGATTTCATTCAACGGAACCTTCACATTGAACTCCTGCTGTATTTTGCTGACCAACCTCATTGCTTTTAATGAATGTCCGCCAAGTTCAAAGAAGTCTGTGTCTATCCCAAGCATTTCTTCTTTTATTTCCAATACCTCTCTCCATATCTCCACCAGCTTGTTTTCCGTCATATTACGCGGAGGTATGTAACTCCCTATGTGCTCCACTTCGATATTGGGCAAATTCTTCCGGTCTATCTTGCCTGAGCTGGTAACAGGCATGTGATCCAGGATAATAAAGTGAGCAGGTATCATATATGCAGGCAATTTATTTTTTAATTTTATTCTTAAATCATTCTTAAATTCTTCAGGGTTAAAAGCTCCATTTGTTTCGATATATGCGCATAGTATCTTGTCCCCTTTAAAATCAACAGCCACCACTACTGCTTTTTCAATATTGTCCTGCTCCAGCAAATGGCTTTCGATCTCTCCTGCTTCTATCCGGTAGCCCCGGATTTTTATCTGATAATCTTTTCTGCCTTGAAATTCAATATTTCCGTCAGCAAGCCATCTCCCCAGGTCACCGGTTTTATATAAGATTTCTTCGCTGTTATAAGGATTCTTAATGAATTTCTCCTTCGTTAATGCCGGTTGCTTCAAGTAACCTCTTCCGACTCCCGAACCTGCAATGCATATTTCTCCGGCTACCCCGGCAGGAACAAGCTGATTGCTGTTGTCCAGTATATATATCTTATAATTCAGCATTGGCCGGCCGATAGGAATATTAGTATTATCCTGTTTCCGGCATTCATAATAGACCGCACTGATTGTAGTTTCAGTAGGACCATACGAATTGAACACCCGACCCTTTTCCAATAATCGGCTGATATATTCTCTCTTTAATACATCTCCCCCGCTGATATAAGTATGAATACTATCGCCATGATCAATTTTATTCAGCTCATTTAAAAGTAAAGGAGAACAAGTTATCATGGTAACTTTCTTCTGCTTAATAAATTCCGCTAATAATGCAAGATCCTTCAGTGTGTCGTTTTCAGGTATGGCTAAACTGCCTCCTTTCAATAAAACCGGATACATCTCTTCACCAAAAGCATCAAAAGAATAGGAAGCTTGTTGAAGCATTACATCATCTTCCGAAATTTCAATTTGATCATAAAAACTCATAATATATGCTGCTAAGTTATTCTGCTCAATTAACATCCCTTTAGGATTTCCCGTTGATCCTGAAGTGTAAATCACATATGCCAGCTGTGCCGGGGCAATATCCGGTTCAAGCTTTTTACCGGATTCGTTTTCTAATATTTCATCAGTAACATTTATGAGCATAATATTTTCCGGACAAATATTGTATTTTTTATGCAATTCATTATGAGTGAGCAAGATTTGTGCATTGCTGTCTTCCAAAATATACTTTACTTTATCCTCAGGGTAATCCGGGTCTATAGGCAAATATGCGCCGCCCGATTTTTGAACCGCTAAAATGGCTGCTATCATGTCTGCTGATTTCTCAAACATCAAGCCAACAATTTTTTCAGAAGCAATCCCGTTTCTAATGAGGATACGGGCTAATTTGTTTGACTTTTCGTCCAGCTCTCTAAAGCTTATATTGCGCTCCCCAAAGATAACTGCTGTCTTATCAGGGGTATTTTGTGCCTGTTCCTCAAAACGGGATAAAACAGATTTAAAGGGTAATAGCTTTGTCTTTGCATTGCAGTTAATAAGCCGGTCTTTTTCTTCTGCGGAAAGAATTTGCAGTTCATTAATCTTTCTTTCTTTATTTTGAACTATATCCTTAAGCAGATTGATAAAATGATTTGTAAATCCTTCTATAGTTTCTTTTTTAAACAACTGAGTACTGTACTCAATTGTAAAATCTATAGAACTGTCTGTTACAAAGGCATCTAAGGATAAATCAAATTTAGAAGTTTTAATTTTATAATCATATGGAACAAACTTCAAATCATCCAGCTCTATTGTTCCAGGGTTCTCTGAATAAAAGGAAAACATTGTATCAAATAATGGATTCCTGCTTGCGTCTCCTTTAATATTCAACTTTTCTATCAGCTTGTCCAACTGGTAATCCTGATTAGAATGCGCTTTCAGCAGATTTTCCTTTACTTCAAGCAAATATTCGGTATACCCTTTGCTCCCTGTGGGATTATTATAAAGAGCCAAGGTGTTGACAAAAAGGCCGATGATATTTCCCAGTTCAGGCCTGTTTCTGCCTGCTGCCGGTGTTCCGACAATTATATCCTCCTGGCCTGTATATTTGTAAAGAAGAATTGTATATGCAGAAAGTAAGACCGCAAAGACGGTAGTTTGGTTTTCATTTGCGATTGCCAGCAATTGATCTTTTATGTTCCGGTCAACACTGAATTTCAGTTCAAAACCTTCATAGTTCTGCAAAGATGTCCTTGCATAATCTACCGGTAGATTTAAAACAGGAATTTCCCCCTGGAAAAGTTCCAGCCAATAAGCTTCTTGTTTTTGAATGTATGGAGAACTTGATTTTTCATGCTGCCAGACTGCATAGTCTTTGTATTGTAATCCCATTTCGGGTAAAGCATATCCTTGATACGCTTTAGCGAATTCATCAATCAGAATTCTCCGGGATAAGCCATCCGCAATTATATGATGCATATCTGAAACCAGATAGTATTGATTGTTACAGGTAAATAATCCGATTCTAAGCAAAGGCAGCTCCGACAAATTAAACGGTCTTATATACTCCTCAATTTTAGTTTCAATTTGGCCTTGGTCTGCTGTATAATAATTAATCTCCAGCTTAACAGCTTCACAAATCTGCTGAACAGGTTCACCATCAATTATGGTAAAATATGTTCTGAAAGCTTCATGACGCTGAACAATTTCTTGAAATGCTTTTTCAAACCTCAGCTTATCTAACCGGCCTTCCAGAATCATAACAGTAGGTATATTGTACGTAATATCGTAAGGGGTCATCTGGTTTAAGAAAAACATTCTTTTTTGTGCAGAAGATAATGGATAATAATCTGCTTTACTTACCGGTTCAATCATCTCATAGTTTTCCTTTTGACTGCCCTCAATATATTCTGCTATTTCTTTAATTGTCGGTTTCTTAAAGAATATTTCCAATGGAATATTAATGTTCATTTCACTGTAGATTATTCCTATCAACTGGTTAGCTTTCAAAGAATGTCCGCCAAGTTCAAAAAAATTATCATTTATTCCTATCTTCTCTATCCTCAATATTTCTTTCCACAGCTTTGCCAGCTTTTCTTCCATAGCATTCCGGGGTGCTTGGTATTCTGCTCCTGTATCTATCTTGCCTTCCGGCTCAGGTAATGCTCTCCTGTCTATCTTGTTATTTGGTGTTAGCGGAATTCTCTCTAGTTGTATATAATACGAAGGTATCATATATTCCGGCAGACTTTTTAACAGATGCTGCCTTAATTGAGATATGTTCAATTTCTTATCTGATACATAATATGCACACAAGTATTTATTGCCGTTATCTTCTCTTGCTATAACCACTGCCTGATCTATATCCTCATGCTTTAATAATTGGCCTTCTATTTCACCTAATTCAATACGGTAGCCCCTTATTTTGACCTGGAAATCCTCTCTCCCGATATATTCAATGCTTCCATCCGGCAATCGCCTTCCAAGATCTCCAGTTCTGTACACCCTTCCCTTGCCATCAATCGGACTTTCTGTAAATACTTTATTGGTTTTTTCCACATCATTAAAATATCCAAGGGCTAAATAATCACTCTTATATACTATTTCTCCCTCTCCATATATCTTTGCCTCTTCATTATTTTTATCAACCAAAAGCACTTCTGTTTCATCAACCGGAAATCCTACCGGCACTGATTCTCTAGTTATTTCAGTTGACTTATCAATAAAATATTGTAAAGTAACTTGATTCTGTCGGTC